>ERZ1108170.1657-NODE-1657-length-13366-cov-23.146045_pt1 | contig 13366 bp, 10 predicted proteins | sample MGYA00403705_ERZ1108170 | MGnify/ENA primary metagenome ERZ1108170 (study PRJEB35170, sample SAMEA104062422) | human gut metagenome | biome: human gut; feature: human-associated habitat; material: faeces | place: Denmark | collected 2012-06-15 ...
ACCCGTGACCCCTTCCTTACCAAGGAAGTGCTCTACCTCTGAGCCACATCAGCAACTATCAACTTGCTAAGTTTACTATATACATCAGCATTTGTCAAGCCACTTTGAATTAAAATATAATTTTATGTGAGTCAGAATACAATTTATTATGAATTATAGTATGCCATAACCTTTGCTACATAGTTCTGAGTTTCTTTAAATGGCGGAATGCCGCCATATTTGGCTACGTTGCCGGAGCCTGCATTGTAGGCAGCTAAGGCCAGTGATTTGTCACCATTATACTGGGTGAGCTTTTCACTTATGTACCTGGCGCCACCCATGATATTCTGGTATGGGTCGTAGGCGTTTGTGACACCGAGTGAGGCAGCAGTCTGTGGCATGAGCTGCATGATACCCATGGCACCTGAATGGCTGGTGCACTCTGTGGAGAAGTCAGACTCGCACTTGGCGATAGCCTTAAGGAATTTGGCATCCACACCGTATTTTGAGGCAGCCTCATTAAAAATTGCATCAAGATCGGCAGAGCATGACAAACCGGAAGCTTCAAGCTTTACAGAGCCACTGTTTATTGCTGAAGAACCGGAATAAGCAGCTGTATTATTAACTGTGGCAGAAGGAGAAACTGTATTACGGCAAAGCTCGATATTTATACCGTTTTGCTCAAAGAAGCGCTGTACAAGCGACATATCAACAGAGCCACCGTTATTTTGTGTAATCAGCCTGTCGATGGCAACAGCAGCCTCAGCTTTTTTTACATCGTCCAGAACCTGACCAAAATCAGCACGGGTGCTGTTTATGGCAGAGCCGTTATCGGCAGGGGTGTTATCACCGGTTACAGTAACCTGACCGGTAGTTATATTATTTTTTGGTGTATTATCAATATACTGAAGTACTTTAATGTTCATTTTCCTGTTTCCCATTGTATCTTAATTTAAATAGTTATATCAGTTTTGAATAGTTATATCAGCTATACTTAAAAAAGTAAAGACATTTACCTAATGAGAAATTATACCATAAAAATTCTTGAAAATATACCCATTTTGTTGTAGCATATGTTTTAGTACACTTTACTATGTAAAAGTTAGGAGATAAACATGAAAAAGACACCATTTGTGACAAAACAACAGGTAGAGGAGATTGTTAAAAAATTCCCTACACCATTTCATTTATACGACGAGGCAGGCATCCGCGCCAACGCACAGGCTGTAAAGGATGCATTTGCATGGAATCCGGGCTTTAGAGAGTATTTTGCTGTAAAAGCTACCCCAAACCCATACCTGCTCAAGATTTTAAAGGATTATGACATGGGCTGTGATTGCTCATCATACACAGAGCTTATGCTTGCAAAGTCATGCGGCTTCGATGGAGAGCATATCATGTTTTCATCAAATGATACACCGGCAGAGGAATTTGCATATGCAGACAAGCTTGGTGCTATCATCAATCTCGATGATTTCACACATATTGATTTTTTGGAGGAAACAATCGGACATATTCCGGAGACAATAAGCTGCAGATATAATCCGGGCGGAGTGTTCACACTGTCAAACGGTATCATGGACAATCCGGGAGACTCCAAGTATGGCATGACAAAGGAACAGCTTTTTGAGGCATTCAAAATTCTTAAGTCAAAAGGCGCTAAATACTTTGGCGTGCATGCATTCCTGGCAAGCAATACAGTAACCAACGAGTATTATCCACAGCTTGCAAAGGAGCTTTTTGAGCTGGTTGTTGAGCTTAAAAACGAGACCGGCTGCGATATTAGATTTGTAAATCTTTCAGGTGGAGTTGGCGTGGCTTATAAGCCGGATCAGACACCAAACGATATATCGGTTATCGGCGCCGGTGTACATAAGGTGTACGATGAGGTTTTGGTACCGGCAGGAATGGGCGATGTGGCTATTTACACAGAGATGGGACGTTTTATGATGGCTCCGTATGGCTGTCTTGTGACAAAGGCTATCCATGAGAAGCATATCTACAAGGAGTATATAGGAGTAGATGCGTGTGCGGCAAACCTTATGAGACCGGCTATTTACGGCTCATACCATCATATCACAGTGCTCGGCAAGGAGGATGCACCTTGTGACCATACATATGATGTGGTAGGCTCACTCTGTGAGAACTGTGACAAGTTTGCAATTGACAGACAGCTTCCGAAGATTGATATGGGAGACTATCTGGTAATCCATGATACAGGAGCACACGGCTTCTCAATGGGCTACAATTACAACGGACGACTTCGCTCAGCAGAGATACTGCTCGAAAGCAATGGAGAGGCAAAACTCATCAGAAGAGCAGAAACTCCGGCAGACTACTTTGCAACCTTTGACTGCTTTGATGATATTAAAATAACAGAGTAATCTGCTAGCGCACCTTGCAGAGCACGTGTCCGAATTTTATCCATTTGCTCATATCATCAACATTATCGCTGTCGACATAAAAGGTCTCACCGTAATTGTTGATTGGTGTGAGCTCACATGGGTTTGTCTGGTGGAGTTTTCTGATGTATGCACGCTTGTTCTGTGCGTTGATAAAGATACCGGTATCGCCGTCGCGGATTGGGTTTCGACTGATTAGAAGTATATCGCCTTTATTATATACGGGATGTAGATGATTGCTTGTGATGCGGATTCCGATGTGAAGGGCATCACCAAAGGCTTTTCTGTAATTTGAAACATCAAGCTTTTCGACATTGTAGGAGTCTAAAATCATGCCGTCGGTCATATTGCCTGTCGGGATGAGGACGGAAATCAGATCCTCCTTATGACTGCTTTCATCCTTGTAGGCAGACAGCGCAAGCTCAGTGTCTATAATCGAGTCTATAAGTATGCGCTGGCTTTTGGAAAGCTTTTTGATGCGCTTTACAAGGTTTATTACATCATCATTGAAGCCTGTTAGTTCGCAGGAAAACCGTCCTGTCAGCTTGTATATCAGGTAAGCGGTGTAGATGTCTATACGAGAGGATTCTCCGTTTGCTATTCGCTTGTAGGTGGAGAGTGACATATCAAGTGCTTTTGCAAACTGTGCCTGGGACATACCAAGCTTTGTGCGTTCGCGCTCAATATTTGTCGATATGTTGTTTGCTATTTCAAGTCGGTTCATTTATGAGCTAATCTCCCTTCTTTTTAAAAAAATAAACTCCAAATTTGGTCAAGTATTGACATGCGCAATACACTATAATGGTTATTGTTGAAACATAAATAAATATATAAGAAACGTCAATTACTGTCAAATTAAAATGTTTGTTATATAAAAAGGGAGGTGTCCTGAAACTTAATTAGTGTAAGCTGAATGCAGCTTACACTTTTTTTATTTAAACAAATGCAGCTTTATTTATAATAAATATCAAAAAAATTTTTTGAAATAAATGTGTCTGAGGCATTGATTAGAGCACCGCTAATTGGTACAATGTTTTATTAGGTGATGAATCAGTATTACGAGGTCTAGATATAAATGAATGATATAGCAATTGATAAAGAACACTTACATTATTTGGAACAGCTGTCGGAGATGTATCCGACAATAGGCAAGGCATCATCTGAGATTATCAATCTGCAGGCTATTTTAAACCTGCCAAAGGGCACAGAGCACTTTGTATCTGATGTGCATGGCGAGTATGAAGCCTTTTCCCATGTGCTGAAAAATGGTTCTGGGGCTGTAAGAAAGAAGATAGATGATGTATTTGGTCTGGCGATGAACAAGGCTGACAAGGCTGCGCTTGCCACACTCATCTACTACCCAAGGGAAAAGATGGAGCTTATTAAGCAGGACGAGCCGGATATGGATTCGTGGTATAAGACGACTCTTTATAAGCTGATAGAGGTGTGCAAGACCGTTTCGTCAAAGTATACGCGCTCCAAGGTGAGAAAAGCTTTGCCGGAGGAGTATGCATATGTTATAGAGGAGCTCATCACAGAAAAGCCGGAGGTGTTAAACAAGGAGGCTTACTACGAGTCAATCATCAATACAACAGTGGAGCTGGGTACTGCGGAGGAGTTTATAGTGGTGCTTTCCGAGCTTATTCAGAGACTTGCTGTTGACCATCTGCATGTGCTTGGTGATATATATGACAGGGGAGCGGGGCCACATCTGATAATGGACAGGCTGTGCAGATATCACTCGCTGGATATACAGTGGGGCAATCACGATATTATCTGGATGGGGGCAGCCGCAGGAAATCCTGCATGTATTGCAACTGTTGTCAGAAACAGTATCAGATATGGTAATCTGGACGTGGTCGAGGAGGGCTATGGCATAAATATGCTTCCGCTTGCTACGTTTGCACTGAAGGCTTACAAGGATGACCCATGCACCAGATTTGTGTTTAAGGTGGCTCCAAGTGGCGCAGATAATATGGAGAGTGATCTGATAAAGAAGATGCACAAGGCCATTGCCATCATACGTTTCAAGCTGGAGGGACAGCTCATTAAGAAGTGGCCTGAGTATGGCATGAAGGAACGATTGCTCTTGGAACATATTGATTATGAACATGGCACTATAGAGCTTGAGGGCAGAACTTATAAGCTTCTTGATACAAGCTTTCCGACAATTGACCCGGCTGATCCTTACAGGCTGACAGAGGGGGAAGAGGAAGTCATACAGAGGCTCAGGAGCTCGTTTATTCATTGCGAGAAGCTTAAAAACCACGTTGGGCTGCTGCTTAAAAAAGGCAGCATGTACAAGGTATATAATGGCAATCTGCTTTTCCACGGCTGCATCCCTATGGAGGAGGACGGAAGCTTCGCAAAGGTAAATATCTACGGTAAAGAGTATAGTGGCAAGGCTTTGTTTGATATACTGGAGACTTACGTCAGAAAGGCTTTTTTCTCGGATGACAGGCTGGAAAGACAAAAGGGCAGCGATATCATGTGGTACATATGGACAGCACCATATTCTCCGCTTTATGGCAGAAATAAGATGGCTACGTTTGAGAGATATTTTATAGATGACGATGACATGAAAATAGAAAAGAAAAACTTTTATTATGACTATATAAACAAGCCTGAGTGTGCGCAGCGTATACTCGAGGAGTTTGGTTTGCATGATAAAAGAGACCATATCATAAACGGACATGTTCCTGTTCACAGATTAAGAGGTGAAAGCCCTGTGAAGTGCGACGGCAGAGTGATAGTCATAGATGGTGGTTTTTCAAAGGCGTACCGCAGGCGGACAGGCATCGCGGGATATACCTTGATTTACAATTCATATGGGCTGACATTGACAGCACATGAGCCGTTTGAATCACCGGAGACGGCAGTAAGGGATGAGAGGGATATCGTATCAAGGCGTGAGGCTGTAGAGGTACTTGATAAGAGAATACTTGTCGGAGATACGGATGCCGGAATAAAGATGAAGGAAAAGATAGCTGATCTAAAGCATCTCATTGCGGCATATCGTTCGGGTGAGATTGCAGAGCGCGATGATTAGAAAGAGGGAATATGATGTATGTAGTTGATGGGTTTGAGTTTCAGACAAAGGAAGAGGCAAGGCAGGCTAAAAAAGAAAGTGACGGAATACGATATATAAAGGATCAGACTGATATGTCTGACCCGGATACGGTATACAAGCTGTATTTAAGGCTTAACAAGCCGGGGTATTTTTTTACTCCTGTAGGGCTATCGTTTCTTGTTGAACTGCAGGAATATCTGCATACAATCCCATATATCAAGAATGAGGATATCCGTCCGATTTATATTCCTGAGGATAAAAAAGCGGTTGTCGAGGTAAAAAAACAGACGGAAGGCTATAAGAAAAAGTTCCATGTGGCATTGTTTTTTACTATTGTATTATCGGCTGCCATAGTAACTATGTTTGGCATCACATATGTGAGTGGACACAGTCCGTATGTGGTGGACTACGAGAATGAGCTGATAGACAAATATGAAAACTGGCAGAAGGAGCTTGAAAAAAGGGAAAAAGCAGTAGAAGAGAGGGAAAAAGCACTGGATGAAAGGCAGGATGCAACAGAGTGGACAAAATAAAGATACTGGTGGTAGATGACGAGAGCAGGATGAGAAAGCTCGTGCATGATTTCCTTGCAAGGGAAGGGTACGAGGTACTTGAGGCCGGAGACGGCGAGGAGGCACTTGATATATTTTATCAGCAGAAGGACATAGCACTGCTGGTGCTCGATATAATGATGCCAAGGATAAATGGTTTTGAGGTATGCCGTGAAATCAGACAGACTTCAAAGGTGCCGATTATTATGCTTACAGCTAAGGGCGATGAGCGTGATGAATTAAACGGCTTTGACATTGGTGCTGATGAGTACATTTCAAAGCCATTTTCTCCCAAGATACTGGTGGCCAGGGTAAATGCTCTCCTTCGCAGGGCGAATAAACTGGGCAAGGAGGCAGTAATAAGCGAGGCCGGTGGTATTGTCATGGACAAGACGGCACACACTGTAGCTATTGATGGCAGGAATATTGAACTTTCGGTAAAGGAATTTGAGCTTTTGGATTACTTTATGAGCAATCAGGGGATTGCGCTTACCAGGGAGCGCATACTTGACAGTGTGTGGAGTTATGATTATTTTGGCGATGCGAGGACTATTGATACACATGTGAAGAAATTAAGAAGCAAGATGGGCGCTAAAGGCGACTATATAAAGACTGTCTGGGGTGTGGGATATAAGTTCGAGATACAGTAAGTGTTAAGCTTAGGACTAATGGATTCGGGATAAGAGGTGTCACCATGAAAAAGAAAAAAACGTTATCCACACAGCTTACGCTTGTGATTTCATTCATTGTACTTCTGATAGTGGGAGTGTTCTGGATGGCTAATAACACACTGCTGGAAAAGTATTATGTATTTAACAAGGAAAAAGAGATGCTTGCTGTATACAAAATGGTGGACTTGGCTGCAAAAAATGACAAACTTTCAGATGATACGTTTGCTGTAGCATTTGAAAAGAAATGTGTTGGCGCCAATATAGATGCGGTTGTGTTCAACAAATACGGTAAAGTCATAATTGAGGGAACCACTGACAATCAGGAAATATTTCAGCTGCTTTTGGAGGCGAGCATGTCGTCGTATTCGGCAGACTACAACAACCTGAATATGACAAGGCAGAAGGATAAAAGGCTGGGGACAGAGTATATTATCATAAATAACAGACTGATTGACGGTAACTTTGTATACATGAAGACACCGCTTGAGAGCATTAAGGAGAGCGTGTCCATATCGAACCGCTTTTTTGCAATAGGCACAGTGGCTGCTATTGTTGTGGGAGTGTTTATGGCATATATTGTTGCTCGCAACATGACCAGGCCGATAAGAAATATGACTGAGCTGTCGACAAGGATGGCGAAGCTTGATTTTGATGCGAAGTACATTGATACGGAAAACAGTGCAAAGGAGCTTTATGTGCTTGGTGAGCATATGAATGAGCTGTCGCAGACACTTGAGCAGACCATCACAAGACTAAAGGTGGCAAACAATGAATTACAGCGTGATATAAAGAAAAAAGAAGAGATTGATGAGATGAGAAAGGAGTTTTTGTCAAATGTGTCACATGAGTTAAAAACTCCGCTTGCTCTGATCTCAGGCTATGCTGAGGGGCTCAAAGAGGTCGTAAATGACGATGATGAGAGCCGTAACTTCTACTGTGATGTCATCATGGACGAGACTGACAAGATGAACCGCATGGTTATGAAGCTTTTATCTCTCAATCATCTGGAGGATGGCAGTGATGTGCTTGAGATGACGAGGTTTGATTTGACATCGCTTGTCAGAGGGGTTATAGACTCATCTAAGCTTCTGGCACAGAAAAATGAGGCTGTAATTGAGTTTGACCGCACTGATTCCGTATATGTGAGCGGTGATATATACAAGATTGAAGAGGTTGTGACAAACTATATCAGCAATGCGATAAATCACTGCACAAGAGGTGGTACTATCACTGTATCATACAGCATGTACAGCGACCGTGTGAGGGTCAGCGTGTTTAACACGGGAGAGCCGATACCTGATAAGGATATAGAAAATATATGGAATAAGTTCTATAAGGTGGACAAGGCCAGAACAAGGGAATATGGCGGAAGCGGCATAGGACTGTCTATAGTAAAGGCAATTATGGAACTGCATCACAGAGGGTATGGTGTCATAAATCACAAGGATGGTGTAGAATTCTGGTTTGAACTTGAGTTATTTATTGCAAACAATCAATAAATGTGTTACCATATGTATTATTAGGATAAAAGTCATAGAATAAGAATGGGTTTATTGCAATGATGGGAAGAAATATAAAAATGGCAGCTGTGGCATTTACAGCAATTATAACGTTGACAGGCTGCGGAACAAAATTATATGATATGACTGATGAGGAACAAGGCCTTATCGCTAATTATTCAGCATATGTTGTTGCAAAACACAATATATACCAGCAGGATGGCATGACTAACGCTACGGAGAAACGTGGGGATATGGAGGATGCTGACGACACTGAGAAAGTGGACGAGGCGTCACCTGATAATTCACTTTCGCAGGATAATAAGACATCTGAAGCTGGAAATGATAAGAGCAGCAATTCGCAGAAAGAGCCTTCTGCCACGCAGGAAAAGAAGGTGTCACTTGCCGAGGCAACAGGCTACGGCAGCCTTGAAATTACATATGATGGAGTAAACGAGTCAGATGTGTACAATGAGGGCTCATACTATTCTATAACGGCAGGAAGCGGTAATACTTTTGCGGTTATGAAATTCACTCTTAAAAATCCGACAGACGAGGATATAAATGTTGATATGTTTGGCAATGCCAGGACATATAAAGCCACTTTCCCCGATGGAAAGGAATACACGGCTGAGGGCACATTCCTTACATATTCCCTTAATACTTTTCAGGGAACCGTAAAGGCGCACGATGCGGTTGATGTGGTGCTGCTTTTCAAGATACCTCAGGGTACGGCATGTGACAATATTAAGATGTCGGTTATAAAAGATAACGAAAAAAGTTTGATTGAATTATAAAACATATGATATACTTAGATTACTAAGAGGTGGAGGTTGTATTATGGATACGAACATATTATTGGAGTCAGGAACAAACGAGCTTGAAGTGCTTGAATTCACGTTGGGAGACAATCACTACGGAATCAATGTCGCAAAGATCAGAGAGATTTTGCAATATATGCCGGTCACTCCTGTTCCGAATACTCATCCGAGTGTTGAGGGAATATTTATGCCACGTGACACAATGATTACGGTTATCAATTTAAAGAATTGTCTTAATCTGCCACAGACGGATGAAAAAGGCTTATTTATCATTACGAATTTTAACAAACTCAATGTGGCATTTCATGTAGATCAGGTTATCGGTATACACCGCGTATCGTGGGAGAATATCATAAAGCCTGACGAGACACTGACGGGCGAGCATGGCAGCACTGCTACAGGTGTTATCAAAATGGATGACAGGCTTATAGTTATCCTTGATTTTGAGGCTATAGTTGCTTCTATTAGTCCACAGACAGGACTTAGGGTTAATGATATCGATGAGATGGAGGCAAGAGATAGGAGTGATGCTACAATTCTTATCGCAGAGGATTCGGCTTTATTGTCAAAGCTCATCACCGAGTGCCTTAAGAAGTCGGGATATACCAATCTCATAGTGGAAGAGAATGGTCAGGAGGCCTGGGATGTGATAGAGGCTATGCAGGCAAAGGGCGATATTACAAAGCATCTTGACTGCATTATAACTGATATTGAGATGCCACTCATGGATGGACACAGACTCACAAAGCTTGTAAAATCAGATGCAGAGCTTAGAAATATACCGGTTATCATATTCTCTTCACTGGTAAATGAAGAGATGAGGAAAAAGGGTGAACAGCTTGGAGCAGACGCACAGCTTACAAAGCCTGAAATCGGAAAGCTTGTAGAGGCGATTGACAAGCTGATTGATAAAGCATAATATATTTAGATACAAGGGGTGTGGCTTGTTTAGCTGCACCCTTTAATGGATTATAGATGGAGAATACTAATGAGCGATAAATCGACAGAAAACTATCTGGACAATTTGCTGGATTCAATGAATAAGCTGCAGGATACAGATACGAAGATGTCTGGGGCTGATCAGGATGAATTCCTCAAAAAGTTTGAGGACGAGCTTGAAAATGAGACATATGATGAGTATCTGTCGAACTTTGAAAAGGAACTTGAGAGGGAAAATGAGCAGGCCAAGGGTCAGGCTCTTAATGTACAGACTCCGGCTCCTGATGACAAGGATGCTTCACTTGATGATATGCTCACTGAGTTTGACCGCAGGATGAAGGAACAGGAGACTCAGGGAGATAAACAGGAAAACAAAGCAGACAATAATCTAAGCGATGCGGTATTTAATTTTACACCGGCAGATTCTGGGATAGAGATGATGGATGCAAACATGCCGGAAATGGCTGAGAATCCCAAACAGGAGGAGACTCCGGAGAGTATAATAACAAATGAACCTCAGATGGTTGAAGAAATAGGAGAGCCGGATTTGGCAGGAAATGCATCAAAGGATATACTTGACATACTGGGTAGTGATGGTCTGGATAATATCGGTGATCTGCTTGAAGGAAAAACCGGTGAGACAGGGGCTGATATAGATGATTATGCAAGCAGCCAGATGAAAGTGCACGAGACGGCTGATGCAGCAGTTGATGCACAAGATACTGAAAAAAAGAGCCTTTTAAAAAGAATAATATCATTTTTTACAAAAGAGCCGCAGTCAGATGATGTCACAGATATACAGAGCACAGCAGAAGGTGCAGAAACTGACGCAAAGACACTCTCAGATGAGAATAAGCAGATACTTGAAGCGCTGGATGCTGACGGAGAGCTAAACGAAGCCACAGATAAGCCAAAGAAGGGCAAAAAGCCTAAAAAAGAAAAGAAGCCAAAAAAACCTAAAAAAGAAAAAAAGCCAAAGGCTCCAAAGGAAAAGAAGGAACGCATTGGATGGGAGAATGGACCTAAGCTTCCTAAGGGACCTGTTATAGTAATCTGGGTATTTGTTATGTCGATAGTTGTGTTTGTTCTCATATGCACCTTTTTGCTCGGAAACAACTCCAAAGTGACTGATGCTCAGAATACGTACAATCAGGCAATAGCTGATCTGGGACAGAATAAAGCTGATTCAATAGAACTGTATACAAAGGCCTACAGCAGGCTGAGCGGCTTGAAGCTTTCGGGTGACGATAAGCAGTTGTACAATAAGCTGTCGGTGCTTGCATCAGTGTCAGGTAAGTATGATGCCTATAAGAGCTTTAGCGATTCAGGCTATGTAACCATGGCAGCGGATTCCTTAGTATGTGCGGCAGGACGATGTGCTGTAAATGCAGACAATGCAAAGGAATACGGATGTGAGCTGCAGCTTGAGCAGCTTAAAAACATTATTTCTGATACCCTGAGCAGTCAGTATGGCTTATCATATGATGATGCCATTGCTCTATATAATATAGATGATAGAGATGACTATACACTGGCACTGACACAGAAATTAAATGAATTAGGCATTAAAGAGGAGACAAAATGATATGATAGCAATCATCGATTATGGAGCAGGCAACCTGCGAAGTGTGGAAAAGGCTCTTACAGCTATAGGCGAGGAGAGTATTGTGACCAGAGACAGGCATGAGATTTTAAATGCCGATAAGGTAATACTTCCCGGAGTAGGAGCTTTTGGAGATGCAATGGATTCGCTTAAAAAATACGAGCTGGACAAGGTGATTCACGAGGTTTGTGACATGGACAAGCCATTTCTTGGCATATGCCTGGGACTTCAGCTATTATTTGAGGGAAGCGATGAGAGTCAGGGCGTTGAGGGGCTTCATGTGCTTGACGGACAGATACTTCGCATACCAGATAAGGAAGGACTTAAAATACCTCACATAGGCTGGAATTCACTTGATTTACAGAACAATGGAAGGCTGTTTAAAGGTCTTTCAGAGCATCCGTATGTATATTTTGTGCATTCGTACTATCTGAAAGCCACTGATGAAGCAATTGTCACAGCAACGACAGAGTACAGTACACACATTCATGCGTCTGTAGAGAAAAATAATGTGTTCGCCTGCCAGTTCCATCCGGAAAAGAGCAGCACAGTCGGACTTTCGATACTTAAAAATTTTGCAGGGATAGGGGAGGCATAATATGTTTACGAAGAGAATAATCCCATGTCTGGATGTGAATAATGGACGTGTTGTGAAGGGCATAAACTTTGTCAATTTAAGAGATGCAGGTGACCCGGTTGAGATTGCGGCTGCTTATGATAAGGCAGGTGCAGATGAGGTGGTTTTTCTGGATATTACGGCGTCAAGCGACAACAGAAATACTGTTGTGGATATGGTCAGAAAGGTTGCTGAAAAGGTGTTTATACCGTTCACTGTGGGCGGCGGCATCAGAACAGTCGATGATTTTAAGGCGCTGCTTAGAGAGGGTGCGGACAAGATTTCAATAAATTCAAGTGCCATAAACACACCGCGGCTTATCAGCGACGCTGCGGATAAGTTTGGCAGCCAGTGTGTGGTTGTGGCAATCGATGCAAGGCGTCGTGTTGACGGAAGCGGCTGGAATGTATACAAGAACGGAGGCCGCATAGATACAGGCCTTGATGTCATTGAATGGGCTGTTAAGGCAAATGAGCTTGGAGCGGGAGAAATCCTTCTTACAAGCATGGATTGTGACGGCACAAAGGATGGCTACGATATCGAGCTTACAAGGCTTATTGCCGATAATGTTTCTGTTCCGGTTATCGCATCGGGCGGTGCAGGCACAAAGGAGCATTTTTACGAGGCTTTGACAGATGGAAAGGCGGACGCAGCGCTTGCAGCTTCACTTTTCCACTACAAGGAGCTTGAAATTATGGATTTAAAGAATTATCTGGCAGATAAAGGTGTGTCGGTCAGAAGATAGGCGGTAGATTGAGATTATGAGTATGCTTGACGGCGAGTGGGCAAAGGCTGTGGGAGCCGAGTTTAAAAAACCGTATTACAGGGATTTGTACAATTTTGTGAGAGATGAATATGCCACACATGTGGTATATCCTCCGGCAGATGATATATTTAATGCCATGCATTTTACACCACTTAACAAGGTAAAGGTGCTCATCCTCGGGCAGGATCCGTACCATAATGTCAATCAGGCACATGGATTGTCGTTTTCTGTGCTTCCGTCTCAGAAGGATATTCCACCATCACTGCAGAATATCTACAAGGAGCTTAACGATGATCTGGGGTGTGATATCCCCAATAACGGATACCTGAAGAAATGGGCTGACCAGGGTGTTTTACTTTTGAATACGGTACTCACCGTCAGGGCTCATCAGGCCAACTCGCATCAGGGACACGGCTGGGAGAAGTTCACGGATGCAATCATAGAGGCTG
>ERZ1108170.1660-NODE-1660-length-13334-cov-8.197982_pt1 | contig 13334 bp, 10 predicted proteins | sample MGYA00403705_ERZ1108170 | MGnify/ENA primary metagenome ERZ1108170 (study PRJEB35170, sample SAMEA104062422) | human gut metagenome | biome: human gut; feature: human-associated habitat; material: faeces | place: Denmark | collected 2012-06-15 ...
TGACTGCCCAGAATACGACCGGCGTAACAGATATTATGGAGGTAACTCCGAAATTTTTGGCAGAGCAGCTGGATAGTATTTTTACGGATATTCATCCGGATGCGATCAAAACCGGAATGGTCTCGTCGAGTGAACTGATCGAGACGATTGCGGAAAAACTGACAGAGTATCATGCAAAAAATATTGTGGTGGATCCTGTCATGGTGGCAACCAGCGGGGCAAGACTGATCAGCGAGGATGCCATCAGCACATTGAAAAGTAAATTATTGCCTCTTGCAACCGTTATCACTCCGAATATCCCGGAAGCAGAAGTGCTTTCCGAAATGGAGATCAAAACAGAAGCAGATATGGAAAAGGCGGCAGAAGTCATCTGTAACACTTTAGGCTGTGCGGTTTTGTTAAAGGGTGGACATCAGTTAAATGATGCCAATGACCTTCTTTTCCAGAAAGGGAAAGAGCCGGTATGGTTTCATGGAAAGAGAATTGACAACCCCAATACCCATGGAACAGGATGCACACTTTCCTCTGCGATTGCATCGAATCTTGCAAAGGGAAGAGACTTAGAAACCTCTGTCAGGTATGCGAAAAATTATATTTCCGGTGCTCTTGCTGCCATGCTTGATCTTGGGAAAGGAAGCGGACCTATGAACCATGCATTTGCAATCGAAGGAGAATACGAAGGATGAGTGAAAAGAGAACTTCCGTTTTTTCAAACGGATTAATCTGGTTTGGTGCGGGTGTATCTTTAGCTGAAATACTGACAGGTACTTACTTTGCACCGCTTGGTTTTGGAAAAGCAATGGCAGCGATTCTGCTTGGACATCTGATCGGCGGAATTATGATGTTTGCCGCAGGAATGATCGGAGCGAAAGAGCGCAAAAGTGCCATGGAAACTGTAAAAATGAGTTTTGGTGAGAAGGGAAGCCTTCTTTTTGCAGTATTAAATGTGTTACAGCTTGTGGGATGGACTGCGATTATGATCTATGATGGCGCACTTGCAGCAGATGGCGTTTTACATACCGGAAACTGGGTGTGGGCGATCATTATTGGTGTTCTGATCGTTGTATGGATTTTCATTGGACTGACCAACCTTGGCAAATTAAATACGGTTGCCATGACCGCACTTTTTATTTTATCACTGGTACTTTTTAAAGTGATCTTCTTTGGTGGTGGAAGCATGACACCGATCGTGGATGACGGAAGTTTAATGTTCGGAGCTGCCGTAGAGCTCGCGGTAGCAATGCCGCTTTCCTGGCTGCCGCTGATCAGCGATTATACAAGAGAAGCCGAAAAACCGTTTGCTGCAACACTCGCAAGTGTGATCGTCTATAGTCTGGTCAGTACTTTTATGTACATGATCGGCATGGGAGCAGCTATTTTTACCGGCGAATATGACATTGCGCAGATTATGTTAAAAACCGGTTTCGGCGTTGTAGGACTTCTTATTATTGTATTTTCCACGGTTACAACAACCTTCCTGGATGCCTATTCCGCAGGAGTTTCTAGTGTTTCCATTTCCTCAAAGATTCAGGAAAAATGGGCGGCGATCGTTGTTACCGTGATCGGAACGGCTGCAGCGATTGTGTATCCCATGGATAACATTACAAACTTTTTATATCTGATCGGTTCTGTTTTTGCTCCGATGATCGCAGTGCAGATCGCAGATTACTTCATTTTAAAGAAAGCAGATGCCGGAAAATCTGCATTTCAGTGGCGTAATCTGATCGTATGGCTTGCCGGATTTGTGATTTACCGCATATTGATGCAGGTGGATACGCCGGTTGGAAATACGCTGCCGGATATGGTGGTCACAGTCATTCTCTGCCTGATTGTGGAAAAAGCTGCAGGGGCAGTAAAATCAAAATAGGAACTGTTGCAGTCAGACCATTTTTTAGAAGGCAGGATGTGACAGATTCCGGGAAAAGAGGACAAAAGAATGAATAAATTTAATTTAAAGAAATTGACAGTTACAGCAATCTTAGCAGCAGTAGCGGTGGTGGGAAGTTTATTTTCCTTCCCGGTATTCGGTTCAAAATGTGCACCGGTACAGCATCTGGTAAATATTTTATGCGCAGTTACCGTAGGACCGTGGTGGGCACTGGCACAGGCATTTATTGCGGCGCTGATCCGTAATCTGTTAGGACTGGGAAGCCCTCTGGCATTCCCGGGAAGCATGTGTGGTGCATTACTTGGCGGACTTCTCTATAAGTATGGGAAAAAACTTCCGTTTGCCTATATTGGCGAAGTAGTTGGAACCGGAATCATTGGTGGAATGCTCTCTTATCCGGTGGCATATCTTGTCATGGGGAATAAAGCAGCGGCGTTATTCACATTTGTTGTTCCGTTTCTGATCAGCACCTGTGGAGGAACGATCATTGCCATTATTATTACTCTGCCGTTGAAAAAATCAGGTATGCTTGGCAGAATGAAGGAAAGTTTAGAAGAGTAAGATAGAAATCAAAAATTTTGGATTATCATTTACCACGATCCGGCTGGATACCGTGGGTTTTTAAAGAAAATGTCGGAGCCTTTTTTAGTTTGCGCGCCATGGGCGCACTCTAACGGGTGCAAGTCCCGAACACGCCCAGATAGTGGGAAGTGTATAGCTGAACAGCAAATATCGGAGATTTAAGGCAGAAGAATTATCGGAAACTGACATTGCATGGATCTTTGATCAGGAGTATTTTGAGCATCCGCAGTGTCTGAAAATGTATAAATGGAAGCGGGGATCAAAATAAATTCCCAAAACTCAGACTACAGATATAATGAAAAATATGGAGGCAAGTGAAATGAATATTCGAAGAGCAAACGAAAAAGATATCCCAAGACTGATTGAATTATTAGAGCAGATGCTTCAAATCCATGCAGATATAAGACCGGATATTTTTATTCCGGGGACGACAAAGTACACAGAGGATGAACTGAAAGAAATGTTAAAAGATGATACAAAGCCTGTTTATGTAGCTGCAGATGAGAATGACGTATGCTTAGGATATGCTTTCTGCCAGTTGAAACAGCAGCCATTCTCCAATAATATGGTGCCGTTTACATCGCTTTTTATCGATGATCTGTGCGTCGATGCAAAAACCAGAGGACAGCATGTAGGCGAAAGACTGTTTGACTATGTCAAGAGTGAAGCGAAACGTCTAGGCTGCTATGAAGTGACACTTAATGTGTGGTCAGGAAATACTTCAGCAGAAAGATTTTATGAAAAAATGGGATTGAAAACCAAAGAGAGACAGATGGAATATATCCTATAAGAAGATTTTGAAATAGAAAAATGTGAAAAGTTGCAAAAATCTATTTCAGAAGTGATTCTGTATCTTGTTTTTCCCTATTCCTGCGGCTATAATAGAATAGAAAAGTGTAAAAGGTTGTAAAAATCTATTCCAAGGAGGCTTGCTGCATGGAAATTAGCAGAGATTTCTATTTGGACAAACTGATAAAAAGAAAGCATAATGGCTTAATTAAGGTGATTACCGGTATTCGCAGATGTGGCAAATCTTATTTATTGAATAATCTTTTTTACCATCATTTGTTGAATAATGGTGTGAATGCTGATCATATCATCCGTTTCGCTTTTGACTCTGCAGATGACCTTTACCTGATTGGTGAAAGTCTGATACAGATTCAAAAAGAAAAGCGTGGGATTGATCCGGAAAAGTTCATGGCTTATATCCGTTCCAAAGTCGCTGATGACGGAATGTACTACTTGCTTCTTGATGAGATTCAGATGCTTGATTGCTTTGAAGCGGTTCTGAATGGGTATTTGCGAAAAGATAATATGGATGTATTTGTAACCGGGAGCAATGCAAAGCTCCTGTCAAAAGACATCGCTACCGAATTTGCCGGTCGTGGTGATGAGATTCATATGTACCCTTTGAGCTTTGCAGAGTTTATGAATGTTTACAATGGCGACAAATACATGGGGCTTTCTGAGTATATGTTATATGGAGGTATTCCTCTGGTAGTCCTTCGTGAAGGTGCAAATGATAAGGCAGCTGCATTGCAGAATTTATTCAACGAAATTTATATTCGGGATATTACCAAGAGAAATCATGTTAAAAATATTGGGGAGTTGGAGGATCTGTTGAATATCCTCTCATCTGCGATTGGCTCACTGACTAATCCTGAAAAGCTGAAAAATACATTTAAGACCGTAAAAAAATCCAGAATTACTTCTGCAACCATAAAAAAATATCTGGATTGCTTTGAGGATTCTTTTTTGATTGAATCTGCACAGCGTTATGATATCAAGGGTAAGGCATACATTGAAACTCCAAAGAAATACTATTTCTCTGATCTTGGACTTCGCAACGCAAGAATTAACTTTCGTCAGTTTGAGCAGACTCATTCTATGGAGAATGTAATTTACAATGAGCTGCGTATGAGAGGCTACAGCGTCGATGTAGGTGTTATCCCGATTGCAGAAAAAGATAAGGCAGGGAAAGTGACCCGTAAGCAGCTGGAAGTTGATTTTGTTTGTAATATGGGTTCGGTCAGATACTATATCCAGTCGGCATATTCGCTGCCAGATGAAACAAAGCGCATTCAGGAAATCAGACCGTTTAGAAGGATTGACGACTCTTTCAAGAAAATCGTTATTACCAAAGATGTCGTTCAGCCGAATTATGATGAATATGGAATTCTTACAATCAATATTTACGATTTCCTTCTCAATCCGGATTGTCTTGAAAAATAATGTATTACAATACATTGGTAGAAGTGGTGAGCATGGATGTGGAAGCCATAGCTGTCATTAAGAAGAATAAAAAAATACAACACGAAAGGATGCGTCAAGGTAATGCCAGAATTATCGTGATACATCCTTTTGTATTTGGATTGATTATTTTTCTTTCTCTGCTTGTCGAAAGTAATGGATGGAATGTATAATATTAAGCATAATGGAAGAAACATGGTTTCCACGGATGTGTCAGCAGAAAATATTTGAATGGAAAGAATATGTAAAGGGAAAATATTATGGAATATTCAGCAATTTATCATGACATGGACAAAAGATTCTGTTACGCAATTGATAAGGATCTGTTTGTGATACGTGTGCAGGTTAAAAAAGATGACATGAAGGAGATTATCCTTCACTGTGAAGATAAGTATATACCAATGGAGCGCAAGGATACGAAAAAGACCATTCTGATGAAGAAGATTGCCACTTCACAGTTTCATGATTATTATGAAGCACAGCTTCAGATGCATCTGATATGTCTCAGATATTATTTTGAATTTACGGACACGCAGGGTGAAAAAATATATTACGGCAATTATGAGTTTTATAAGGAATGCATCACAAACAGGGACAGAATGTTTGATTGCCCGCAGAATCTTCGGGAAGAGGAAATGTTTGAGGTGCCGGACTGGGCAGCAAATAAGGTCGTGTATCAGATTTTTCCGGCCCGTTTTGCAGCATCACAACAGGTAGATAAGGAACAATGGTATAAAGCACCAATTTCGTCTATGGATGATCTGCATGGTGATCTCAGAGGAATTATTGAACATCTGGATCACGTTCAGAATCTGGGAATCGATGTTTTGTATATGACACCTATCTTCAAATCATATTCAAGTCATAAGTACGATATCATCGATTATTATCAGATCGATCCTTCATTTGGAACGACAGAGGATCTGAGGGAACTGGTGCAGGAAGCTCATAAACGTGGAATGAAAATCGTCATGGATGCAGTGTTCAACCATACAGGAAGAGAATTTTTTGCATTTGAGGATATCATGGAAAAGGGAGAAAAATCAAAATATCTGGACTGGTATTATATTGAGAAATTTCCACTTGAAAGTGAAAGAGGAGAGATTCCAAACTACAAATGTTTTGGCTACTATGGGGGAATGCCTAAGCTAAATCTGAAAAATCCGGAAGTTGAGAAATTCTTTACGGATGTTGCGTGCTATTGGATTAAGGAATGTGATATTGACGGATGGCGGATGGATGTAGGAGACGAGATCAGTCATTATTTCTGGAAGAATTTTAGAAGAGCGGTCAAGGCTGTAAAAAAGGATATGCTGATCATTGGAGAAATCTGGCATTATGCAGGAGATTTTCTTGAGGGAGATGAATGGGATACGGTCATGAACTATCCGTTTTATCTGAATCTGATCGATCTGCTGGCAGATGAGAAGATCCATGTCAGTCAGTTTGTACAGAATCTGGGATATTTGAAGGGACGTTTAAATAAAAAATGTTATCCCCTTATGTGGAATCTGATTGACAGCCATGATACAGCAAGATTTTTACATCTCTGTAATGGCAATAAGAAAAAACAGCATTTGGCAGCGGCTTTTCAGCTGTTATTGCCGGGAATGCCTATGATTTATTATGGAGATGAGTTTGCGATGCCGGGAGCAAACGATCCGGATTGCAGGCGGGGCATGTACTGGGATGAAGAATATCAGGACAAAGAGATGTATGAATGGTATAAACAGCTGCTTTGGATTCGAAAAAAACATGCGTGTATTTCAGAAGGCGAACTGATCGGGTCAATTACAAAGGATGAGGAAGAAACAATTGTCCTGATCAGGAAAAACGTCGAAGAGACAATTGCCTTGATTTTTAATTGCAGCAGTAATGCAAAAAACTTTAGTGAGTATGAGGGAAAATATAATCTGCTTAGAGATGAGCCGTTTGATGGAAAAGTTGAGGGGCTTGATGCTGCAGTGATCGTACTTTAAGAATATTTAAGAATGATTCCTGCCTGCGTATATGATTGCTTCGAAACTTTAAATAAAAGCAGGTTTAGATACATTGAAAAATAATTTCAGTGTATCTGAACCTGTTTTCTTTTTTTAATGAACATAGAGGCAGCCTGTGAGAAGAATAAATGATACATAGCTGCAGGATCGTATGTAGAAAAAAACAAATATAATATATTTAGACAAACTTTATTTTTTATTTATATATAAACCTGAAAAAGATGGTATTATTGAATATATAAGGAAACTGTCAAAATATACTATATACAGAGGTAGACGTATGGGTAGATTAGTAGAGTTTCAGAATGTGAAAAAAACCTATCATATGGGAGAAGTCGAAATTCATGCTGTAGATGGCGTGGATTTTGAAATAAACGAAGGCGAATTTGTGGTCATTGTCGGACCAAGTGGTGCCGGAAAAACAACCGTATTGAATATTCTTGGGGGAATGGACAAGGCTACAAGCGGACACGTTATCGTTGACGGTGTTGATATCAGCTCGTTTAATAGCAGGCAGCTGACATCATACAGAAGAGATGACATAGGGTTTGTATTTCAGTTTTATAATCTTGTTCAAAATCTGACTGCACTTGAGAATGTTGAGCTGGCATTGCAGATATGCAAAGATCCGCTGGATGCGAGAGAAGTTTTAACGGATGTCGGATTACAAGACAGAATGTTGAATTTCCCTGCACAGTTATCCGGAGGGGAACAGCAGCGTGTTGCTATTGCAAGGGCACTTGCAAAGAATCCGAAACTTCTTTTGTGTGATGAACCGACAGGAGCATTGGACTATCAGACAGGTAAAGCCATTTTAAAATTACTTCAGGATACATGCAGACAAAAAGGGATGACAGTTGTTGTAATTACTCATAATATGGCAATTGCACCGATGGCAGATCAGGTAATCCGCTTTAAAAATGGACAGGTAAGGAATATTACACGAAACAGTGAGCCAACACCGGTTGAACAGATTGAATGGTAGGTGACTGCTATGAAAAAGAAAGCACTGACCAAAGAATTTTTTATGTCCATAAAAAAGACATACAATCGATTCATATCTATTTGCCTGATCGTTATGCTGGGGACAGCTTTTTTTGCAGGGGTGAAAGCAGCAGAACCGGATATGCAGGAATCAGCGGATATCTTTTTTGACGACAGTAAGTTAATGGATATCAGAGTGCTGTCTACATTAGGATTAACGGAAGATGATGTTACCGCAATTTCTGCAATTGAAGGTGTAGAATCTGCGATACCTGTGTATACATATGATGTTTTGACGGAGAAAGATGAAAAGCAGCATGTGATCAAGCTAATGTCAGAAACAACAGATATAAATAAAATTACTGTGACAGAAGGCAGGATGCCGCAGGAATCCGGAGAATGTCTGGCAGACTGGCTTTTGGAACAAAATTATGGGTATAAAATCGGAGATAAGATCACAATCAGCTCCGGAGATGACAAGGCAATTGAAGACATTGTCAATACACAGACATATACGATCACCGGATTCGGAAAATCGTCATATTATCTTGATCTGACAAGGGATTCCAGCACGATCGGTAATGGTTCCATGTCAGGATTTCTGATTATTCCGGAAGATAATTTTACGCTTGAAGCATTTACGGAAATCGATGTTCTTGTTGATGGTGCGATAGCATTGGATTGTTATAGTGATGCTTATGAAGATGCTGTTGATGAAGTAACACAGAAAATCAAAGATATTGCAGAGGATCGATGCGAAATACGATATGCCGAAGTTGTACGTGAGGCACAGGATGCGATAGCTGAAGCTGAGACAGAGGTTTCTGATGGTGAACAAGAACTTGCAGATGCAAAAGAGGAATTAGAGGATGGATGGGAACAGCTTGCAGATGCAAAGAAGGAAGTTGCAGAAGGCCAGACGGAGCTTGCAGATGCGAAAACGCAGGTCAGTGATGGGGAAAAGGAGCTTGATGCAGCTAAGGATAAAGTTGCTGACGGTGAAAAGGAACTGGCAGACGCAAAAACACAGCTTGCAGATGGACAGAATCAGATCAGTCAGGCGAAGCAGCAGATTTCAGATGGTGAGGCTTCTATCGCAGCGTATAATACAGAATTAGACAATGGAAGAAAGCAGCTTGAGAGTGCTGCAGGGCAGCTTGCAGATGCGAAAACCGGATTAGAAACATTAAAATCAGGGATTGAGCAGATGGAAAATGCTTTAAATGCCAGTCAGACGGAACTGGATGCTTCCGGTGCGGTTTTAAAACAGGCAAGAACAGAACTTGAAGCGAACCGTGGGCAGATCGATGGTTACAGAACACTTGTTGCAACAATGGATTCACAAATAACGGCACTTCAGGCACAGATGGACCTTCTTGCAGGGGGGAGCAAAGAATGGCAGACATTAAATACTCAGATGCAGGAACTGATCACGCAAAGAGATGCGATGCAGACCGGTATTGCTGAATTTGATCAAAACGAAGCATTGCTTTTACAAAATGAAGCGGCTTATGAAGAAGGAAAAAAGGCATTAGATGCAAAATGGGCAGAGCTTGCTACATTGAAAAAAACATACGACAGCGGCATGGCAGACTACACGGCAGGTATGTCGGCATATGAAGACAACCTGTCAGAATTAAATGCAAATCAGGCGAAGCTTAATGCACAAAAACAGGTATTAACCGAGTCAAAACAAACCATTGCGGCGAAAGAGCAGGAATTAGCTTCTGCACAAAACACTATTGCAGAAAATGAAGCCTCCTTAGATTCAGCGAAAGCCGAAATCGCAGAAAATGAGAAAAAATTAAATGATGCACAGTCAGAGATAAATAAAAATGAGAAGAAACTGGCAGATGCAAAAAATGAGATCAAAGAAAATGAACAAAAGCTGACAGATGGTCAGGCTGAATATGATGCCGAATATGAAGAAAATCATCAAAAGCTTGAAGATGCGAAGGCTGACATTATCCAGGCGAAAGCAGATCTTGCTGGTGTTGATGTACCGGAGTGGTATGTACTCGACCGTAATTATATCACTACCTGTGTTGCATACGCCCAGGATTCAGAACGTATAGGAAATATTGGAAATGTTTTTCCAGTTATATTTTTCCTTGTAGCAGCACTCGTCAGTCTGACAACGATGACGAGAATGGTGGAAGAAGAACGTGTTCAGATCGGTACACTGAAAGCGTTGGGATATCGTAAATCCAGTATTGCAGCTAAATACGTCATGTATGCATTTCTTGCTACGATGTTAGGCGGCACGATCGGTACTTTGATCGGACAGATTATTTTTCCGGCAGTCATTATGAATGCCTATAAGATCGCATATGTTACATTGACAGATTTTGTGACACCGATCCATTTAAAATATTCTCTGATTTCAATGATCGCTGCGGTTGTCAGCACCACAGCTGCTACGCTTGCGGCATGTTACAAAGAACTTCTTGCCGCACCGGCGGAATTAATGAGACCGGCAGCACCTAAAATCGGAAAACGGGTTTTTCTGGAGAGAATTACATTTATATGGAAACATCTTAATTTTTCCAATAAAGCGGCAGTGAGAAATCTGTTCCGATACAAGAAACGTTTGTTTATGACTGTACTTGGCATTGGCGGTTGTATGGGATTACTGCTTGTTGGATTTGGTGTAAAAGATTCCATCATGACGATCGGAGACAGGCAATATAATTTCATTCATACATACCAGGTTAAGATGACACTGGCCGATGCGGATACGGATGAAGAGAAACAGGAAGTTTTAGACAGTGTTCTTAAGGAGTCGACGACAAAGGCAGCTATGCTCAGTCATGAATCTACGATTGATGCATGTTGTGGAGCCAATGGAGAAAAGAAGCAAAGCACGTATTTGTTCATCCCATCCGACGCGGATGAGTTAGATGAATTTGTATCTTTGCAGAATCGTATATCCGGGCAAAAATACACGTTAGATGATGAAGGTGTGATCATTTCAGAAAAGCTGGCAACTTTGCTGGATGTATCCGAGGGTGACGATATTTATCTTGAGGTTTCAAGCTTAAATTATAAACCTGTTAAGGTAATGCACATTGCGGAAAATTATTATTACCATTATGTTTATATGACACCGGAATGCTACCAGTCATTATTTGGGAAAGATATTGAGTATGATGAAATATTTGTCGTAAATAAAGACCCGGAAGATATTTCTTATGAAAATGATTTTTCGGCAAAATATCTTGATAACAATGCAGTGTCAGGAATCACATTTACGCGTACAATATCAGACCGGATAGAATCAATGATCACAAGTATGAATATTGTTACCTATGTACTTGTTGTGTCTGCAGGACTGCTTGCATTTATTGTTTTATACAATTTAAATAACATTAACATCAGTGAGCGTCAGAGGGAGCTGGCGACGCTGAAAGTGCTTGGCTTTTATGATGGGGAAATATCAATGTATGTATTCAGGGAAAATATTATGCTGACAGTGCTCGGTACAATTTTTGGTATTTTCTTTGGAATATGGCTGCACCGGTTTGTCATCTTAACAGCAGAACTTGATATTATGATGTTTGGCCGGCAGATTTATACAAAAAGTTATATCTATAGTATTTTACTTACAATCGGTTTTTCTATTATTGTGAATATCGTGATGCATTGGAAAATGAAAAAAATAGATATGATCGAATCATTAAAGAGCGTCGAATAACTTCTGCTTGCGTATATTATTTGCAGACAGTATAATCGTATGGTCAGTCAATTGACATATATGAATACTAAGAACTAAGGAAGAACTACTGTATGTTAAATAAAAAAGATTTCTTAAAATATGCATCGACATTAGCATTTCCGATTATGCTCCAAAATCTGATCGGAACATTGGTAAACATTGCCGACACGGTAATGCTTGGTTACGTGAGCCAGACTGCCATGTCGGCTTCATCGCTTGCGAACCAGTATACGTTTATTCTTTTCTGCTTATATTATGGAATGGCAACAGGTACTTCGGTTTTATGTGCCCAGTACTGGGGAAAAGGTGATAAAAAGACGGTAGAGAAGATTCTGGGGCTCGCAGAACGGATTTCCCTGATTATCTCTCTTGTATTTTTTGTTATCTCCTTTACTATGCCAACGGCAATTATGAAGATTTTTACAAACAGTCCTGAGACGATCGCTGCAGGAAGTGAGTATCTGAAGGTGATTTCATTTTCATTTGTATTCATGGGATTCTCACAGATTTTTATGAGTGCGCTCCGAAGTATCGGAAAAATCATGCTGCCATCGGTTACATATATTGTTTCGCTTTGTGTGAATGTACTTTGTAATGCAACTTTTATTTTTGGATTGTTTGGTCTTCCAAAGCTCGGTGTTACCGGTGTTGCACTTGGTACTGTGATTGCCAGAATCTCAGAAGTGCTGATCTGTCTGATTTACTCATTGCGCAGTTCAGACGTCAGATTCAGAATAAAATATTTCTTTCCCTGAAGACCCTGATACTGATAATTATCATCTGTTATCTGCATTAAAAGCCTGTCATTAATAGAATAGAATATTCCCTTCTCCGAATTCCTCATCAGCTTAATATCCATGTATGACCTCCCGTTGTCGTCCAAGTAATCTTCAATCAGCCTTAATCTATAAGAGACATCAGGTCAAAATCAGATGCTCTGTGGTCTAAGAACAATGTTCCAACATTCTCTCCTGCCATAACCCTGATAATATTGTCAACATCATTACCATTAGTAATAATCATATCCGCCCCCGACAGTGTTGCAATCTTTCCTGCAATAAGCTTGGTTGTCATTCCGCCAGTCCCCATATTACTGCCGGATGAATCTTTACCCATTCCCATAAGCTTCTCATCAATCTCGTATACAGTTTCAACAAATTTTGCATTAGGATTAGTGTTTGGATCATCTGTATACAGACCATCAATATCAGATAACAGAATAAGAAGGTCCGCTCCGATAATTGAAGCAACAATTGCTGAAAGTCTGTCATTATCTCCAAAAGCCTGTAGCTGTTCAATCTCGTAAGTTGATACTGTATCGTTCTCATTAACAATTGGAACTGCCCCAAGTTTTAAGATTTCGTTAAATGTATTCTGCGCGTTAGTTCTGTTAACATCATTAACTATTGTATTCTTGGTAAGAAGAACCTGTGATGCAACTGCACCATATTCTGCAAATATCTTCTGGTAAACCATCATTAACTTAGCCTGTCCTATGGATGCACATGCCTGTTTTACCGGAAGTTCTGTAGGTCTGTCACAAAGTCCTATAACAGCCCTTCCCACAGCTATTGCACCAGAAGAAACTAAAACAACGTCTTTTCCTGAATTCTTAATATCAATAAGAATAAGTGCAGAATATATGCTGCTTATCGACCTGATTATACGAAACTGCTTGTCAAGCTGTCTTGTGTTTATATAAAGTATATGCTGCCTTATTGCCATGGCAAGAACAAGCATCATTATGTATGCACCCGTACAGAATATAACCGCTTTTGTACGGTTACTGTAAATTGATGATGATGGAAAAAATACATATATTCCATATCTTCCATATATCATCCTGCTGCCATACCACTCAGACTGTGACGAACCAAACTTTACCATTTTGTTGCCATCATCATTCCAGTCCCCC
>ERZ1108170.1670-NODE-1670-length-13250-cov-12.020462_pt1 | contig 13250 bp, 10 predicted proteins | sample MGYA00403705_ERZ1108170 | MGnify/ENA primary metagenome ERZ1108170 (study PRJEB35170, sample SAMEA104062422) | human gut metagenome | biome: human gut; feature: human-associated habitat; material: faeces | place: Denmark | collected 2012-06-15 ...
AGCAGATTCTTGAAAACTTAAAGGTTATGGAGGGCACAGGCTTCTCTGAGGAAGAGCTTAGGATGATTGATGAGATTGTGGGAGTGTAAAGATGAATCTGGTGATATAAATGGAATATATTGCGCATATAGAAGAAGAAAGAAAGCAAAGGCTTATTGATCATTTGGATGGAACTGCCAAATTAGCCGGAAAATTTGCAGAATCATTTGGAAAATATGAGTGGGGATATTGCATAGGTATGTTACATGATCTAGGTAAGTATTCCAAAGAATTTCAACATAAAATACAGTTTAATACGAATGACAGAGTAGACCATTCTACTGCTGGAATGAGATTATGTAATGAAAAAGGTGGATATTATTCTATATTACAATATGCTATTGCAGGACATCATTCTGGACTAATGGATTACTATAAGCTTGAAGAACGATATAGAAAATCAATATGTGATTATCAGGCATATAGACAGGAGGTAGAAATTCCACAAATAAAAAGTGATCCTTTTGAGAGCTGTAAAACACAAAATCCTCATTTTTCAATGGGGATTTTTATGAGGATGTTATATTCATGTCTTGTTGATGCGGACTTTCTTGAAACAGAAAGTTTTATGAAGAATAACCATGTGGAACGAACATCGGGTGAAGAAATGGCATCTTTATTAGCAAGACTGGAAAGACATATTGGTTCATGGTTAGAAAATGATGATCTTAATTCGATAAACGGTAGAAGAACTGAGATATTAAAAGCCTGTCTGATAGCAGGTGAGAATGATAGGGGATTGTTTCACCTGACTGTTCCAACAGGTGGTGGAAAAACAATTGCCTCATTGGCATTTGCGTTAAAGCATGCAGTCAGGCATCAAATGGAGCATATTATATATGTTATTCCATATACTAGCATTATAGAACAGAATGCTCAGGTGTTTCGTGAAATACTTGGGCAGGATAATGTTCTTGAGAATCATTGTAATGTCGATTATGGGGATTCTGAAGAATTAAAACCGATGCAGCTTGCCAGCGAAAACTGGGATAAACCTGTAATTGTCACGACTAATGTTCAATTTTTTGAATCATTATTCGCAAGCAGGTCATCTAAGTGTAGGAAAATTCATAATATTGCGAATTCTGTGGTTATATTTGATGAGGCACAAATGTTGCCATTGGAATATTTGAAACCATGCATTGCCATGATGGAAAATTTAATGGATTTCTATAGGACAAGTATTGTTTTATGTACGGCAACACAACCGGCCTTAGACAGTATATTTGATCAACACAGACGGTATATTGAATTATGCCCGAATATAAATGAGCAGTTTAAATTTTTTAAAAGAGTTATATACGAAAATCTTGGGATAATCGAATTTGATACTTTAATTGAAAGATTGAAGACTGAAAAAAGAGCACTGTGTATTGTTAATACAAAAAAATGTGCACAGCAGCTTTACGAACAGTTAAGTGGTGATGGTGTGTATCATTTATCAACAAGTATGTATCCTAAGCATCGTAAAAAGATACTTGCACAGATTAAAGAAAGAATGAGTGATAAATCAAAATCATGTGTGCTTATTTCAACAAGTTTGGTAGAGGCGGGAGTAGATCTTGATTTTAATTCAGTATATCGTCAAGTAGCAGGAGTAGATTCGGTAATACAGGCAGCAGGTAGATGCAACCGAGAAGGAATTGAGAAAAAAGAAAACAGTAAAGTTTATATTTTTGATATAAATGGAATGAAAACAGTGCCGGGACAAAGTCTGCAAAGCTCAATCACTAAAGGGTTATTGCAAGATTATCATGATATTTCTAATCTTGAATGCATTACAGAATATTTCAAAAGGCTATATCATTTTAGAGAAAATGATTTGGATAAAAAGAATATTATAGGCGAATTCAAGGATTGGAAATATAATTTTGAGACGGTATCAGAAAAATTTCATTTGATTGAGGAAAATACAAGAATTGTATTTATTCCGATAGAGCAGGAAGCTAAGGATTTATTATTTGAAATAAAAAATCAGGGTTATGGAAAAGCCAGAATGAGAAAGGCATCCCAGTACTGTGTTCAGATATATAATCAGCTTTTTGATACTTTGTATGGTGCTGGTATAATTAAGGAAATAACATCGGATATAGAGAATTTTTATGAATTGGTAGATGAAGAAATGTATACAGATGACAAGGGATTAAATTTGTCTGTGGAATCTGGAATGGATTTATATCTGTAATTTAAATGGCTGTGTGAATTATAAACACAGCCATTTATTTGCATTATTAAAAATATTATTATTTCAATCCACAGGATTAGCCTGACAAATGTAATTGTACAATATGAATTGAATTATTTCAATAAAATTTTAAATAAAAATTGAAAAGTGTTGATTAGTAATGTTTGAAGTAGTATTATTTAAAACATAAGAAGATAATGTACGTGAAATAAATTAGATAAAGGAGTAGGGTGATGATTTTATATCATGGAAGTAAAGAAATAGTAGAATTTCCTGAAATTAGAACAGCTCGTTATAACAAGGATTTTTATTTTGGGTTTTATTGCACACAGATGCCAGAGCAGGCAGTGAGATGGGCAACGAGATATGGAACGCGAGGCTATTTGAATAAATATGAATATACTGAAAATTCAAAGCTTAAGTATCTTGTATTTGAAAAAATGACAGAAGAATGGCTTGATTTTATTGTTGATTGCAGAAGAGGAATAGCGCACTCGTATGATATTGTTGAAGGACCTATGGCTGATGATACAATATATAATTATATACAGAATTATATTGATGGAAAGATAAGCAGAGCAGCTTTTTGGGAACTGGCGAAGTTTAATCATCCGACTCATCAAATAAGTTTTCATACGGTAAGTGCGCTTAGTACTTTGAGATATGTTGGAAATGAGGTTGTTTATGGCGATTAAAAATAATAATAATCTATTCTATACATGCAGTCTGATTGAATATATTGGCAGGCAGATTAAAAGGAAACGTTATGAGGTGGTTGATTTACTGACAAAAGAACGGATTAAACGTATATATAAATATGCAGATATTCTCCATTGCGAACCAATTGAAAAAGTTGCAGATGAGTTTATTACGGAATGCAGTATGAATAATGGAAATTATGATAATATACATGATTGTAAATATAGGATTCCGGATTACTGGGATATTGGCGAAGTATATGAGAGATTGATAGAGGATTGTTTTAGTGATGATGAGATACTTCATGGTATATGGAAAGTGTATCATTCGTGGATAAGTGACAAGATATCAAATTATAATACCGATTTTTATTATCAGCCACGAGACTACATTGCAGCTTGTTATGAGGAAGGAGATGTCCTGTAAATGGGAGTAGGTGTAAGAGTTAAGGTATGGGGAGATTATGCATTATTCTCACGACCGGAAATGAAGGTTGAGAGATGCTCATATGATGTTATGACTCCATCGGCAGCAAGGGGAATACTTGAGGCGATATATTGGCATCCGGGATTGAGTTGGGTGATTGATAAAATCTATGTGAAAAATCCAATCAGATTTACCAGTGTCAGAAGAAATGAGATAAAAAGTAAAGCTTCCGCAAATAATATATTACAGGTATATAATGGTGCGGATAAGCCTTTGTACATAAGTACAAAGGATGATATTGTACAGAGGGCATCTCTTATTTTGAAGGATGTGTCTTATGTTATAGAGGCACATTTTGAGATGACGGAAAAAGCAAATAATACAGATAATCCCGGGAAATTTAAGGATATTATGATGAGAAGACTTAAGCGTGGGGAATGTCATCATATGCCATATTTTGGCTGTCGTGAGTTTCCGGCAAATTTTTGCCTTTGTGAAGAGAAAAATATACATACATTTTATGATAATATTCCGGAGAAAGATTTGGGATTTATGCTATATGATATGGATTATAGTGATTGTGAAAGAGGCAATATTAGTCCAATATTTTTTAGAGCAGTGATGAAGCGTGGAGTAATAGATTTAAGGGACTGTGAGGTGATAAGATGATCTTACAGGCATTAGTGAAAGAATATGAGAATCTTGCAGAGAATAATCTGGTGCCGAAGAGAGGCTGGTGTCAGGCCAAGGTTTCTTATGCAATAGATTTAAATCCTAATGGGAAAATCAAAGAAATTTATCCACTAAAAACAGAACAGACTAGTGGAAAAAAGAAGGTTTTTCTTCCAGTTGCGAAGAGTGTTCCTGAAATGGTTACACGTTCATCGGGCGTGGCAGCTAATTTTCTCTGTGATAATGTAAAATACATGCTAGGGATTGATCAAAGCGGAACTAATGCAAGGGTGCAGGAGTGCTTTCAGGCAGCGAAGGAAAAACATTTAGCGTTGTTAAAGAATGTTGATGAGCCTATGGCAAATGCAATTTGTAATTTTTTTAATTTATGGAATCCAGAGACGGCTTATGATAATGCATGTGTAAGAGAAAAATCAGATGAATTAAATGAGGGTGGTAATGTCATCTTCTGTATGGGAAATGATTTCGCACAGGATAATGATACAATTAAAAAAATTTGGGACAACTATGTTGTACATCAGACAGAAAATACCAATGATGGTATTTGTCTTGCAACTGGTGAAAAAACGGAGATAGCAAGAATTCATCGTGGAATAAAAGGTGTTCCAGGAGCACAGACAAGTGGAGCTGCTTTGGTTTCGTTTAATGCACCTGCATTTGAATCTTATGGCAAGGAACAGAGCTATAATGCACCTGTAGGAAAATATGCAGAGTTTGCATATACAACTGCATTGAATTATTTGTTGAGTAATAGGGATAAGACATTTCAATTAGGTGATTCCATGGTGGTTTATTGGGCTGAAAATGGCATGGAAGAATATCAGAAAACATTTAGTTTTGTTATGAATCCTCATATAGATAATGAGGAACAGCTTCAAAGAATATTTGACAGCTTGAAAAAATCAAGATATGTGGATGTAGATAATGTTCAGATGGACTTTGAGCAGTCATTTTATATTTTATGCCTTGCACCGAATGCTGCGAGGTTATCTGTTCGTTTCTTTTATCAAAACACATTTGGTGATATTTTAAAAAATATAAAAGAACATTATAAACGGTTGGATATTGTGAAACCGTTGTGGGTGGAAAAGAAATATCTGAGCGTATATGAATTGTTAAGAGAGACTGTCAATCCTAATTCAAAGGATAAGACTCCAATCCCTAATATGTCTGCAATGGTACTTCAAAGTATTTTATCGGGAAACAGATATCCTGCAAGTCTTTATACAGACACTGTTATCAGAATACGATCTGAGCAGGGAAATGTTACATGGGGAAGAGCTTCAATTATCAAGGCTTATTTAATAAAAAATTATTCATGGAAGGAAGGAGAAAACTACATGGGATTAGAAGAAACATGCAATGACACTGCATACATATTGGGAAGATTATTTTCAGTTTTGGAGTCAATCCAAAAGGAGGCGAATCAGGGAATAAATGCTACAATTAAAGACAGGTATTTTAATTCAGCATGCGCTACGCCTGCATCTGTTTTTCCAATTTTATTTAAATTAGAAAATAGTCATATAAAAAAACTTGAGCGTGAAAAAGGTAGCGGTTCTAAGATTTTTTATGAAAAAATAATAGGAAACCTTATGAAAAAATTAGTATTATTTCCACGGAGTTTGTCTTTAGAAGAACAAGGAAAATTCATGTTGGGATATTATCATCAGACACAAAAGAAGTATGAAAAAAAGGAGGACAAATAAATGGGAGAGGTTATTAAAAACAGATATGAGTTTGTTGTTTTATTTGATGTTGAAAATGGAAATCCTAACGGGGATCCTGACGCTGGCAATATGCCAAGAATTGATCCGGAAAGTGGCTTAGGAATTGTAACTGATGTATGCTTAAAACGTAAGATCCGAAATTACATAGAGACTGTGAAGGAGGACGAAGATGGATATAAAATTTATATCAAGGAGAATGTTCCTCTTAACAGAAGTGACAGGGAGGCATGCAAAAGTCTTGGTATAAATGATGATGAAGATAAAAAGGTTACAGAAGCATTAAAAAAACTAAAAAAGTCAGATAAGGATGCAGATATAAAATTAAGGGATTATATGTGCAGAAATTTTTATGATATTCGTGCATTTGGTGCTGTAATGACGACTTTTGTTAAAGCTTCATTGAATTGTGGGCAGGTAAGAGGTCCTGTACAGCTTGGATTTGCAAGAAGTATTGATCCTGTTATTAGTCAGGAGGTAACTATTACGAGAGTTGCCATTACAACAGAAAAAGATGCTGAGAATAAGAGTAACGAGATGGGAAGAAAGAGTATTGTTCCATATGGCTTGTATCGTGTAGAAGGTTATATTTCAGCAAATCTTGCAAGAAAAGTTACTGGATTTTCTGAGGAAGATCTAGAATTGTTATGGAATGCAATAATAAATATGTTTGAAAATGACCATTCTGCTGCAAGAGGAAAGATGGCAGTTCGTGAGCTTATTGTTTTTAAGCATAGTAAAGAGCTTGGTGACTGTCCTGCTTATAAATTATTTGATGCAGTTAAAGTGCAGAAAAATGATGATATACAATATCCAAGAAAATATCAGGATTATACAGTTACTATTAATGATGATGAGATACCGGATACGGTAGAAGTGAAAAGGATGATTTAATGGAATATTCTCAAGATGATTATCTGATGATTTCTGGAATACAGCATTTTAAATTTTGCAGAAGACAATGGGCGCTTATTCATGTTGAGCAGCAGTGGGCTGAAAATGAACATACTGTTATTGGCGAACTTATGCATAAAAAAGCGCATGATCCATATCTGACAGAAAAGAGAAAAGATATTCTGGTTGTCAGAGCTCTTCCTGTATCCTCAAGAAGCATGGGTGTGAGTGGGGAGTGTGATATTGTTGAATTTCACAAATGTGAAGATGGAGTGAAGCTCTATGGACATCGTGGAACCTATTCATTATATCCAATTGAGTACAAAAAGGGGAAACCCAAAGCGTCAAACGAAGATGAACTTCAGCTAATGGCGCAGGCTATGTGTCTGGAAGAAATGTTTTCAACAAAAATAACGGAGGGTGCTATATTTTATGGTGAGACAAGAAGACGCAAACCGATAGTGTTTACAGATGAACTTCGGGATGAAGTGAAAAAAATATTTGGAGAAATGCATGATTATTATGATCGAAATTATACACCTAAGGTCAAAACGTCGAAAAGGTGTGTATCTTGCTCTTTAAAAGATATTTGTATGCCAAAGATTGATAAAAGTGGTTCGGTGAAATCGTATATCAATAAGATGCTGGGGGAAACGTTATGAAGAAATTATTGAATACATTGTATGTTACATCGGAAAATAGTTATCTGGGGTTGGATGGAGAAAATGTTGTTGTATATGATGATAAAAATGAAATAGGCAGATTACCTTTACACAATCTCGAAGCAATAATTTCATTTGGATATAGAGGAACAAGTCCGGCATTAATGGGAGCTTGTGCGGATAGAAATATTTCTCTTTGTTATCTGACACCACAGGGAAAATTTCTTGCAAGAGTTTCAGGCAAAGTTAAGGGGAATGTCGTGCTAAGGAAACAACAATTCCAAAGCAGTAGTGAAGATATAAAGTGCCTGGAAATCGCAAAAAACTGTATTCTTGGAAAAGTGTATAATTCAAGATGGGTTCTAGAAAGAGCAATTAGAGATCATTCAATGCAGATAGATGTGGATAAGGTAAAAAAAGCATCTATAAAACTGAAAGAATTTCTTGATTATATCCAAAATTCACAGTCTATGAATCAGTTAAGAGGATATGAAGGTGAAGCAGCAAGTATATATTTTGGCGTATTTGATGAGTTGATTTTACAACAAAAGAAAGATTTTTTCTTTCAAGGGAGAAATCGGCGTCCGCCTCTTGATAATGTAAATGCAATGTTGTCGTTTACGTATACATTGCTTACAACTCAAATTACATCAGCGCTAGAGGTTGTAGGGTTAGATCCCTATGTTGGTTACATGCACACGGAACGTCCCGGTAGAGTATCACTTTCATTAGATCTTATAGAAGAATTGCGAGCAGTCATGGCTGATAGATTTGTTTTATCATTGATTAATAAAAAGATTGTAAATGGCAAGAGTTTTACAAAAAAAGAAAACGGTGCTGTATTGATGGATACAGATATTCGTAAAAAATTACTATCAGAATGGCAAAACAAGAAAAAGGAGATTATTACACACCCATATCTTAATGAAAAGGTGGAATGGGGAATGGTTCCATTTGTACAGGCAATGCTGTTGGCAAGATATTTAAGGGGAGATTTGGATGAGTACCCTGTATTTTTATGGAAATGAGGTGATGGCGTGCTTGTATTGATTACATATGATGTGAATACTGAAACTGCTGAAGGAAAAACCAGGTTGAGAAAAGTAGCTAAACAATGTGTAAATTATGGGCGAAGAGTTCAGAATTCTGTGTTTGAATGTATACTAGATAATGCTCAATGTGTGATGCTAAAGGCCATATTAACGGATCTTATTGATAAAGATGTGGATAGTCTCAGATTCTATTATTTAGGAAATCGTTATCAGACGAAGATAGAACATGTTGGTGTTGACCGTGGGATTCCTGCTGATCAGACATTGATATTATAAAATGTGGTGCGAAAGATAAGTAAACATGAATGTACCGGTTGTCTCGCACCTGAAATTACTTGTAAATTTGTACAATAAAATGAATAATAGGTTTTTGGTTTTACTTGTTATTTATCTTATTATATATTTATTGTCGGTATTGTATAAAAATAAACAAATTTTTTGTGCAATATTGCTGTCGCTCCTCTCGTGGGAGCGTGGATTGAAATATACACTTTTGGATAAACTCCCACAAAAAATATTGTCGCTCCTCTCGTGGGAGCGTGGATTGAAATATTCGAGCCGGGGGAAACGGATGCGGATGAAGCTTGTCGCTCCTCTCGTGGGAGCGTGGATTGAAATTGTGCATCAGTCATGACAAATATTGTTGTAACCGTCGCTCCTCTCGTGGGAGCGTGGATTGAAATACAAGAAATTAAGGAAATTGGAAAAGAACTGCGTGTCGCTCCTCTCGTGGGAGCGTGGATTGAAATACTCATTCTATCTCCTTTTTAAGGGGAGCTGCCGAGTCGCTCCTCTCGTGGGAGCGTGGATTGAAATACCTTGCTATTTTCATATCCCACAGGTTGGGACTTGTCGCTCCTCTCGTGGGAGCGTGGATTGAAATTTTCTATCTTTTCTTTAATGTCTGCCACTCTCCGTCGCTCCTCTCGTGGGAGCGTGGATTGAAATATATAAGGCCTTAAAGCATCAAATACACTTGCAGTCGCTCCTCTCGTGGGAGCGTGGATTGAAATGGCTTTCATAGAGCAGACAAACATGGATGTTGTGTCGCTCCTCTCGTGGGAGCGTGGATTGAAATAGGAACACTGCCTAAAGGTACAGAAGAGAGCACAGGGTCGCTCCTCTCGTGGGAGCGTGGATTGAAATGCTATAGGCACTATGTTAAAACACACACATTCAGTCGCTCCTCTCGTGGGAGCGTGGATTGAAATACAAATAGTTGACGGTCAATCGCCCTCCGACGGGGTCGCTCCTCTCGTGGGAGCGTGGATTGAAATTTAAGCTTATCGACAACCGCCAAAGTATCATAAGTCGCTCCTCTCGTGGGAGCGTGGATTGAAATCCCGATTTTCGAGTTGCAGACCACTCGAAAAACGGTCGCTCCTCTCGTGGGAGCGTGGATTGAAATACGCCTAAAATCTCATTTGCAAGCTCCAGATAAGTCGCTCCTCTCGTGGGAGCGTGGATTGAAATCAATGCTTAACTTATATTCCGTGGCTTTTAACGACGTCGCGCCTCTCGTGGGAGCGTGGATTGAAATTACTTCCTGCACCTCTTGATAGCCATCACCCATTGTCGCTCCTCTCGTGGGAGCGTGTATTGAAATTCTTTAGCTGTTCCCACTGTTCCGGCGTTATGTGTCGCTCCTCTCGTGGGAGCGTGTATTGAAATCAGTGTCACCTCAAAGGTGTAGTCCCCGGTGAAGTCGCTCCTCTCGTGGGAGCGTGGATTGAAATATGGCATAAAAGCCGTCACAAAGTCCGTTGGAAATGGTCGCTCCTCTCGTGGGAGCGTGGATTGAAATTGAAGAACCTGAATACGAACGATTGTGTAATATGGTCGCTCCTCTCGTGGGAACGTGGATTGAAATTCTGCAAGGTTAGTGGCTGTGCCTGTACCTGCCGTCGTTCCTCTCGTGGGAGTGTGAATTGAAATATCAGCATATGAATCTATACACAATCATAATATGCTGCGTTATTGTAGAATTAGTAGTTAAGTCTATTTTTATAGCAATAACGTTGCTTATCAATAATACAATAGATAAATATTGTTGCAAACCAGTAAATAGCAGGTATAATATAGAGTAACATATTAACAGGGAGGCATATTCATTGGGCATTTACGTTAATCCGACAGGAAGATCGTTTGAGCTTGCGATAAATTCAGAGATTTTTGTTGACAAAAGCGGTCTGATTAAAGAAACGAATAAGTGTATAAATACATTACAAAGGTATATGTGTGTAAGCCGTCCAAGGCGATTCGGAAAGTCAATGGCCATGGATATGCTTTCAGCATATTATGGTCGAAAGACTGATGCAGAAAATTTATTTAAAGGCCTTAAAATAAGTCATGATGAGTCGTATGACAGACATATTAACAAGTATGATGTACTCAAAATTAATATGCAGGACTTTTTGAGTGTTACACACAGTGTTGATGATATGCTTAAAATGTTGTGCGAATACATTACGGATGATTTTTCAATAGAGTGTAAGGATATTATTTTTCGGGACAAGTCAAATATTGTGAGAGTAATGCAGGATGTTTTTATGTCTACAGGCAGGCCGTTTGTGATTCTTATTGATGAATGGGATTGTCTGTTTAGAGAATTTACGCAGGATAAAGAAGCGCAGAAGAAATACCTTGATTTTTTGAGAGGCTGGCTTAAGGATAAAGACTATATAGCGCTTGCATACATGACAGGTATACTGCCGATTAAAAAATATGGTTCACATTCTGCTCTTAATATGTTCACGGAATATTCCATGACAGATATGGGAGCTTTGGCAGAGTACTTTGGCTTTACAGATGATGAGGTCAGAGAATTGTGTGACAGATATGATATGGACTTTGAAGAGGCAAGGGCATGGTACAATGGATATAAGCTCGTGTCCCATAGCAAATATGGAGTAAAGAAATATGCGATGTACAGTCCGAAGTCTGTAGTAGAAGCCATGCTAAAGCATAAATTTGGTACTTATTGGAATCAGACTGAAACTTACGAGGCTCTCAAGGTTTATATTCAAATGAATATGGATGGTCTAAAAGATGCCGTGATTAAAATGCTTGCCGGTGAAAGTGAGAAAATAAATACAGGCACATTTGAAAATGACATGACATCATTTGCCACAAAGGATGATGTGCTTACACTTTTAGTACATCTTGGCTACCTGACATATGATAGTGAGACGGAAGAGGTTTCAATTCCAAATCGAGAGGTGTCAAAGGAATATCTTAATGCAATTAGTACAATGGATTGGGATGAAGTATCAAAATCAATAAAAGCATCACAAAAATTGCTTGAGAGTTTGTGGAATATGAATGGTGCTGCGGTTGCTGACGGAATTGATAAGGCACATAATGAGATATCTATTTTACGGTATAATGATGAGAATTCTTTAAGCTGTACAATTAATTTGGCATTTTATTCGGCCAGGGAGTATTACTCAATAGTTCGTGAATTACCAACAGGAAAGTGTCTCTTCTTCCGATGACGGTTTCAGCAATGTGCTGTCCAACATCGAAAAAATCAGCAAGGTCTTCAACTATATGGCTCGTATTTTTTCCTCCACCAGCTCGATGCTCAACAACTTCATCACCATTTACAACACCGTGAAGCAGCTGAATGAATTCATCGACAACAATTTTTAACGCTTTGGTTCGCTCCGGCTCAGCCGGTTTGTTAAAATGTAGGAGGTCTTTTATGAAAAAACGATTGCGGCTATTGGCGTGGCTCATCACGCTGACCATACTGTGCCAGATGCTGCCCTTCAGCGCATTTGCACAGTCGGACATTGCGCAGACGCTGGTTCAGCGGCGGGTTTCTGCATCCTCGCTGGACGAACAGAACGATTTGAGCAGTGTTACATTTGAGGGCGGCACCGGTACACCGGAAGACCCGTACCAAATCGCCACTGCGGAACAGCTGGATGCGATTCGCAACAATTTGAGTGCCAGCTATATTCTGCTCAATTATATTGATTTGAGCAGTTATGGAAATTGGATTCCCATTGGTGACTCAAGCTCTAGCGGTTTCACCGGAACACTCGATGGCAATGGTCATTCGATTCAAAATATGACCATCACTTCGTCGGGGCTGGATTATTCTGCCTTCATCGGTTCTGCATTGAATGCCACCGTTAAAAATCTTTCCCTTACAAACGTCGATATTGAGGTGTCAGACACTCATTGTGTTGCCGGTATTATCGGCTCCGCTGTAGATAACTGTATAATAGAGTCGTGCTCCGTCTCGGGTAATATAAGAGTTACTACCGCCCGTGTCGAACTGCTTATCGGCGGTATCGTAGGCAGTTTTGCAAACACTTCCGACAATTCCGGTTACTATCCCAGTATTTCAAATTCCGTCAACCGTGCTGCTATTACTGTTGATGGCCCTGATTTTACCACCCTGCTTTCCTGCGGCGGAATTGTCGGAAGCTCCGATGCTTCGATAGTTGACTGCGAAAACTATGGCGAAATCAATTCCATCAGCAGGTCTTCCATCTTTACCGGCGGCATCGTAGGTGATTGCTCCGCCAATGTCACTTCCTGTAAAAATTTCGGAACTGTATTTGGTCAAAGCAACAATGAAACCTATACAGTGGCCGGCATTGCCGGCCGTGCTCCCACCGTATCCTATTGTGTAAACAGCGGCTCTGTCCACGGCCACAGTGGTTTTAAGTCTGGCGGAAATGCTACTGGTATTACCGGTATGCTTTCATCTTTTGCTGGCTTCTGTTTTAATATTGCAACAAATATCGATTCGACCTATGGCGATGATTCTGCCGCCTCCATTGCTTATCGTGTCGGCGGCGCTAAAGTCAGAAACAACTGCTACTCTCTTAATACCACGCTTGTAAACGGTGTCGTTCCC
>ERZ1108170.1671-NODE-1671-length-13245-cov-53.994162_pt1 | contig 13245 bp, 11 predicted proteins | sample MGYA00403705_ERZ1108170 | MGnify/ENA primary metagenome ERZ1108170 (study PRJEB35170, sample SAMEA104062422) | human gut metagenome | biome: human gut; feature: human-associated habitat; material: faeces | place: Denmark | collected 2012-06-15 ...
AACCTACTTTCTTAAGCGGGTTGGGGAATTTTTATTTCAATATAAAATATGACGACTGCTACCCTTTCATCTTTACAAACATCAAAGGCCCAATCCTTGTTAAGGAGGAAGATATGGATGCTTATATTAGAAGCCACGAAGATGACTTCATCGGTCAAGTCGAGGAATCCTTGCCAAGAAAATCCTACCAAAGATTATTTGAATTATTCGACATTGATACCGACTGGCTGGAATTATAAAATACCGTCCGTACTTCATCTTCGAAATACATAAGCATAAAAAAGACTCACCCTGAGCGCGCTGTTCTAACGGGAAGCGGGGTGAGTAGTATATTGTTGCAAAGGATTATTTTTATTCGAAACAACAAAACTTTTAGCGAAAAAATCCAGATTTTTCTTGCTTAATTCGAATAAAAGTCTTAACTTTGCAGAAGATAGGCAGCACTCAGCAATCTGAAGGCAATCTTTCATTGCACTCGCTGGCACTGTCTTCGCAAAAGATATTAATTAATAAATAATTAAAAATATGGCAAGACCTATAAAAGAAACACCCATACTTCATGGTGAAGATGCCAGAGTATTTGAGGCTAGGATGAAAAATCCTCCAAAGGAAAGCTGCGAAAAGATGGAAGAAATCAATCGTGACTACAATTATATAATGAGTTTATTCGTAAATTGATTATGAACGATAATGAAGACATTTGCGAACCGTTAAAGATTCGAAGATTAGATGTTTTAATTCAAGATATTTTTAGTTAATAAATAAATTAATAATAAATGTATATTGACATAATTTTATTAATAATAGCGATTTGCTATCCTTTTATATTTAAATATATTGAACAGTATTTTTCACAAAAGGGGAAAAATGCTGCTCAAAAAGAAGATGTTCGTGATATTCAATACGAATCAAAAAAAGGTGAAAATATCGCAACAAAAGAAGATATTAAGGAGATAACATCACAGATTGAAACAGTAAAGAATGAAATCTCGTTTGAAAAACAACGCAGACATGAGTTTATAAATCAACGGACGGAACGTTTGTTGAAAATTTTGTATCTTACTGAGAAATTGAATGAGCAACAAGGAATCTTGTTATATGCTTTGTACGACAAACATTCCTCTAAACGTCTTCTTTCTTTGATTGAGCAAATAAATGGTACGCTATTATCATTCCTACATGAATGCAGAATTATCTATGTGACGGTTGAAGATAAAGATTTGACTTCACGAGTAACGGATTTAATAAAAGATGCTCAAGCTTATGCAGGTTATATGTGCTATATAGCAAGTAACGCTGCCAGCCATTTAACTAATTGGGAAGATTTCCTTGATTTAGCAGAAAAACATAATAATGCAACTCAGCTACTGAACGAGGCTATAAAAAGTCAAAATGGTGTCGAACAAACAAGAAAAGAATTTGAAAATAATATAAGCGACAAAAAGGAGGCTTTGTATGAAAGCCAAATTAAATACCTATCAAAGTTGAATTTATTATTTGGTAGTGAATTTCATTTAAAAGAATAAAAATACTATTATGAACAAGCAACAACTCGCAAATAAGATATGGGCATCTGCAAATAAGATGCGCTCAAAAATAGAAGCAAATGAATACAAGGATTATATTCTTGGATTCATTTTTTACAAGTTCCTTTCCGAGCAAGAAGTAAGAGTTGCTAAGGAATATGATTTTACTGATGCAGATTTACCTCAACTCAATGAGAAAAATGAGGAAATCGTCAAGTGGGCACAAAGTAAATTAGGCTATTTTATAGCATACGAAAACCTTTATTCTACATGGATGGATAAGGATTTTGGTTTTCAAATAACCAATGTACGTGACGCTCTGTCTGCTTTTACCCGTTTGATTTCACCAACTCATAAGAAGGTCTTCTCTGGCATATTTGATACTTTGCAGACAGGATTGAAAAAGTTGGGAACATCTGATGCGGAACAAACACGTGCTGTAAGTGACCTGCTTTCTTTGATTAAAGATATTCCTATGAGTGGAAGGCAAGACTATGATGTACTTGGCTTTATTTATGAATATCTTATAAGTCAGTTTGCAGCCAATGCCGGCAAGAAAGCTGGTGAGTTCTATACTCCTCATGAGGTTTCTTTACTGATGTCAGAAATTGTGGCTTATCATCTTAAAGACCGTTCTCAAATAGAAATTTATGACCCAACAAGCGGTTCAGGTTCTCTTCTTATCAATATCGGTAAGTCGGTGGCTCGTCATATCCAGCAAGATAACTGTATTAAGTATTATGCACAAGAATTAAAGCAGAATACTTTCAACCTCACTCGTATGAATCTCGTTATGAGAGGCATCGTACCAGATAACATCATAGCAAGAAATGGTGACACATTGAAGGATGATTGGCCTTATTTTGACGAGAATGACAAGGAAAATACTTATCACCCTCTGCATGTAGATGCAGTGGTTAGCAATCCGCCATATTCTCAGAGTTGGACTCCTCCACGTAAATCGAAGAATGGAGATTTGGGAGAGATTGACCCACGATTTGACGATTATGGCATTGCGCCTAAGGGTAAGGCTGATTATGCTTTCTTGCTTCATGACTTATATCATTTGAAGACCGATGGCATAATGACCATCGTCTTGCCTCATGGTGTACTTTTCCGTGGAGATGCTGGTGATGGAACAGAAAGTAGCGTAGGTGATGGTTCGGAAGGAAGTATTCGCAGACAGTTGATTGAAAATGACAACATAGAGGCTATCATCGGTTTACCTGCTGACATCTTCTTTGGTACGGGTATTCCTACTATAGTCATGGTGCTACGCAAGTCTCGTCCAACAAGTGATGTACTTATCGTAGATGCCTCTAAGGGATTTAAAAAGGAAGGAAAGAAGAACAAGTTGCGTGCTTCTGACATCAAGCGTATAGTGGATACCTATATTTCTAAGAAGGAAGAACCAAAGTTCTCCCGATTGGTAACTAAAGAAGAAATTCGTGCTAATGGTTATAACCTCAACATTCCTCGATATGTCAATTCTTCGGATGATGCAGAAACTTGGGATTTATATGCAACAATGTTTGGTGGTGTACCAAAGGGGGAACTTTCTGCAATGGATAGATATTGGGATGCTTTTGCGGGATTGAATAATTCTCTTTTCAAGCAGACAGATACTCCACAAACCGAATTTAAGGTGACAGATATTCAGAAGACAGTAGAGAATCATCCTTCTGTAGTTGGTTTCAAGAACATGTTCTCTGAAAAGTTTGGTGGCTTTAGCGAAATGTTGCATCATCGTTTGCTCGACAATTTGCAGTCTCTGAATATTGCCGCAGAAGAGGATGCGATTACTTCATATATATTTAATCAGCTCGAGCAAATGCCACTTGTTGACCGCTTTGAGGCTTACCAATTGTTTGCAGATAAATGGCAGATAATTTCGCAGGATTTGGAAATCATTCAATCGGAAGGATTTGAGGCTACTCGCATGGTAGATGCCAACTGGGTTATCAAAAAGAAGGATGATAAGGAATATGAGGTACAAGATGGCTGGGTTGGTCATGTACTACCCTTTGAACTTGTACAGACTACTTATTTGAAATCAGAATGGCAAGCTCTTCACGATAAGGAAGAACGCCTAGAAATGGCTGTTTCCGAGACAGAGGAAGCATTGGGAGAATTAGCTGATGATGAGCGTGATGGTATTACCAATGATGATGGGGTACTTGATAGGAAGGCTCTTGAAGGAAAACTTTCTGAAGCTTTGGAAGAAGTGGAAACTCCTGAGATTTCTTCACTCAATGAATACTTCCTACTTTCAAAAAAGAAAGATAAGTTGGCTTTTATTGCTGCCCATGATGAGATAAGCTGGGAAAACGTTACTGCTGGTAAGGATGGCACATACGGCAAGGCTGCTACTAATGCGCTCATTGGTCATTATCGTGCAAACTTTGATTTCCCAGAAAACTCTTATGAGGCACATCTGATAAGGATTAGTCGTCTGATGAATGAGACTAAAACCTTGAAGACTGAGATTAAACTTGCTGCAGTAGCCTTGCATGAGCATACTAAGCTAACAATAGAGCAAGAATTATCCGATGAAGATGTGATGAAGTTACTATCCATCAAATGGATAGAGGGTCTTTGTGCCCATTTGGCAACATTGCCTCAGACTATCATAGATGAGTTTATTGGCAAACTTATGGCTTTGCAGAAAAAGTACGCAACAACGCTTGTGGACTTGGAACATGACATTCACGATGCTTCCATACAGCTTGCTGATATGATAGATGAGTTGACGGGCAACGAGTTTGATATGGCTGCTTTGCAGGAATTTAAGAAAGTTTTGGTAAATGTTTAAGGAGGAATGAATATGGATAAAATGAAGAAAGTTCCAGATATTAGATTTAAAGGATATGAGGGAGAGTGGAATGAAACACCGCTTTGTGAGTATCTCTGTGTCTCTAATGAGAAGAATGCTTCCTGTGTATATAATAAATATGACATCTATTCTGTTTCGAGAGAATATGGTGTAATAAATCAAATAGAATATCAAGGTAAATCTTTTGCAGGAGCATCTTTGACTGGTTATGGAATTGTTCATACTTGGGATGTAGTTTATACAAAATCTCCATTGAAACAACAACCTTATGGTATAATCAAAACGAATAAAACAAAAAACGGAATAGTTTCTGCTTTATATGGTATTTTTACTCCAAATGAAAAAGTTGATTCGAATTTTGTACAAACATATTTTGAACTTGATCAAAGGTTGAACAACTATTTGCGTCCTTTAGTTAATAAGGGAGCAAAAAATACGCTATTGATAAGTGATGAAGATGCTATTAAAGGAAATGTTGTTTTTCCCAAAAAAGAAGAACAAGAGAAAATTGTCAAGATGTTTAATTCACTTGACTACCTTATTCGCAAATTAGAACAAAAGTTAGAGAAGTTACGCAATATCAAGCAATCACTTCTTAATCAGATGTTTATAAATATAAATATGGGGGGGTACGTTCCGCTAATTAGATATAAGAATCAGACTTATCATTGGAATGAAATGAGTGCAGAAGAAATCTTTCATACTTACTATGATAAGAATCATCCAGATTTGCCAGTGGTATCTGCATCGCAAGAATATGGAATGGTATTTAGGGATGATGTTGGGTTCGATGTCCAACATGACAAAGCTAACGAGGTCGGCTATAAAAGAGTACTTCCTGGTCAATTTGTCATTCATCTTCGTTCTTTTCAAGGCGGATTTGCTTATTCGGAAGTTGAGGGTATAACATCTCCTGCATATACAATTATAGAATTTAAAGATAAGTCGCAAAATGATGGCTTGTATTGGAAATATGTTCTTTCTTCAAAAGAGTTTATAAAACGTTTAGAAACTGTAACTTATGGAATACGTGACGGAAGAAGTATAAGTTTTGAAGACTTTGCAGAATTAAAGTTTATGGTTCCCCAAAAAGAAGAGCAAAAACAAATTGGAAAGTTGTTATTGTTTGCCGATTGCAATTCCCGCAAAGTTGAAAATAAGATCACTAAACTCCGCACAATAAAGCAATCTTTGCTTCAAAAAATGTTTGTATAACAAGTAAATATAAAACGATATGGGATTCGACTATGAACCAGAATTTGAGGATGCCCTCATCAAATTGTTAAAAAATAATGGGTGGTCTGGCAAGATGCTTAACTATCCTACAGAGGAACAGCTCATTAAGAATTGGGCTGACGTCCTTTTTAATAACAATAAGGGAATAGACCGCTTGAATGGTCAGCCTTTGACAAAAGGAGAAATGCAGCAACTTCTTGATAAAGTAAAGGAGTTACGTACTCCCCTTGCGCTCAATGGTTTCATTAATGGCAAGTCGGTGACCATCACTCGTGATAATCCAGCCGACAAATTACATTTTGGTAAGGATGTATCACTAACTATCTATAACCGTTTGGAAATAGCAAGCGGTAAAAGTTTTTATCAGATAGCTCGCCAACCAAAGTTTGAACATCATTCTTTTATTTTGCCAAAACGTAGGGGCGATTTGGTCTTACTCATCAACGGTATGCCTGTTATACATATTGAGTTGAAAAGCAGCAAGGTTCCAGCTATGCATGCTGTTAATCAAATTACAGATAAATATATTCCAGAAGGAGTATTTACAGACTGCATTTTCTCATTGGTTCAAATATTTGTGGCTATGAATCCTGAGGAGATGATGTATTTTGCCAATCCTGGCATTGATATTAAATTTAACAAAGCCTTTTGTTTTCATTGGGCTGATGCTAATAATAACCCGATAAATGATTGGCAACAAATAGCATCTACATTCCTCTCTATACCGATGGCACATATGCTCATTGGGTTTTATACTGTTGCCGACCAAGCAGATGGTATATTAAAAGTATTGCGAAGCTATCAATATTATGCTGCCAGTAAGATTAGTTCCATTGTTGCAAAATGGGATTGGAAGAGTACGGAGCAGAAAGGTGGCTATATCTGGCATACGACAGGTAGCGGAAAGACTATGACCAGTTTTAAATCTGCTCAGTTGATTGCACAATCGGGGGATGCAGATAAAGTTGTGTTTCTTGTCGATAGAATAGAACTTGGAACACAGTCCTTGGATGAATACCGTTCTTTTGCTGATTCCGTGGATGATGTACAGGCAACTGAAGACACGGATGATTTAATAGGTAAATTATATGACGATACTCCAAGAAAAAATCTTCTGATAGTGACTTCCATACAGAAAATGAGCAAGGTGAATACCAAGGAGTTCCCCAAGAAAAAGACCGAGATTGAGAAGATTGTATCCAAGCGAGTGGTGTTTATCATAGACGAATGCCATCGTTCTACTTTTGGTGACATGCTAATCGACATTAAGCGAACTTTTCCTCATGCGGTATTCTTTGGTTTTACGGGTACTCCAATCAATGAGGAAAATCAAAAGAAATCGAATACCACGCAAACGATCTTTGGGGAAAGATTGCATACGTATTCCATTGCTAATGGTATCATAGACAAGAATGTGTTAGGTTTTGACCCATATATGTGTCCTACATATAAGGATAAGGCTTTGCGTCGTTGTGTGGCTTTGGAAAAAGCAAAAGCACAGACGGACGAGGAGGCGATGGCTGATGAGGCTAAAAAGAAAGTATATCAGTACTATATGAATCCAAGCAAGGTGTCTATGGCAGGAAAGACACTACCAAATGGTTCATATATAAAAGGTATAGAGGATTTCATACCTTCTTCACAATATAACTGTAAAAAGCATCATCTGAAAGTTGTGGAAGATATTAAGGAAAATTGGATCACGCTCAGTTTGAACAATAAGTTCCATGCTTTGCTTGCTACGGACAGTATTCCAGAAGCTATAGCTTATTATAGATTGTTGCGCAAGGAAATGCCAGCTTTGAAAGTGACGGCGCTTTTTGATCCAAACATTGACAACACAGGTGGTCAACAGTTTAAGGAAGAGGGACTTATTGAGGTGTTAGAAGGCTACAAAGAGCAGTTTGGCAAAGAATTTACGATGTCAACTCATGCAGCTTTCAAGAAAGATGTAGCTTTGCGTCTTGCCCATAAAAAGCCTTATAATGGAAAGGATTTTACGGAGGACAAGCAAATCAATCTTCTCATAGTGGTGAATCAGATGCTTACAGGCTTTGATTCCAAATGGATTAATACGCTCTATGTGGATAAGTTGATGGAGTATGAAAATATTATCCAAGCTTTTAGCCGTACAAACCGCTTGTTTGGACCAGACAAACCATTTGGAGTGATACGCTATTATCGTTATCCACATACGATGAAATGTTACATAGATAAGGCTGTAGCAATGTATTCAGACAACAAACCTCTGAAACTCTTTGCAGATCCATTGACCCATAACTTGCATCAAATGAATAGCATCTATGAAGAAATAGAATATTTGTTTGTTCATGCAGGTGTTAAGAACTTCGAGAAGTTACCAGAATTGGAAGCAGAAAGGAAACGTTTCGTAAAACTTTTCAACCTGTTTAATAAGCATTTTGAGGCAGCTCGCATACAAGGCTTTGTTTGGGAGAAAAATCATTATCATCTAAAACAACCACAAGGCAACTATGCGGATATTGATATGTTGATAAATGAAGAAACTTACAATGTGTTGCTAAAGCGATACCAAGAGTTGTTGCCTTCAGGTGTAGGAGGTGGTGGCGTGGAAGAACCACCATACGACATTGAGACTTATCTTACAGAGATAGATACAGGTCAGATAGATGCAGACTATATAAATGAGCGTTTTGATGTTTATCTGAAGTTAATTAACAAGGGAAATGCTTCTGAAGAGGAACGACAGATGGTAATGCAGGAACTCCACAAGTCATTTGCTCTGTTATCTCAAGAAGAGCAAAAGTATGCCAACATTTTCTTGCATGACGTAGAAAGTGGTGATGCTGTTCTTGACACTGGTAAGAGATTTTATGACTATGTCGTGGAGTATATGAACCAGGCTAAGAATACGAAGCTTCACCAAGTGGCAGAACTCTTTGGTATCAACGAACTGTTACTAAAAGAAATCATGTCTTCAGCCGTTACAGCAGACAACTTGAACTCGTATAATCGTTTTTCAAAGTTAACTGCAACTATAGACAAGGCTAAGGCAAAACAATTCTTTGAAATGACAGAAGGTGCAAAACTGCTTCCATTTAAGGTAAAACCAAAAGCGGAATTATTTTTGCAAGATTTTATATTAAGCAATGGCAACATGGATATTCCAGAGTTTGGCCGCAAGTTGACAGACATAAATGATGATATCCATATCGTGGAGTTTGCTAACACTTTAATGACGATGCATAATGGCATATCTGTACTTCTTTTGGAAAAAGAATGTATAGAGAGGTTCGGAGAAGAATATTCAGCAATGTCTGTATCTGATTGGTTCAAGGTGATATATTCCTATGTGAAAGCCAAAACACATAAATATGATTTGAAACAGGACGATATTGTTTATTGGAATGTTGCAGAAGATAAAACGAAATGAACAAAATAAATAACATATACGAAATTCTTTCTGGAGGTGAGCGTGTCACCTTAGAATGTAAAAAAGCTACCAAAGGTGTGCCAACTTCGCTTTGGGACACTTATTCAGCTTTCGCTAACACTTATGGCGGAATCATTCTTTTGGGTGTAGTAGAACACATGAACGAACAAGACAATGCCGAACGTTTTGAAATAGTTGGTGTTGAGGATGCCGACAAGATTCGCAAGGACTTGTGGAATACTGTCAATAGTAGAGAAAAAGTCAATATCAATCTCCTATATGATGATGATATTCAGACTATAGATATTGGCGGCAGAAAAGTTATTGCTATTAATGTGCCTCGTGCAGACTATACAGTTCGCCCTATATATATCAACAACAACCTGTCAAGAGGTACTTTCAAACGCAATCATGAAGGAGACTATCATTGTACAGAACAAGAACTAAAGATGATGCTTCGCGATGCCAATGAAGCTGGCAATGATGGTTTGTTGTTGGAATACTATACGATGGATGATATTGATATTCCAACCTTGGAGCGATTTCGCCAAATGTTTCAGAATTTACATCCTGAGCATCAATGGAACTCGTCTGAACATAAGGAGTTCTTGATAAACTTTGGCGGTTATGCAAAAGATCGTAGAACAGGAAAAGAGGGATTGACCATGGCTGGACTTTTGATGTTCGGAAAGGGACTTCCTGTTCGTGAGCGTTTTGACAATCTGCGTATGGATTATATTGACAAGTCTAATCTGATTGGAGACCAACGTTATAGTGACCGCTTGACATACGACGGTACGTGGGAAAATAACTTGTTCAACTTCATCCGTATAGTCATTCCGAAACTGACACGTGATTTGCCTCATCCTTTCAGTATGAATGGTGTAATTCGGAGAGACGATACTCTCCAGGCTAAGGCTGTACGTGAAGCTGTTACAAACATGGTTATCCACTCTGATTTCATGGTAAATGGAGTTCTGAAGGTTGAGAAATTTGACGATAGTTTTGTGCTAACCAATCCAGGACTTTTGAAATTACCAATCGAGCAAATTTATAAAGGTGGAGAGTCTAAAGCACGTAATCAGCGCATACAGAACATGTTCCGCATGATAGGCTTTGGCGAAAACCTGGGTTCCGGCTTTCCTCTCATACTAAGTGCTTGGAATGAAAAGCATTGGCTCAAGCCTGAATTATTGGAACAGCCAGATCTTTTACAAGTTAAATTAACTTTGCATATACAAAATGAGCCTGTAAATGAGCCTGTAAATGAGCCTGTAAATGAGCCTGTAAATGAGCGACAGCAAGCCATTCTTTCTACAATGAAACAAAATCCATCTATAACAAGAGAGAATTTGGCTAATAAGCTAGACGTTTCGATTGCAACATTAAAAAGAGAGCTTACTTCGTTAAGAAAGAAAGGCTACATTTCACGAAGAGGAAGTGATAAAAATGGGCAATGGATAATACTCAAGAATCAGTAAGATATAATAAATATCCCCCAACCTACTTACTCAAGTGGGTTGGGGGATTATGTTTTTTATAGATATCAGTAATAACCATACTTGACATGGGATGGGCGTCCAAAAAAGACTGCTACCCATTCATCTTTACAAACATCAAAGGCCCAATCCTTGTTAAGGAAGAAGATATGGATACTTATATCAGGAATCACGAAGATGACTTCATCGGCCAAGCCGAAGAATCCGTGCCAATCAAATCCTGCAGAAGATTATTTGAATTATTCGACATAGATACCGACTGGCTGGATAGGTAGTGTACCACCAAAGTACATGATAACAGGATTACTTTGGCGGAACCGCTCTCGGACTAGCAAAGTGGAAAAGTCGGAATTCAATTTTTGTGTAATCTCCCTATGCGACGAACCTCATATTCGCCGCACACACCCTCATGTTTTAGTTTAAAATCTACCTTTATCCCTCACATCCATCACGTTTTCTATTTTTTGAAAATTTAATTATTTGATAATGAGGTTGTTATCTCTTTTGCTTAGCGTGATAGGTTGACGAAATATTTACAATATCCATCACGCTATCCATCACGATTTGGGGTTATCTATCACGTTTTTCTACTGAAGATCTATGGTAGGAGGTTCCATTGGCACAAACATCATGCCAGTACTTGATGCAGATGCTTCTGCTTTTTCTCTGCGGGCTGCCTCCTGGGCTTGGCGGATTTCCTTTTTGGCACGCAAAACAGAATATCCTTTTTCGCACATCCAGTTCATCATGGTGCGATGATTTACATGTCTTTCCTTCAAGAAAGGGGTAAGTTGGGCCTTGGGGTTTCGATTCAGATAGACTAAGAAGGAACCCCAAGCCTTCTCAAAACGTTCGTTTGCTGTCATAATTCATGTGATTTTAAAATTATGGTGCAAAGGTACGAACAAATGAGAAGACTACAATGGTATAAATGCGGAGCCGCTTACCATCTATCACGTTTTTCAGCTTATCTTCTTGCAAAAAGCAAGAAGATCTTTGTAGAATATGGTTATGGGACCTGGCGAAAACGGACCACACGTTGTGCTGCGCTGGCTCACGGATATTACTGCATCGGGTTACGGATATTACTGCGTCGGGGTACAGATATTACTGCGTCGGGATACAGATATTACTGCGTCGGGATACAGATATTACTGCGTCGGGATACAGATATTACTGCGTCGGGGTACAGATATTACTGCGTCGGGGCACGGATATTACTGCGTCGGCTAGCGCAGACGTATCCGTAGGCTTATTGAGACGGCTGAATCTGCTAACTGAGACGGCTGAATTCGCTAACTGAACTACTTGAATAGCCAGACTGGGATAAAAACAAAGCGGGCGGACCTCTTCTCACGAAGAAGCCCGCCCTGTTTCCTAATTAAACTTTGTTTTGCATTAAAGAAATGCAATGCTTGAGCAAAAATATTTTTATTTCTCTATCAATCCCTCTACATACTTGCAGAGGATACCGATGCCCTTGAGGTTTTCGCCACCCTGCGGAATGATGATGTCAGCATAGCGCTTGGTGGGTTCGATAAACTGCTCGTGCATCGGCTTCAGGACCTTGAGGTATCGGTCTACCACCATCGATACGGTGCGACCCCTGTCGATGGTATCACGCTGAATGTTGCGTATCAGGCGCTCATCAGCATCGGTATCCACGAACACCTTCAGGTCCATCAGGTCTCTCAACTTCTTGTCCACCAGCGTCATGATGCCTTCGATGATCACAACCGGTTTGGGGTCAACGTGAACCGTTTCCGGTTCACGGTTGCATTTGATATAACTATAGGTGGGTTGCTCTATCGCCTTGCCAGCGCGCAGATCAGCGAGCTGCTGGTGCAAAAGCTTCCAATCGAATGCCGACGGGTGGTCGAAGTTGATCTGATGACGTTCTTCCTCGGTCATCTGCGAGGTATCGTTATAATATGAATCGAGGGGCACCACAGCCACATAATGAGGCGGCAGCACTTCTACGAGTTTCTTCACCACAGTGGTCTTGCCGGAGCCTGTACCTCCCGCAATGCCAATAACGGTCACTTTATCTTTCATATTCTTTCTTCTTTTCTATAAGATTTCATCAAACATCTTGCGGTAAAATTCAGCCTTCTTCTCCACTGCCATAGGATAGGCACGGGAACTGGAGGGCATGCGGTACAGACGGAGTCTGCGGCCCTCGAACTGAAATTCTGCATAGCCTCCCATCTCAGGCTTTTCCTTGATGCCAAAGTGTTCTGAAAATACCTTCGTGGCAAGCTGGCCGGCTGTGAGCACCGCCCTGCAATGGGGCAGCTGGCGGAGCATGCCGTCGAGATTGGCGGGCTGCACGATCTGCAGGTCCTTGTCGGACGCCGTATTCTTGGTACGTATCACCTGCTGTGCAGTATCATAGATGGCGACGCCCTTCTCCCCGAGAAATTCCTTAATAGCATCGAGGCGGTAGGTCTTCTTCTCTACATCCACGAAATGGAACTTATCCTGGAAGTAGATAATCCCGAATATCCTCCACATATCATTCTGGAAGTTGGGGTAATACCAGGGCATGCACCACCGCTTCTCTGCAGGCGGAAACGTGCCGAGCATCAGCAACTTGGCATTGCCCGGCAGCCACGGCTCAAAAGGATGATTCTCAACCATTCAACTGTTAACTATAAACTCTTAACTATCGACTAAATCAAAGCTTTTCCTTCACCAGGTACATCACTACCGGCAGGTGATCGCTGTAGCCGTTGAGCC
>ERZ1108170.1675-NODE-1675-length-13214-cov-6.208526_pt1 | contig 13214 bp, 8 predicted proteins | sample MGYA00403705_ERZ1108170 | MGnify/ENA primary metagenome ERZ1108170 (study PRJEB35170, sample SAMEA104062422) | human gut metagenome | biome: human gut; feature: human-associated habitat; material: faeces | place: Denmark | collected 2012-06-15 ...
ACTAATTTTGAATAAAAGTCTGTATTGTTCAGATCTTAAGCTATCCTTTCGCCCCAGGCATCTTCTTATACACGAATCCTTCACCACCGGGGAAGTAAGCTTCGAATACAATGCTGAGGAACTGGGCTATGTCTTTACGCTTCTTGCCAATCTTGAAGAAAGCGGAACTGGCATACGTCATGAGGTCGGCTTGGCTGTATTTATTGCCATCAACGACAGCGCAGCACCGACATACATAAATCTAATCTTTGCCTTGTCGCTTATGGCGATATGCCCACAAACAAGGCAAGGATGAGCGACAATGCGCAGAAGCAGAGTGCCAGTAATGCTGTTCCCATATTCTATTCTGTTTTTATTTCAAATCTACTTTATCATTCTTGAATTGAATGGAAAACAGATCAATTTAAATAAATGTTCTTGTCAGTCTATTTTATGTGTGTTTTTTCTCTGAAGGAAAGAAGAGGTGATCTTTGTCCAAGAAAACAGGATAAAATACAGATTCAATGATGTAACCTGCAAGTCTTGGTTTCTGTCCACCGATTCGTTGAATGGTTCCCCATGCAACCTCTCCCTCAATATGTTTTGGAATCTTGAACTGACTTTTTGTGGGAAATTTTCCATAGACCTTTAAAAGCTCTTTCTGTTCAGCTTCAGGTCTAGTACATGCACAAACATCAATAAACTTTCTAAGAAGTTTATCCAACATATTGCTCTCTTGCCATTTTTCAAGAGTTTGTCCAGGAGGACACTGGTTGAAGTCAAAGTCCTTGAAGTTGAATGATAACTTTGGTAGGTCATCCTTGACCTTTCGTTCGGTTCGTACGTTAGCAGTACGGCTGTCAGAAGCAGCTGTGCTTTTGAACTTATTATCAAACCTACTCTTCTTTTTTGCTGCCATACTCTTTAATAAACTTATCGATGTTACCGAAATAAGGAATGGCACCATAGCGTCCTAGCAGATAATCCTTAGAGAAAGACGCATCGTTTCGAACGCTGTTTGCCTGATTGATTTTGTATTCTACCAAGGAGTATAAATCAGATACGCCCTCAGAAGATTTCTCTGCGAACCATATTTGGTCACGACGAAGCAAATCCTTACGCAAGAGGTTCGTGTCGTGTGTGGTAATTATCAATTGTGCCCCCAAGACGTTCATCGTGCTATAGAATAGTTTAAGTAATTCAACAGACAGTTGCGTGTGGAGACTTGTGCCGAATTCATCAATAATGAGCACTCCGCCATTCTGAATGGTATCGAAGAATGGACCAAGGAGGGCAAACAGTTTGGTTGTTCCTAAAGACTCAAATTTGAAATTTAAGGATTCATTACCCACAACCTCACTGTCATTATAAAGATTGTGAGTTGCCTGTATCTCTAATTCATGCTGTTCTATCCTTTCTATTTGTTTTGACGTGTCAGTTGGCATATTGATACCCAATCTAGTAAGTATCTCAAAAGAAGGGTCTTGTGGATTAACTTCTTTGACATTCTCTCTTACACTAACATCCTTTATGCAATTGTCAACAATTCCTATCATTTCCAATATCTGAGAACGAATTACATTATTGTGCATAAAAGTTCTTGCAGTAAATGCCAATGTGTCATCAAGACCAGAAAGAACATGAAAACGCTTACGGAACCATTCTTTAACCGTCATGGCAACTTCTACATTGAACTGTGCTGCAGTAGAGAGGTATAGAGCATTGCTACGTGTCTTTTTGTCAACACCTCTAGCTCCTTTTACCACTTTGGAATTAACCTTTATGTTTTGTCCTTCTCGTTTAAAACAATAACTCTCTTTTATGCTACCTTTAAGCAAAACATAGAGCCACTCGGTTAACACTTTGTCTTGACATACCTCAAATCCATATCTATATCTTTCTCCATTGTAGATGAATATCATTTGCATGGACACTGGCTCTTTAGTACTGTCAACATTAAAACGATAATATAGCCTTGAAAGATGCTTGACTATATTTTCATCTACAAATGACTGTAGAACCATAGACTTGAAAATGTCCATAGCGGCAATTATGGAACTCTTACCCGAACCATTTGCACCATATATGGCGGCAGATCTTAAATAACGCTTGCCATTATCCATGATGAAAATATTCGAATAACCATCATTGCTCTCGCACTCCTTTACAGTAGTGCTTGCAACCATACTAAGCGAAACCTCATCTCGGTATGACATAAAGTTTCTTATCGTAAATTCTATCAGCATTTGTTCATACGTTGTTGTTTGTAATGGATACAAAAATACGAATAAATCCTCACGTAACATTAATTTTTGAGATTATTTCACAAATAATGCAATTATAAGTATAAACAAACTGCTTTTTTACATTTTTTAATCGTATGCCTAAAAGATTTTATCCACATATTATTTTTATTGAATCATCTTAAATATAAGAAATACTGTTTAGCTTTAGCAGCATTTTATCAGGCGTTTTTGTGATTGGTCTGTTTTGATTATAAAGTAAAGTTCGTTCCTTTATGGCATTTACAAGTAAAAACACTACCTTTTAATAAGGTAGGCTGCACTCGGGAATACAAAACAAAACTTCGTATTTGTTTTGATATTCCGCTCATTTGCACTACCTTTGCAGCAGTTGAGTGCGTGTTTGCTTATCGTTGCTTATTTCCATATTTGCAGCACATTTGCAGCACGCTCACGCAAATGGCTTGTTTAATAACGGTTTGCATTTCGAGGAGGTAAAGTAAGCTTGACTTTTAAGGATAGACATTCTGAAAAAGAATAAATAATATATGGATTGTGTCATAAAAGCATTTAACTAATAGTTGTGGATGTTGAGTACTATGAATTGTGGTGTTTTACAACTAACTTTTGCGATAGTTTGCGATTAACTTTTGTGGTAGTTTGCGATTAACTTTTGCGGTAGGTTACGATTAACTTTTGTGGCTAATCTTGTTTGTATATTATAAATTTGTGCTAACTTTGATGGAAAATACAAATGTTGATGAAGAAATAATATTGTTTTATATGGAGCTGCGTTATAATGGTGCAACTCTTTTAATATTATGAATGATATGGATACATACCACTTGTCGCGATTTCTTACAGCTCAGGATTCTTACTCACAATATAAGACGGCTCTTGAGGAGATTCGAAACGGGCGAAAAAGGAGCCATTGGATGTGGTTCGTTTTTCCTCAATTGAAGGGGCTGGGGCACAGTTATAATGCTGACTATTATGGTATTGCTGGTGCTGATGAGGCTCGTGCTTATTGGCTGCACCACGTGCTCAGAGAAAGATTGCAGGAGATAACGGAGGCTCTGCTTCTGTTGGACGGTTTGTCGGCAAGACAAATCTTTGGAGAAGTAGACGCAATGAAACTTAGGTCGTCGATGACTTTGTTTTGGACAGCTACGGGCGAAGGGCTGTTCCGTAAGGTTCTTGATAAGTATTACGAAGGGAAAATGTGTGACAGTACTTTAGAAATGCTTAGATGATGCAACGTAGCTAACTACCGATATGATAACAAGATGCTATCTCGAAATAACTAATGTGTGTAACCTCAGCTGTGTGTTCTGCCCGAAGACAGAGAGGGCGAAGCATACGCTGACGTTGGACGAATTCGACGCTTTGACCTCGCGACTTGAGGGCAAAGTGAAGTTTCTGTATTTTCATCTGATGGGCGAACCGTTCCTCCATCCGCTGCTGCCGCAGTTTGTGCTGATGGCTCGCAGCAAGGGTTTCGTGCCCGTTATCACCACCAACGGCACTCTGCTCTCGCGACGTGCAGACCTTCTGGATGCTCTGCCTCATAAGATTCAGATTTCACTCCACTCGCACGAGGGCAACGCTAAGGAGAACCTTGCTGGGTACGTCGACGAGGTGATGGCGTTCTCGTTAGAGGCTGCGCGCCGTGGCTGTGTCGTCGTGCTGCGCTTATGGAACGAGGGCGGACACAACCGGCAGAACGACGATATCCTCAATCTGCTTGCGCTTCATGTGCCGCGCCCTTGGACGGAGCGTCACGACGGCTGGCGACTTGCCGACAATCTGTACATCGAGAACGATAACATGTTCGAGTGGCCCGACCTTCAGCACGCCACTTACGACGAGCAGGAGGTGTTCTGCTACGCCTTGCGCAATCAGATTGGTGTGCTCGTCGACGGCACTGTTGTGCCGTGCTGTCTCGACCATAACGGCGACATCGCGCTTGGCAATCTGTTCCGTCAGAGCCTCGCCGACATTCTCGCCTCACCACGAGCACGTGCTCTGTACGACGGCTTCACAAGTCATATCGCCGTAGAGTCGCTCTGCCAGCGCTGCGGCTATTCGGCTGTGTCGAAAAGGTTCAGAAAGTAGAAGTGCTATTATGATTTGTTTTCAGTAGGTTGCGTGGAGGAACGCCGTACTCTCCTACAGGTTGCGTGGGTATGGCAAGATGCCGTACTCTCCTACAGGTTGCGTGGGTATGGCAAGATGCCATACCCTCCTATAGTACTAACAGTTTATCTTCTACTGCTTATTGTTGTCGATTTGCCTTTCTTCGCCTTTGCATCTAGTCTGTATCTGAAGCTCAGGTTCAGATAGTGGTGAATATAGTTTGTGGAGTATTCCTGACGTTGGAAGGCTGAGTATTCGCTTTCGTACCAGATGTCCTTGTTGAAGATGTCGTCGGCAAACAGGCGCAGCATACACTTGTTCTTGCAGAAGCTCCAGCTGACGGATGCCATCGACTTGAGCTTGTGTCCGTTCATCGCCGATGTGGCGTAGCCCGAACAATAGTCGTCAGACAGCTGCACGAACACCTCGAACGGAGCGAGATGCAGGTTGGCGCTTATGCCCACGCTGTTGAAGAGCGGTGTGGTGTTGTACGAAGCATCGTCGTAGCGGTAGCGGTTGCTCTCCAGGCGGTCGAAGAGCGTGAGCTGCAACTTCTCGGTCTCGTACGAGAACTCGAAGTCGTTGTTTATGCCCAGTCGCTTCTGCTTGTTCAGTTCGGGCTGCGCGTCGGCAGCGTTGTTGTCGACGATGGTGAGGAAGCCGTACGACTTCGCCGTCTCTAATGCGAACTTGTTCATCAGTCGGAAGTAGAAGCCGATGCCCTGGTCGTAGTTGAGACCAAAGTTCCACATGTCGCCTCCCTTCACGTTCATCGGTTTCGACGTGTAGACGCCGGTAGCCGAGTTGTAGCTGTAGAGCGTAGCCACGGGGTTGATGTCCTTGTTGTACGAAGCGGTAAAGCCCAGTACAATCTGCTTGCGCAGCCACATGCGGTGGTAGTTGTACGTAGTGGTATGACTGTGCGAGTTGCGCAGCAGCGGATTGCCCATGTATATATGCAGCGGGTCGATGGTGTTGCGGTAGCCGAGCGTGCTCACGAGGTCGGGCACGGAGGTGTTGTATGCGAAGGCGATGTCCATGTTGCGCACGCGGCTCATCTTCCACTTCAGGAAGATAGACGGCTCGTACGTGTTGCTTGTGCGCACGGCTGTGGTGTCGAGCGGTCCGTAGTGGAAGTTGGCCTTCTCGCGACAGTAGTTCCAGCTGAACTTCGGCATTATCATCAGCGCCTTCACCGGCGTGATGGTCGACTTCACGGTCAGCTCGTTCGTCCATTTGTGCGTCAGTCTGCGCGTTGTGTTCGCAGGGTCTGCCGTTGTTGGCGTGCCGCCCACCACGTTCTGATCGTCGGTGTCGCTGAAGAAGTTGCGTGCGGTGCGTGTGCGGCTTAATCTCACGTTGTCGAATACGTTGAAGTAAACCTTCTTGCCGAGCCAGTATTCGAACGAAGCGCCGAACTGCGTCTCCAGTTCGTGCACGCCGCGGTCGTAGAACTGCCACAGCTTCTCGTTGCGCTGTTCGCGCAGATACTCCACGTCGTGGTTGGTGTGCGTGTCCTCGTTCGTTCCGCTCAGGTTGGTGTAGCCCTGCAGCGCAAATGAGCCTTTCTTACCGATGAAGTGCTTCCATATGTACGAGATGTTGAGTCCGCGTTGCTGCAGTTCGGTCGACTCGTACTCGCTGTCGCGTGTGATGAGTCGGTCGTAGAGCGCATCGCCGGGCTTTGCGCCGAGTGCCTCCTTCAGCGAATGGTAGGCAAACTGGTCGGGCTGGTAGCCGTACGAAGCCGACTTCTCCTCGTACGATTTGCGAGCCTTCTCGTATGAGGCTTTCACCTTCACGTCGATGGTGTTCGCGGAGTCGGTGTAGGCGAAGAGCTTTGCCTCCAGCTGCGGCTTGAGGTTGTGTTTGTAGCGGTAGGTGTCTTTCACGCCGAATGTGTGCTCCTGGTTCGGGAAGAACGTCTCGGTCGACGCCTTTCCGCTGTTCCATCCGTCGCTGTGTCCCATGTTTGCGCTTATGTTGAAGCGATTGCTTGTGTATTGCTGCGTGCCCTTTGTCTGCCAGTTGTGCTGATAGTTGTACGATCCGTACTGGCTCTTGCCGTCGCCGTCGATGTTGCGGTTCATGGAAGAGCCAATCGTCTTGTCTACGTAGCGGTTGGCGTTGTTAGCCTGGGCGTATATCATGTGCGGGTCTTGGTCGCTCAGTCGGCTTGCGGTGATAGCTGCGCTGTAGCGTTTCTTGGTCTGGTATTGTGCCTCGATGTCGCCGTACCACTTGTCGAGGAAGCCCGGCTTCACCTGGATGTCGAGCACATGGTCCTCATCGCCATCGTCGTTGCCCGTGTGGCGTGCCAGCTCCGACTTGCGGTCGTACACCTTCAGTTCGTCAGCCACGTCAGCCGGCAACTGCCCTAAGATTTGGTCGCCGCCGAACATGTCCTTGCCGTTCATCATCAGGCGTATGGGCTTGTCGTTCCAGTATAGCTTGCCGTCGCGACGCTGCACGCCCGGCAGCTTCTTGATAAGCTCGTCGAGGCGCGCGCCCTCCTTCAGCTTGAACGCCTCGGGATTGAACACGATGGTGTCGCCACGCATGGTGATGCGCGGCACCTTCGCCTTCACCTCCACCTCCCGCAGCATGAGTGCCGTGGGCTGCAGCCTGATGGTGCCCAGGTCGGTAGTGTCTCTCACCTCGGGTCCGTACGCATAGTCCACCTTGCGCGAGTTCTTGTAGCCGATCATGCTGAACGTGAACATGATGCGACCCTCCCAACCGCTGTCGAGCACGAAGCAGCCCGTGCTGTCGGTCTCCGCTGAGTTCTGCATCGACCAACCCGGCTGCGGGTTTATCTCGCTGCGCACCGTTGCTCCGATGAGAATCTCGCCCGTCTCGGCGTTCACAATCTTTCCCTTGAACGTGTCGGCAGTACATACGGCGGTCTGCATGAGGCAGAGCAACACGGCGACAAATAGTTTCTTAATTACGTTTTCCATAAGCAGGATATTTAAAGTATTGCGAGTGCAAATGTATAGATTTTGTTCGAACAAGCAAAGTCTTTGTTTTGAAAAATCTATGGCATACAGTTTGCACAGGTACGATATTTGTCATTTTTACCGCTCAGGAGTGCCCGAAAAATGAAAAAGAAAACCTTTGGTTGGTTTTTTGCGAGTTTTGAGAGGCGAAAAGTGTGCAATGGTAAGCGGTTGATATTTAGTTCGTTGAGGCTGCGCGTGCGAAAGTGTGCAGCTTTTGTACCACTTTCGCTGAGTACTACCGCTGCAAAACTGGAGTACTACCCCCACGAGTACTGGGTAGAAGTGGCACTTTCACACGGTGAAAGTGCCACTTACGCTGTGCAAAACCATCGAATTTTGTGTTTTTGAGGTGGATTTTTAGTGTGTAGAAGCGGAAATTGAGCTCGTAAAATCTCCAGAATGCAAGTTTCGGTCGGAGTGGTGTGGTCAAAATGTCGTGTGCAAGTTACGGGGGTGAGGAAAGAAATTTGAGGGGCTTTTCAGGGGGTGCACTTGTCTCAAGTGCACCAACGTAGCAGATAGCGTTATTAGTGTTGTTGGTTTAGGTTGTGCTATGTAGGTGCACAGTTTGCTCGGTTGGTGCACTTGAGACAAGTGCACCCCCTGAAGCTACCTGCGTGCCCCCACCAGCAGCTCCGTCTTGCCCTCGTCTACGAGCTTGATGATGAGTTCGCCGAAGAGCGTGTTCTGCCATGCGAACCACTCGCGCGTGAACTGGTTTGCGTCGTCCACGTTGAACGACTCGTGGATGAACCCCGTGCCGGCATCAGTGCGCTGCAACATACGCAGACACTCCGCTATCTCGGCATCGTCGGTGCTCGTGAAGGCACGTATCATTATGGACATAGGCCACGCCATGTTGTAGCCCACGTGCGGACCGCCGATGCCCTCGCCAGCCTTGCCGCGGAAGAAGTAAGGGTTGTCGTCGCTCCACACGAAGCGGCGCGTGTTCTGATATACGGGGTCGTTCACGTCCACATCGCCTAAATAGGGCAGGGCGAGCAGCGACGGCACGTTGGCGTCGTCCATGAGGAAGCGGTTGCCGAAGCCGTCCACCTCGTAGGCGTAAATCTTGCCATACTTCGGATGGTCGACCACGGCGTACTGCTTGAGAGCCGTGCTCACCTCGTCGGCAAGCGCCGTGCAGTCGGCAGCGAGCGTTGCGTCGGCGTTCACCTTACGCAGAATCTCAGCCGCCTTGCGCAGCGAGCTGACCGCCATGAAGTTAGACGGCACGAGGAAGAGGAACGTCGAGGCATCGTCGGAGGGGCGGAAGACGGAGGCGATGAGTCCGCAGGGCTTCACGGGGTTGCCCCAGCCGTGGTTGCAGACCGTGTCGAGCTGGTCCTCCGTCTCGCGTTGGAAGCGGTAAGAGCCCAGCCCCTGCTTGCGCTGCTGCTCGCGGAACACGCGCAGTATGTTGCGCACCGCCTGCAGCCACTCGTCGCCGAACACCGACGCGTCGCCCGTCACCTGCCAGTAGTGGTAGGCGAGGCGTATGGGGTAGCAGAGCGAGTCGATCTCGTACTTGCGCTCGTGCAGCTCGGGCTTCATGTCGGTCATATCGTTAGCCCACATGCCGTTCGGCTCGGGCTCGCGGTTGAACGCATTGGCGTAGGGGTCGATGTTGATGCACTTCAGTTGGCGACGTATCACACCGCGCAGCATCTTCTGCAACTTGCGGTCGCCCTTGGCAAGCTGCACGTAGGGCCACACCTGCGCTGCCGAGTCGCGCAGCCACATGGCGTGTATGTCGCCCGTGTAGACGAAGGTGTCCTCCTTGCCGTCCTCGGCATCGGTGAAGTGGACGGTGGTGTCGAGCGTGTTCGGGAAGCAGTTCTCGAACATCCACGCTAAGTAGGCGTTCTCCTTGATGCGCTTCTTTATCTCGCGAATCTTCTTCTCCACCGCGTCCGATACGAAGAGGCGTTCAGCGGGCGCAGGGCGTTGGGTGGTGAGAGTGGATGTTGAGGTGGTGAGGTGTTGAGATGGTGAGGTGTTGAGGTGTTTGGATGGTGAATTGTTAGCCGCAGCGGCATTGCTGGCAGCTAAGCAGAACGCGAAAAATGCGCTCGAAACGAGGGTTGTATGTAAGTTCATATTCATTTTATAAAGGGTGCGTGGGTATGGCAGGGATGCCATACCCTCCTATTAATTATTTAGATTTACAAGCAAATGTATTAATTATTAATCAAAATAGCAAATTTATGTAAGATTTTCCGTAACTTTGTAGTGGTAAATAAGATACGAAAGGATAATAAGATGAATATTTCAGATATACTCACCTCCGGTGGTGGCGAGAAGCACTTCTCGTTCGAGGTGTTACCACCGTTGAAAGGCACAGGAACAGAGCGTCTGTTCTCTACGATAGAGAAGTTCCGCGATTTCGATCCGGCGTACATCAATATCACCACACATCACAGCGAGTTCGTCTATCGCGAGCTCGACAACGGACAGTATGAGCGCATTCGTGTGCGCCGTCGTCCTGGCACGGTGGCCATAGCGGCTGCCATACAGAACAAGTTCGGTGTGCCCGTCATACCGCACATCATCTGTAGCGGCGCCACAGCCGATGCCATCGAGTACGAGCTGATCGACTTGCAGTTCCTCGGCATCGAGAACGTGCTGCTGCTGCGTGGCGACAAGGCACGCGACGACAGCCAGTTTGTGCCCACACCTGGCGGACACGCCCACACCACCGACCTCATTGAGCAGGTGAACCGCTTCAACGACGGCTTCTTCAACGACGGCACGCCGATAAAGAACCCCGGCAAGAAGTTCCACTACGGTGTGGCGTGCTATCCCGAGAAGCACGAGGAGGCACTGAACATAGACCTTGACCTGAAGTATCTGAAGATGAAACAAGACATGGGTGCCGACTACGCCGTCACGCAGCTGTTCTACGACAACCAGAAGTACTTCCGCTTCGTGGAGAAGGCACGCCAGATGGGCATCACCATACCAATCGTGCCGGGCATCAAGCCGCTTGCAAAGCTTTCGCAGCTGACGGTAGTGCCGCGCGTGTTCCGCTGCGACTTCCCGCAGGAGCTGGCAGTGGAGGCACTGAAGTGCAAGACCGACGACGACGCTCGCCAACTCGGCATAGAGTGGTCGACCGAACAGTGCCGCCAGCTCTACAAGGCAGGAGTGAATAACATACATTTCTACACCGTCTCGGCTGTCGACTCCGTAAGAGAAGTGGCAAGGAGACTGTTGTAATTCAAAACTCGCAATAGCGCAAATGACATTTGAAGAAGTAATAGGTCAGGACGAGGCGAAACAGTCGCTCGTCAAACTCATAGAGGAGCACCGAGTGCCCCACGCCATGCTGTTCTGCGGTCCGATGGGCTGCGGCAAGAAAGCCCTTGCCCTTGCGTTCGCCTCACGTCTGTTGGGCGACAGTCAGCTGCTGCGCCAGTGGCAGCACCCCGACCTCCACTTCAGCTTCCCCACGATAAAGAAGCCCACGATGGGTTCCGACCATCAGCCCGTGAGCGACGACTACGCCCAGGAGTGGCGCGAGCTGCTCGGCGACGGTGCCTACTTCAGCATAGAGCAGTGGATGGACGCCATGGGCGCAGAGAACCAGCAAGCCATCATCACCGGAGCCGAGAGCGACCGTCTTTCGCGTCGCTTGAGCATAAAAGCGTCGCAGGGCGGATACAAGGTGTGCGTGATGTGGCTGCCCGAGCGCATGAATGTCACCTCGGCCAACAAGATACTCAAGCTGCTTGAGGAGCCACCGCAGCAGACTGTGTTCATCCTCGTCAGCGAGGAACCCGAGAAGTTGCTCGAGACAATACGCAGTCGCACACAACGCTTCGACTTCAAGCGTATCAGCGACGAAGCCATCGAGCAGGCACTCACCGAGCGTCGCGGCATCGATGCCGACACAGCGCACCGCATAGCGCGCATAGCCAACGGCTCGTGGACCGCAGCCCTCGACTCGCTGCGCGCCGGCAACGAGGCAAGCCTCTTCTTCGACCTCTTCGCCATGCTCATGCGCTACGCCTACAGCAAGAAGGTGAAGGAACTGAAGAAGTGGAGCGAGAGCGTAGCCGCCTTCGGACGCGAGAAGCAGAAGCGCATGATCGTCTACTTCAACCGCATGGTGCGCGAGAGCTTCATGTACAACTTCCGCAACCCCGAGCTCAACTATATGACAGCGAACGAAGAGCAGTTCTGCACACGCTTCGCACCGTTCATCAACGAGCGCAACGTGATGGAGCTGAACGAACTCTTCGAGCGTGCACTACGCGACATATCACAGAACGCCAACGCCAAGATGGTGTTCTTCGACATAGCATTACAAACAATTATACTCATAACACGTAAACAACAAGCATAAATCGCAATGAAGGATTTCAAAGATATGCAATTCAAGATAACGCGCGACACCGACCGCGGATTGCACCACTACGCTTGCGGACGACAGAACATGCAGCTGAACACCTACGACTGGCTGTACGACGTACCGGGCAACGACGAGGACACCGACCTCGTGGAGGTGCAGTTCAAGAACACGCGCAAGGGTTACTACCACAACGTCAACAATATCGACCTGCACAAGGGCGACATCGTGGCGGTAGAGGCAAGCCCGGGTCACGACATAGGCACCGTTACGCTCACCGGCAGACTGGTGAAGCTGCAGCTGAAGAAAGCCAACCTCAAGTCGGCTGACGACATCAAGCGCGTCTACCGCATAGCCAAACCCGTGGACATCGACAAGTACAACGAAGCAAAGAGTCGCGAACACGGCACGATGATACAGAGCCGCCAGATAGCCAAGGATCTCGGTCTGCAGATGAAGATTGGCGACGTAGAGTATCAGGGCGACGGCAACAAGGCGATATTCTACTACATCGCCGACGAGCGCGTCGACTTCCGTCAGCTCATCAAGGTGCTTGCCGACACCTTCCACGTACGCATCGAGATGAAGCAGATTGGCGCACGCCAGGAGGCAGGACGCATCGGTGGCACCGGTCCCTGCGGCAGAGAACTCTGCTGCGCCACATGGATGAAGAACTTCGTGAGCGTCAGCACCAACGCTGCACGCATACAGGACATATCGCTCAATCCGCAGAAGCTTGCCGGCATGTGCGCCAAGCTGAAGTGCTGCCTCAACTACGAGGTGGACGACTACGTGGAGGCAAGCCGTAAGATGCCGGCACGCGACATAGTGCTGCAGACTCTCGACAGCGACTACTACCTCTTCAAGTCGGACATCCTCGCCGGCACCGTGGTCTACTCAACCGACAAGGGCATCGCTGCCAACCTCGAGGAGATTACAGCCGAGCGCGCCCGCACCATCATCGAGATGAACAAGCGCGGCGAGAAGCCCGAGTCGCTCACCGAGGACGGAACGGTGAAGCAGGACACACGCCCTCGCGACCTGCTCGCCGATGCCGACATCAGTCGCTTCGACAAGGCACGCAAGCGCAAGAAGAAACCCGCAAAGCGCCAAGGGGGCGCACCCGTCTCAACTGCACCGAAAAAGGGCGAAGGGGGTGCAGTTGTCTCAACTGCACCGAGAAAGGGCGAAGGGGGTGCAGTTGTCTCAACTGCACCGAGAAAAGGCGAAGGTCAGCGTCGTAACAATCAGCAGCGTCGCAACAACCGTCCTGAGGGCGAACCCACCCAGGGGGTGCACTTGTCTCAAGTGCACCAACCAAAGAGTAACACCAGCAGCTCAGTCGGTGCAGCTGAGACAGCTGCACCCCCTAAAGTGTACCAACCAAAGAATAGCACCAACAACTCTGTCGGTGCAGCTGAGACAGCTGCACCCCCTCAAGTGCACCAACCAAAGAATAGCACCGACAGCTCTGTTGGTGCAGCTGAGACAGCTGCACCCCCT
>ERZ1108170.1679-NODE-1679-length-13177-cov-6.394986_pt1 | contig 13177 bp, 7 predicted proteins | sample MGYA00403705_ERZ1108170 | MGnify/ENA primary metagenome ERZ1108170 (study PRJEB35170, sample SAMEA104062422) | human gut metagenome | biome: human gut; feature: human-associated habitat; material: faeces | place: Denmark | collected 2012-06-15 ...
GCCGCCATCAAGCGCGTGCAGGCCATTTTCCGCGGCAAGCATCTCATCCCCTGCACCTCCTGCCGCTACTGCGTGGATGGATGTCCCCAGCACATCGCCATCCCCAATTTGTTCGCCCTGATGAACACCAAGCAACTCTACCACGACTGGAACGCCGACTTTTACTATAATAATGTCTATACCGGCGCAGGCCGCCGGGCATCTGACTGCATCCAGTGCGGCAGGTGCGAAAAGGCCTGCCCTCAGCACCTGCCCATCCGCAGACTGCTGACTGAGATCGCCGCGGAATTTGACAAACAGTAAATAAAAAGAGCGATACAGCAAACGCTGTATCGCTCTTTTTTCGTTAACAGTAATTAGTAATTCAGACCGAAGCCGCTGCGGTAGTAGTTGCCGTCGGCATCGCAGTAGGCGTAGCTGCCGCCCTTGACGTTGGCGAGGATGGCGGGATCAATGTACTGATCCTTATCGTAGCCGGGAACGTCGTTGGGAGAGGCGCAGATCTCGCGCACCACACCGTCGATCTCCTGCTCGGTGATGGCGATGACGGCGGGGTCGGACACCATGGTCAGGCTCAGCTTGCCGGTGGGGGCAAAGTCGCCGCTGATGACGTCCACCTGTGCGTTCAGGGCGTTGTTCAGCGCCACCGTGCTGACGGTGTACTGGATGGTCAGCGCGTCGCAGTAGGGCTCCAGCTTGTCCAGCAGCCAGGGGTTGTTCACCACGCAGGTGCCCACGACCTTGCCGCCGCGCGCGTGGATGGCATCGGCCAGCTCCCGGATCTTCTCGACGTCCTTCAGGGTGGTCACCGTGACCTGCTTGCCGGTCTTCTTCTGGCTCTTGTTGATCTCGCGCTCGTCAGTGACGATCTCACCCATCTCGATGACGGGCATGGCAAACTGGTAGAACACCACGCCGTTGCTGATGGGCCACACGTGGAGGTACAGCACATCGGCCTCCTCCGGGGTGGCGACGACGGTGTATCCCTTCTTCTCGAAGGCCTCCGCCAGTGTCTTGCGCAGCGCCTCGTCGGCATTGGCAGAGCCCAGACCGGCACCCATTGCCTGTGCCATTTTGGCAAAGCCGGAGTCCACGCCCTTGAAGGTGACGATGCAGACCTTCTTCTCTTTGGCCAGCGGCAGAACACCGCCGTGGTTCTTCACCAGCACCACCGCCTTCTGGTTGGCTTCGTAGGCCTTCTTCTTGGCACCATCGAAGTTGTCCTGCCGGGCCTGGTCGGCCTGGTCGGGGTCCAGATAGGGGTTGTCCACACGCTTGGTGCGGAACAGGCTCAGCAGACGGTTGTAGCTGGCGCGGTCGAGGTCGGCCTTGGGCAGCAGACCCTCTTCCACCGCCTTGATGATGTTCTCCGGGTCGGTGTTGCCGCCGATGACATCGGTACCGGCGGAAATGGCCTTGGCATAGCGCTGGGGCACCGTCAGGTCCTCCACGCCGTAGATCTGCACGCTGGTGATGCCGGAGTCGGAGTTGATGTAGCCGTCAAAGCCCATCTTGTTGCGGGCCAGGTCGGTGAGCAGCTCCTTGCTGTATGCGCTGGGCACCGCCTCGGTGCTGGTCACCTCTCCCCGGTAGGTCTGGGGCACGGCGCGGCCATCGGCGGCGATGCGGGAGTAGTCGGGCATGATGGAAGACGCCTTGTGGTCGAATGCACGCTGGAACGGGGGCAGATGGTACTTCTCCATCGAGCCGGGGGTGCGGTAGATGCGCCACTGACCGATGGGCACATGCGGCTCGAAGCCGTTCTCGGAGGGGGCGTCGCCGGGGAAGTGCTTGACCGTCAGGACGACCGAGCCCTCGTTCAGGCCGTCGTCGCCGTTCTGGTAGCCCTTGATGAGGGCTTCGGTGATGTCGCTGGTCACATCGGTGCGCTCGCCGTAGGTGCCGTTGGTGCGGGGCCAGCGGGGGTCGGTGGCCACGTCCACCTGCGGGCCGTACATGATGTGCAGGCCCTCGGCCTTCATCATCTTCCGGTCCGTGTCGGCCATTTCATAGACGAAATCTGCGTTGCCGTCTCCCAGCACCGCTGCACCGATGCCCAGAGAGTCCGGGTAGCCGATGTTGATGGGGTTGGTGTGCAGAGAGTACGGAATCGCCACGCCGCCCTTGCAGGCTTCGTATTCCAGCATCTGGGTGCCCGCATTGTGGTACAGGGCCACCATACCGGCCTCGCAGTGCATATCGCCGCGGTAAACGCCCGCCGTGATGTGCTTGTCCAGCACATCGGCGTCATCAATGCTCATGGTCATGCCGGGCAGCGGGCCGGGGATGGGCTTTTCGTCCGGGTCGTGGTGCTTGTAGATCTTGGACATTTCCAGCTTGCCATCGGCCCCAGTGGCCGCAGCGCGGGTGGGGACCACCGGGGTGTTGAACAGGGTGTTCAGCACAAGGCCAGCCTGCTGGTCCAAGCGCAGATGGGCCACCATATCCTTTGCGCGCTCTTCGGGGCTGAGCCGCCAGTCCTTATAGGGGGCCAGCTCGCCGCTGTTGTCCATATCCTTGAAGTACAGGCCGTCCCTGACGATGACACCGCAGGTGGTCACACCGATATCGGGGCCGTTTTCGTTGTGGAAGACCACCGGCTCCAGGTAACGGTCGGTGATGCTCTCCCCCGCTTCCAGAGCATAGGGTGCCGGAATGACACCGTCGCGGGCGTCGGCCCACTGGGCAGCGCTGGTGTATCGAATCTCCATCTTGTTTCTCCTTTTTCGTGCACGGAAATGCGCAGCTGATATATCACTTGTTATTTTCTATTATACCCCACGGCCCGATTGTTCGCAAGCGAACAACCCGTGCTTTTCTGAACTTCAGCATTGTTCACAAGGAACGCTCCCGGAATCTATGCAATTCCCCGAACCAGCGCAGCGCGTTCCCGCGCTCGGTCCGCTCCGCCGGGCACAAAAAGAGACCGCTGGCCCCGTCGATAACGGAAGGAGCACAGCGGTCTCTCTCGGTTCAGGGCATTACCAGATCATCTGGATGCGGCCTGCGCCGTAGGGATCTTCGTAGTTGAGCAGATAGCCGGGGTAATCGGCCAGCGGGCTGTTGGCACTGGAAAGGTGCGGCAGACCGTTCGCATCCACGCCGCCGAACATGGCTGCGTAGCTGGACATGACGAGGTAATCCTCCGAGACATAGTCCTTGATCAGCTCTGCGCCGTCGAACATGGCGAAGCCGTCGCCCAGGTTGCGCAGGGTGTAGTTCATACCAGCCAGCGCATAGGTGGCGTTCGGGTCCAGAGGCTTGTATGTGCCGGTGGTCTTGTCGTAGATCTCCACATTCGAAACACGCGGGGTCGTAGCACTGCCGACCCAGACATTCTTGTCGTCGGTCTGGACGGTGTTGGGGACCATGGCGTGGATCTCATACTTGGCACCGGCGACCTGCAGGAAACCGCCGTTCTCCTTGCCCTCGGCACCGGCGAAGCGGGCACCAAATTCGAGGGCGTCCAGTATCTGCTGGCCGGTGACGGACATCAGGCAGGCCACATTGCCGAAGGGACTGACGCTCTTGCAGGTCTTGAAGCTCCAGGGGCCTGCGTCCACATTTGCACGGATGCCGCCGCCGTTCATGATGGCGATGTCGCAGTGGAGGTCTTCGATCTCATTGAAGTAGGCATAGATGCCGTCGGCCACGAAATCGCCCAGGTTGGTCTCGCCGGAGCGGATGCGGCGCTTGCCGGTGGCGGGGTCGGTGATGTAGAACTTGGAATCGCCCACGGCGATCTCCTCGCCCAGCATGTCATCCACTGCGCTCACCCACTCGCTGGTGGCAGCGGCCACAGCGGCGTCTGCGCCATCGTAGCTGGGCAGCAGCTCGGTGGTGATGGAGCCATCGGCACCGATGGTCATCTTGCCGACATTCTTGAAGTAGGAGCCGGTCTGGGTCAGGGTGACGGCCTTGCCGGAAGCATCGGCCACCTGCTTGTTCTCCATCACGGTGTGCGAATGGCCGTCGATGAAGGCATCGAAACCAGTGGTGTGTGCGATGACCTCTTCGCTGGTCCAGGGGGCGGACGAGGGGTCTACGCCCAGATGGCCCAGACCAATGATATAGGTTGCACCCAGCAGCTTTGCCTTGTCAATGGCCTTCTGGACGGCCTTGTACAGCTTCTGGCCATCGTCGCCGCCGAGGATATCATAGATGTACTTGGTCTGGCTGGCGTTCATGAAGTAGGCCGGGGTGGACTTGGTAAAGGTCTCCGGGGTTGTAACGCCCACAAATGCGATGCGCGCGCCGCCGATGGTGAAGATCTTGATGCTGGGCAGCACCTTCAGGCCGGTGCGCAGGTCCACCCAGTTGCAGGAAACATAGGGGAAAGCGGCTTCCTTCATGGCTGCCTTTGCGCGGGCCATGCCGTAGTCGAACTCATGGTTGCCGGGGGTGGCCAGGTCGTAACCGGCCTCACTCATCAGCTTGATGATGGTCTCGCCGTCATCCATGGAGCCATAGGCCGTGCCCTGGATGTGGTCGCCGGCGTCCACCAGCAGAACGTTCTGGCCAGCGTCCACATAGCTCTGCTTCAGTGCAGCGATGCCGGCATAGGTCAGTTCGGGGGATTTCTTGTCGATGTAGGTGTGCACATCGTTGGTGTAGAGGATGGTAACAGCCGACTTTTCGCCCAGGAAGCAATTGGTCTCTTCGGCCGATGCGGCGGGTGCGCCGAGGGAGACTGCGGTCAGTGCAGTGGCAGCTCCAGCAGCCTTGAGGAAGCTGCGGCGGGAAATGAACTGTTTCACAGGAAATGACCTCCTTCAATTTACGGTACTCTCTTTTTTTGCGGCCTCTCTGCCGCCGCCCGCACAAAAGCTCCCCAACGGGGAGCCGTGGTATGCAGCGCAGCCGCAGCGAGGTCTGCATTTCTGGATTAAGCATATCACAGAATGCCGTTTCGGGCAAGAGAAAACTGTAAAATCCGCGCAAATCCTTTTCACGAAAGTCGTACTATTTTGGAAATTTTCCGTAAAATCATACGAAAAAGGGCCGGGCCCTGCATCCTGTCTCAGGGTGCAGAGCCCGGCCGCATTCAGGGGGAGGTCCAAACTGGATCGGAGGAGACGTTTGAGAAAACGCCTTAAATAGCGTTGTACTCCTTGAGGAACTTTTCAAGGTCGGTGCCCTCGATCTTCTTGAGCACTTCCTTGAGGGCCACCCTCTGGATGAAGGGCAGGTCCATATCGGTCAGCTTCTTGCCGTCGCGGAGCTTGACGGTGGCGTCGATCAGGCAGCGGACATCATAGGTGCTGCCCCAGACCTCAGGCACACCGCGGTCGATGTCCAGCAGGGTGTAAACAGCCTCCATGCCGGTGCGCATCGAATACTCGGTGGTGAAGATGGTGTCGCGGCCGGTCTCGGCAAACTGGCCCAGGAAGGCGAAGTTGACGGCACCCTTCGGCACGATGTCGGGGCGGTCGCCGAAGGCGCGCGGCATGAAGAAGGCGTCGATATACGGCATCATGACCGGCACGGTGTTGGCGCTGTGGTCGGCCAGCTCGGCGATGTCTTCCGTGGGAACGCCCAGATGGTACAGCCACTCCATGCAGATCTCACGGCCGGTGCAGTCACGCATGGGCTTCTTCACATAGTCGCCGGGCTTGTCGCTGAACAGGCCGTAGACCCAGACGCAGAGCTGGTTCTTGGGCTGGTCACGGAACTGCTGCTGGCGGTTCAGCGTCCAGCTGAGCAGCCAGCTGGAATCCTTGACCGTGACGATGCCGCCGGTGACGGTGTGGCCGGTAAAGGGGTCGCGCTTGCAGATCTTCTTGATATACTGCGGGATCTTGTCGTCCAGAGTGGTGATGGTGGCACTCTCCCAGTTGGACAGTTCCGGCTGCGAGCAGAACTTCTCCGGATGGCCGAAGGAGGGGTCCTGTGCGGCGATCTTCTTCCACAGATCCCAGCCGTTGCCCGGCTTGATGGTGGGGTCGAAACCGGCTGCCTTGTCCTGGGCACCCACGGTGCAGCTCTCGACGCAGCCGCCGTTGGTGATGAACAGCAGATCGTTCTCGGTCAGGTCGATGTTGGACACCTCGCCTGCGTGCTCCACGGTGACCGAGCTTGCCATCTTGCGGCTGCCCTGAATGTCGAACTTGACGTCCGTGACCTTGGTGTCGTAGTGGAACTGCACGCCAAAGCCCTTCAGGTACTCGATCATGGGCAGGATGATGGACTCATACTGGTTGTAGCGGGTGAAGCGCAGGGCTGTAAAGTCCGGCAGGCCGCCGATGTGGTGGATATAGCGCTTGATATACAGCTTCATTTCCAGTGCACTGTGCCAGTTCTCAAAGGCAAACATGGTGCGCCAGTACAGCCAGAAGTTGGAATTCAGCACCTCATCGTCAAAGAAGTCGGTGATCTTCTTGTCCTGCAGCTGCTCGTCCGGGGTGAAAAACAGCTTCATAATCTCCATAGCGCCCTTGTCGGACAGGCCGAACTTGCCGTCGGTGTGGGCGTCCTTGCCCTGCTCCACGGTAGCACGGCAAAGGGAGAAGTTGGGGTCCTCCTTGTTCAGCCAGTAATACTCATCCAGCACGCTGGCACCCTCGGTCTCCAGCGAAGGGATGGAGTGCAGCAGGTCCCACATGACCTCAAAATGGTTGTCCATCTCACGGCCGCCGCGCATGACGTAGCCGATGCTGTACTTGTAGCCGTCGCAGGCACCGCCGGGCAGGGCCTCCTTCTCGAACACATGGACATGCTCGCCCTTCATCTGGCCGTCACGCACCAGATAGCAGGCTGCGGTCAGGGCTGCCAGGCCGGAACCGACGATATATGCGGATTTATGATCAACGCCCTCCGGCTTTTTGGGACGTGCAAATGCTTCGTAGTTGCCACTGGAATAGTACATGGAAAAGCCTCCTTGCTTCGCTTTTTCTTCCTTACAGCAGTTCAATGCTGCTCTCTATGGCAACAGTATACCCTGCCTTGGCCCGCAGAACAACAAACAAACTCTGCCCCCTGTATAAAATTTAGACAACTGTCCCGTTTTGTTGGAAATGCGTACAAATTGTGACAAAAAAAGCGGAATGACCGCTGTCATTCCGCTTTTGCAGGCGTTTGTTTTATTTTGCGGTGGGCTGGGCCACCTCAAAGTCAATCTTGCCCAGATTGACGTCGGAACGCACGATGGTGATCATCATGGTATCGCCCAGGCTCCAGTTCCTGCCGGAGACAGGGTCGGACAGGCGCACGCCCTCGGTGAGCATCGTGCCGGAGGGGGTCAGGCTGGAAGCCGGTACAAAGCCCTCCACGCCGTTCTCCAGTTCAATGAACAGGCCGCGCTGGGTCACGCCGGAAATGCGGCCCTCGTAGCTCTCGCCCAGATGGCGGCGGGCATACTCGGCCTTGTAGCAGTCCTCAGCCTTGCGCTCGATCTGCATGGCGATGACCTCGCGCTCGCTGGCCTGCTTGCTGGCCCGCTCCGCAAAATCGGTGTAGTGCAGGATCATGGTGTCCTTGTCGGTGCCCTTGAGCTGCGCGGTCATGATGCGGTGGATGGCCAGGTCCGGATAGCGGCGGATGGGGCTGGTAAAGTGGGCATAGTCCTGCAGCACCAGACCGTAGTGACCCTTGGGCTTTTCCTCGTACAGAGCCTTGGACATGCAGCGCAACATACCGGTATTGATGATCTGCTCATACGGGCCGCCGCGCACGCCCTCCAGAATGGCGCTCAGCTCCTTGGGGGTGGGCACCTCCTTGGCAAAGTGGTCGTTGACGCCGCAGGCCTGCAGCAGACCGTGCAGACGCTCCAGCTTTTCGGCGTTGGGCTCCTCGTGCACGCGGTACACAAAGGGGATCTGCTTGACCCGGGCAAAGTGGGCGGCGCACTGGTTGGCCAGCAACATGAACTCCTCAATCATGGCTTCGCTCTCGCCGGAGGTGCGTTTTTTCACGTCGATGCAGTGGCCATTTTCGTCGAGGATCAGCTTGACTTCACCGCTCTCGATGTCCATGCATCCGCGCTCCTTGCGCAGGCGGGCACGGTGGCCGTACAGCTCCTTCATGGCGGGCAGCTGAGCCAGAACCTCGTGGTACTTGCCCTTGAGCTCGTCGTCGGCACTGCCGGCCAGCAGGGCGTTGATCTCGGAGTACACGCCCTTGACACGGCTGCGGATGACCGACTTGACAAAGCGGTAGTCGGTCAGGTTGCCGTCCTTGTCCAGACGCATCAGGCAGGAGAACGCCAGGCGCAGCACGCCCTCGTTCAGGCTGCAGATGCCGTTGGACAGCTGCTTGGGCAGCATGGGCACCACCTGGTCGGCATAGTACACGCTGGTGGCACGGTGAAAGGCTTCATTGTCCAGCTCACTGCCGGGCTTGACGTAGTGAGACACATCCGCAATATGCACGCCCAGCTCAAAGCCGCCCTCCGGCGTCTTGGTCAGGCTGATGGCGTCGTCGATGTCCTTGGTCTCAGCACTGTCGATGGTGAAGATGGGCAGAGCGCGCAGATCCATGCGGCCCTCACAGTCGGCCTCGGTCACCTCAGCGTTTTCCAGCTTCTTGGCCTCTTCGCGGACCTTATCCGGGAAACGGCTGCGGATGTCCTGCGCATAGAGCAGAGCCTTGGCGCAGCGCTTGGCCTCGTCGGAGCTGCCAAAGCGCATGGCCACGCCCACGCGGTGATCTTCCTGCCGGTTGCCGCGCTGCAGGATCTCCACAGCCACTTTGTCGCCGTCCTTGGCACCGCCCTCGCAGTCGCGCATCATCCGCATGGAGATGGCGGGGCAGTCATCGGGCACGAACTTCAGCATGCCCTCCACACGGCGGACGGTGCCCACCAGATCGTTCTTTTCTTCCAGCACGGCCAGGATCTCGCCCTCGTCGCTGCCCTCCACACGGGGATGCTCAAACTTTTCCACCAGCACCTTGTCACCGGGCATGGCGCCGCGGGTGAAGCGGCCCGGGATGAAGATATCGCTGGTGCCGTCCTCCAGCATGACAAAAGCAAAGTTCTTGCCCAGCTTGACCACCTTGCACAGCAGGGCCTTGTCGGCGCGGCCGGAACGCACCGTAAAGAAAACGCCCTGCCGCTGGCAGATCACAGCCTCGTGCACCAGCTGGTCCACGGCCTCCATCACCTTGCGGTCCGAGCCACGGTCCCCGCCGAACTTTGACTTGAGGTCCTTCACGGTGCACGGCTGATTCTGGATCGCGTGCTCAATTTTATCGCGCATTGCCATAATATTTTTCTCCTTGCTCTTCCTGGCTGCGGCCTCCGTCGGGCTGCAGCCCTGCCAGTTCCGGGCATTGCTGCCCACCCTGCTGCGGCAGCCCGAAAAGACAGCTGCCCGTACTTTTTTCACTCAACTATGTCGGTTTTATACAGAAAAGCAGCCCCGTCAGAGCACGGGGCTGCATGGGGTGCATCAACCTGCCAGACGGCCGGTGAACAGGCAAGCCAGAATTGCCACCACGAAAAAGACGACACCGGCAATGCGGGTCACCTTGGCCAACATCTGGTCAGCCGGGGTCAGGCGTGCGTTGTTGGCACCGCCTGCACTGCCGTTGATGGCGCCGGAAAGGCCCTGGCCGTGGGTGTGCTGCATGAGGGTGAGGAACACGATGACCAGCGAAGCGACCAGCAGGATCGCGCCGCCAACGATTTCGATAACAGACATGGATTGAAACGCTCCTTTATTCAAATTGAATGGGAAAACCACGCAAAAATACGACTATATAGTATCATACCATCTGCAAAAAAGCAAGCACAATTCCGCATTTATCCCAACCAGTGCAGTGCCGTGCACAGCTGTGCAAACACCGCCGCGCTGGAGACCGCTGCCTGCGTCTGTCCGTCCTGCAAGACCACGATGGTGTATTGCGGATCCTCGGCCGGGTAAAACCCCGCGAACCACAGGTTCATGCGCTCTTTCCCTTCGGCCGTGAACTGCCCGGTCTGGGCGGTACCGGTCTTGCCCGCTGCCCCGCCGGGCAGGCCGGAAGCATCCTGTGCCGTGCCCTCGGCCACCGTCTGCTCCAGCATGGTGCGCAGAGCCGCTGCGGTCTGCTCCGTGAGCACCCGTTCTGCCTGCGGGCGGGCAAAGGCCGACAGCTCTTCCCCGGATGTTTCATCCAGCGCACAGTCCAGCAGGCACGGCGCACGGTAAACACCGCCGTTTGCGATGGTGTTCATCATGGCGGCCACTTGCAGCGGCGTTGCCAGCAGGCTGCCCTGCCCGAAGCTGAAATTGGCCAGCTGCCCGCTCTGGGCCAGTTCCTCGGCTCCCGGCAGGACTCCGCTCTGGGCGGTAAGGCCCTCCGCCAGCCCGATGCTCCGCCCGAAGCCCAGCGCCTGCGCCTGCTGCAAAAGAGCCTGTGCTCCCAGCTGCTGCCCCAACCGGATAAAATAGCCGTTGCAGCTCTTTGCCAATGCGGCCGAAAGGTCCACTTCGCCGTGCGGCACACCGCCTGCGCAGCGGAAGATCTGCCCGTCCACCACCACCGCGCCGTTGCAGTCGTACTCTGGCGCAAGGCCGGCTTCCAGCGCCGCCGCTGCCAGCACCGGCTTGAACACCGATCCAACCGCATACGCCTGCAAGGCCCGGTTTAAAAAGGGGCTGTCCGGCGCTTCCAGACTGGCCGCCGGGTCAGCCGGGTCAAAACCCGGCACACTGACGCAGGCCCGCAGGGCTGCCGTGCGGACGTCCAGCACCAGAATGCAGCCGGTGGTCATGGTCTGCGCCGCCACCGCCTCGGCCGCCCGCTGGACAGAACGGGAGAGGGTCAGGCGGACCCCCACCGCTCCGCTGTCCGCCTGCAGATGCTGCACCTGCTCCCCGGTGCGCAGGTTGCCCTGCGCGGTCACCGGGCACAGCAGGGTGTCCCGTGCCCCGCTGCCGGTGAGCAGCGCGTCCAGTGCTTTTTCCAGCCCGGCAGCACCGTGGCCCTCACCGTCCAGATACCCCAGCAGCTGCGGGCACAGCGGTGCGGCTGCATACCGCTGGGACGCCGCATAGCATGGAATGCCCAGCGCCGTCATGTCCCGGTCCACCTCCACGAGAAATGGAGCCGCTCGGCTGCGGCTGCGGTACAGCAGTTCCTGTCCGGCGGTGTCGGTGCAGGCATACAGGCGGGTATAATTTTCCTGCCCCGGGAAGCAGAGAGCCAGCCAGCGTTTTTCCAGCCCGGTGAGTGGCAGGCCCATGCAGTCGTAAAAGCCGCCGCGCCGGGCTGGCAGTTCCAGTGTGACCGTGCTCTGTGCCGCCGCACGGGCTGCATAATCCGTGCGGGACGCCAAATAAAACAGCCTGCACAGCACTCCGGCAAAGCCGAACAACAACGCCGCATACAGCGCCAGCACCCTCCGCCCGGACATGGACACGCCCCCCTTTGGCATAGCGTGGGCAACGGAGACCCAGGCTATACAAAAAGAGAGGCAGAACCTCCGAAGAAGTTCTGCCTCCCTAAGGCACTTTTATAAGAGCGCTTTTGCGGCTTAGTACATGCCGCCCTTCCAAACCACACTTTTGGAGCCGAATCACGAATATCGGGAAACGTAGACTTTTGTAGAATTATCAAGGCCACAAGCCGATTTTTCCAGATTCTCCGTTTTTGCACGATCCACGCTTTTCTACGCAAATCTACGCCACTTACCGGGTGATTGGCGTAAGTTTTGGCGTAAGTTTCGGCGTAAGCAATTCCGCTTCATGCGTCGAAAATCACAGGTTGCCGGCGATCTGTTCAAAGGCTCTTTCAACCGATTCAAAGCTGCTGTGCGTGTAGACATCCAACGTCACACTGGCATTGGAGTGTCCCATCAGGTATTGCAGGCTTTTTACATCCAGCCCGGCCTGCTGAACATTGGTGCAGAAGGTGTGTCGCAGCACATGAGGTGTAATGCGCGGAACAGGTTTGCCGTACGCCTTCTCAAACTTTCCCTGTACGCCACGCATATAGTTTTCCAAGTGCATTGCCACCTTCGGCATTCCGGACTTGTCCAGAAAGAGGAATCCACTGCAACCATCCACCAGCGCTTCCACTTTCGTGGACGCTCTGGCTTTTACTACACGCCGCAACGCTGCACAAACGGTATCTGTCATGGGAACATTGCGGATACCGCTTTTTGTTTTCGGCGGTGTGACAAAGTAGGGCTTTTCAGCCGTCCGGCAAAGCTGCCGCCGGACATGGATACAGTGCCGTTCAAAGTCGATATCTGCTCGTGTCAGGCCATACAACTCACTCACACGCAAGCCGGTTCCCATAAGAATGACGATATCATCATAATAGTTGCCGCCATAGTCTTGAACGAATTGCAGATATTTCTCCTGCTGTTCTCTGGTCAGGGCATTGCGCACATAAGCGTCCTTCGGCACAACGTCCGACAGCTTGAACTTGAATGGATTCTTGCGGATGATGTCATCCTCCACCGCCATCTCAAACGCCGGTCTGACAACGCTTTGCAGGATTCCTATGGTGTTTTGCTTGAAACCGCTGTCATGCAGAAACACGAACCAGCCTTTCGCATCGGACAATTTTACCGTTTTGATGGCTTTTTGCCCGAAAGGGTCAGCATGAATCCGCTTGACCGCTGTGTTGTACGACCGAAGTGAATTGGGTTTCAACCCACGTTTCAGGTTCATATAGCGGTCAACCAGATCAGCCACCGTCATCTCTCCGGCGACGTAGTCGATGCCGTCTGCCAGATCGCGCCACAGTTCTTCCTCTTTTTTCCGCAGCTCTGTCAGGGATTTAGCGTAAATACAACGCCGTTTCTTGTGGATATCGGTATAACGATAGTCGTAGGTGCCGTTTGCTCTCTGGCTTTCGCCATCCTTCAAAACACGGCCCTTGCTATCCTTGCGCTTTTCAGGCATTTAGAAGCTCCTTTCTGTGAAAAGCGCATATAGGGGTTAATTTTAGTATACCATACCGACCATGCGATTTCCATCGATATCGAATAGAAAAGACGTTGCATCATTCTCAAATAGAATACGCCTGCTCGATAAAGCAATCCAACAGACGGCGCTTGATCAAACGCTTGTTGCCCACCCAAAGGACAAATTTGCACTTATCCTCGTTGGTGATCTCACGCAGTTTATTGATGCCAATGCCGGAATAAGCCGCAGCTTCTTCCAGCGTCAGATTGCTCTTTTCCCAGATCGGAACTTGTCGGGACTTGGTCCCTCCATCTTGCTGATGCAAGACCGTTCCGTCGCTT
>ERZ1108170.1682-NODE-1682-length-13152-cov-4.472016_pt1 | contig 13152 bp, 14 predicted proteins | sample MGYA00403705_ERZ1108170 | MGnify/ENA primary metagenome ERZ1108170 (study PRJEB35170, sample SAMEA104062422) | human gut metagenome | biome: human gut; feature: human-associated habitat; material: faeces | place: Denmark | collected 2012-06-15 ...
GGTCTTTTTCCATTCCACTTATAATACCAGTGACTATGTTACCCATGTAGGAATCTATGTGGGAAACAATCAGATGTATCATGCCGGAAATCCAATCGGCTATACCGATTTGACCTCTGCCTACTGGCAACAGCACATCATTTGTGCCGGAAGAATCAAACAATAGAAAGGACTTGAAATATGTTTAAGAAGAAAGAAAAAACAGAGAAAGCACCTAAGAATAAGAAAGTGCGTACCATGAAAGTCGGGACACATAAGAAATCTGTCCTGCTGTTGTGGGCGGTGCTTCTGGCAAGCACCAGCTTTGGTGTGTATAAGAACTTTACCGCCATTGACACCCACACGGTACATGAAAAAGAAATCATTCAGCTAAGATTGAACGATACCAACGGTATTGAGAATTTCGTCAAGAACTTTGCGAAAGCCTACTACTCATGGGATACCAGCAAGGAAGCCATTGAAGCAAGGACAACAGAAATCAGTAAATACCTTACCAAAGAATTGCAGGACTTGAACGCCGATACCATCAGAACGGACATACCAACCAGTGCTACTGTTACAAATGTGCTGGTCTGGAATGTAGAACAGTCTGGAACGGACGATTTTACCGTTGCCTACGAAGTAGATCAGCAGGTAAAAGAGGGAGAACAGACACAGGTAGTCACAGAAAACTATACCGTGACCGTTCATGTAGATAAGGACGGTGCAATGGTCATTACCCAGAATCCTACCCTTGCTCCGTCGGTACAGAAATCAAAGTATGAACCGAAAGTACAGGAAGCCGATGTCAGTGTCAGTTCCGACACAGTTAAGGACGCTACCGCTTTCTTGGAAACATTCTTTAAGCTCTATCCGACAGCTACGGAAAAAGAACTTGCCTATTATGTCAAAGACGGAGTGCTTGCTCCTGTTTCCGGCGACTATGTATTTTCGGAACTGGTAAACCCTGTCTTTACCAAAGACGGCGACAACCTCAAAGTCAGCGTGTCCGTAAAGTATCTGGATAACAAGTCGAAAATGACGCAAATCTCACAGTATGAGCTTGTGCTTCATAAGGACGATAACTGGAAGATTGTAGAATAAGTTTGTAAAAAATGCTAAAAGAATATCATGGTAAATAATTTATAAAAAGTTATTTACCATGACATTTATTTTTGAATCAAATATTGTTCTCCCCAATTACATAGTTCATCAAGAATGGGTGTCAGTGTTTCCCCGAATTTTGTTAAAGAATACTCTGTTTTTGGAGGAACAACTGGATAAACCTTACGGTTAATAAGTCCATCTTTTTCAAGCTCTCGAAGCTGTTGAGCTAGCATTTTATCAGTCGCTTTCGGAATTAGTTTATGAATTTCATTGTACCGTAACGTTTTGTTCATTAAATGCCATAAAATAACAGCTTTATATTTTCCACCAATAAGTTGAATGGTTGCCTCAACTGGACAGCTAAAACCACAACAATTATCTCCCATAATATCTTCACTTCCTTTTTGTATAGTATATTACAAAATAGTGCGTTCATGTATAAAAATACTATTTCAGATAGAATTATAGTACAGGTTGACCTAATATACAAGAATTAAGGAGATTTTAATATGTCATTATTAGATATTGCTAAGAAAAGATATTCTGTTAGAAAATATGAAGATAAACCAGTTGAAAAAGAAAAGTTAGAAAAAATACTTGCTTGTGCTCATGTTGCACCAACTGCGGCGAATTTACAGCCGGTTAAATTGTTAGTGGTACAGGACAAAGAGCGATTAAAAAGCATTGCTAAAGCTGGAAATATTTACAATGCTCCACTGGCAATTATCGTTTGTGCAGACCATTCAAAGGCATGGACAAGACCTTTCGATAATAAACAGACGACAGATATAGATGCTTCTCTTCTTTCCATCCTCTGTGATTACCACATTACCCCGCTCCGTTCTATTAGACTGTGCCTCATCGAATTCTGACGCACTTATATAGGAGGATACGAAATTTTTTCAAGCTACTTTTTGCATATTTCTGATTTACCTGTTTCTTCCATAAAAAAAGAGACATTGATATTTTAATCAACATCTCTTCAATGACTAGAAAATATTGTATTTTTTGAATTATCCTTTCGGCAAACAAGTAGTTGTCTGGCTTTTTACATAAATAGATTTTCATTTTCACATTAGCCATATAGATTATCATTTGTCAGAATAATCCCTTTCGATTATTTTTATGATTATTCCTCTATAATCTGAATACCACTTTTCTTTATCAGCCTTTGATTCAGGAAAATATTCTTTTAGCCCCTACTTTTGTGCAAAAAGTAAATTTATCTTTTCTTTAGTTTTTACATTATCCTGCAAATGATAACCTCTATTAAGAAATGCACTGTTCATTAACATCTGGGTTTTTGTCAAAGAGGATACCCGATTCAATAATTTTTCAAACTCTGTATATCGAAACGCATAGTACGCATTTCCAGGAACAAACGATTCAAATACTGCCAAACCAAATCCTGGATACAGAAAAACAATATATTCCTGTAATGATGGAACTCCTATATTAGAAAATATTTCTGCTGGATCATGTTCAAGCCACGCATTAAGTCTAAATTTTGTATCCTCGTCTGTTAATTCTGATATCTTATTTCTCACTTCATCCTGAGACATCCTGTCAATTGTTCTATCCTCATAGATATCAAGCTCACTATCCCAATCTAATGCATCATATTCTTCAGCGTTCAATTCTTCAATTTTTATACATTCTGATTTAAATTTTTCGAACCAGTTAATAAAATCCTGTTCTTCGGGATTATTACAATCTATTTCAAACAGCAGATCTAATTCATAGTTGTTTAAATATGCCGTTTTACTTATATTGGACGAACCAATAATTACAAAGGCCTTACTATCATTAGCAATATAATAAAACTTACCATGATAAAAAGAATTCTGGTATGTATACAACGTCAACGGATATTCATTTCTGAAATTATTAAGTGCAATTACACTATTCCGATCAATCTTTGTATTCTTTCTACTAGATCCGTAAGTTTGGAGCGCCCCTACAACTAATTCAATCTTACCGTTATTACTACGGACTTGGTCCATTAACGGTTTTACCAGGCGTAATCCACTGCTAAATGAAAAACCCACTGCCGCCAAAAATTGAGTTGCCTTTATTTGTTCTCCAAGTTTTATTAGTAATTCATTCAGCACTATGTTATTGCTTAAGACAGAACATTTCTTCCCTACGAAAGGTATTCCCTCAATACTTTCATCTACAATTTTGTTTTTATTAGCAAGTGCTTTTTGAGCTTTTTCATGAATTACCTCTACTAAGCGACTATCATCAAGGATTTTTATATATTCAATAATAGCTTTTTCTCGCTCAGGGAAAAAACCGATCAACCTTACAGCTGTATGAAAACATTCGGTTTCTTGCTCAGCAATTATTATCTTTTTTAAAAACTCTTTATACGCAAACTCAGAATGTAATTCTCCTAAAATCTCAAGTGCTTTTGAAGAATATAAATCGGTTCTATTGTATATCGTTATCAATTTTGCTTCTGCATATGAGTAATCATATTTTGATAAGATTAGCAATAAATCAAAAAGCATTTTTGTTGCATTGTTTCCATCATGCACACCTAATAACTCTTCATCAATACTCTCTTTAATTTCTTTCCAATCAGAAGAAGTTAATTCTTCGTTTCTACACAATTTAAAAGCAATCGAAATACTATTATGGTAAAAATCCATCTCACCATAATCCCATACATTTTCTTTTACAGCCAAATATATTAATGATATTTTTTCAAAATCTGCTATACACTTCTGATTATCCTTTTCTTTTAAATCAAGATACGTTGCAAATATTGATGTTCCCTCAACTCGTTTTTCAATAGCCTCTCGAAGTTCTGGTTGTATTAATTGTAAATAATCCTTATTGGCCAAGAAAATTTTAGTTGTGCGTGCATCTAATCTGTCATCCATTGCTTTAGTAAGAAGTGCATATAATATATCTTCTCTTTCTTCCACTGCAATAAGCGATATTAACCGTATATCAAAATCTTTTGTATCAATGATGTATTTTTTCACTTCTATTTGTTCCTGCTTATCTAAAGGAATATCTTTTACACTTTAAAAAAAACCTATTTCCTTTAAATCTTTCTTTTCGTGAAAAATTTCCATCAAGTATACATATAAATATTCTTTACGCAAAACCTTCACTGCAAGATTTAATATCATACCTGCGTTATATTCGCTTGGTATGTTATCCAAGTATTCATCAATTAATGTTTTGAGAAGCTTTTTATTTCTTGTTTTACGCAAAGCAACACGTGCAGTTTTATTTCCAGAAATACCCATCTGCAGTAGAGTTCTTAATGATTTCTCATCTCCTTTTTTGCTTAGTGAACTACATTTCTCATAGAAATTGGACGTTTCTCCCATACTTACACCTCTTAATCTATTTCAAAATTATGGTTGTTTTATTTTTTTATTAATCCTAAATCTGCAAAGTATCTACAGTCAACCACCTAGCATCTTCTGTTTTCTTCGGAATCAGACGATTAGCGACGGTCTTCGTCCAGAAACAGTCTATACTGAGATGAAACATCGAGTAGCCGTACTCAATCTTATCGATCACCTCACCAACCTTAATCTTTGTATCCAGTTCTTCACAATTATTGTAATATATCGCATATTTTTCCGCTCCCATAAAAATACAAAAACCAATGTATATAATATTACATATGTGAAAACGCCGTATATCAATTTGTTTCAATAATAAAAAGTACATTTTTACGAAAAAAGGCATCTAAAAATACCACAGATTCCCTATCAGAAATATACTTCTTCAATTTATGTAATTACTTCTATTCCATCGCTGAAGATTACTTTGCAGCTTTTATCCGTTTCCACTTCAATCTCATCGAGTCGGACGTCCCAAAGCTCCTCCAGAAACCCCGTCTGCTTACCATCAAGGTCCTGCAAGTTCATGATGAAGTTTGCAAAAACCCCCTTATCTTTCCAATCCTGAATCTTATCGTTCAGCTCATTATCTCGTTTTTATTTCAAATCCGTTCTGAAATCTTGTCATACTCTGATTTGATGGTATTGTACCTTTCTGCAAGGTCGGCATATCTTCTTTCATATTCATTCTGGTCAAGTGCCGTCCGGCTGTTCTCTGCTATGGCTGTTTTCATCTGTTCTGCAATAATTATATATTACTCCGCCCACAAATAGAGCCAAACTAGAGCCATTTGATAAAACAAATGCCGGAAACCCGCATAAATACAGGCTTTCGGCATTTTAATCCGTTATTCAAACTCTTTTTCGGGTTCGATTTTTCTTATAAAAGTAGTAATTTCACGTTTGCAAACCATATCATTTTGATACGGTTTTGTGTGTTGTTTATATGGTTGAATTTCTGGTGTACCCAAATTGTACCCATTCTATTTCTGTGCACCATTCTTTAAAATCATAGGTGTCATCTTCTCCATGAGTGCATCTGCAATACGTCTATTTTTGTCTTCTAAAATTTTCTTCTTTTGTTCCCGCGCCCATTCTACAGCTTTTAACTGATCTTCCAGTCGCTCGCTTAATACTACATATTCTTCCATCATGCTATGCACCCCTTAGCTATTGATTTGCACCATGTTTTTTTCAACGTTTTTTTTCGACGCTTTTAGGTACCAAAAGCGTTGAATTATTTTAACCTGTACATTTCTTCTTTCGCACCTTTTGTTTCTTTATAATAGCGTTTACACCTGTTCCTCGTTTTCTTTCTGCTGCAGATAAAACATCGCTTTTTGTGTTTCAATCTCTGCCTTCAGCTCTTCTTCTGTTGGCAGATATAATTTGTACTTTGAAGCAAATAGTTGTTCATTACCATGCATAACAGAATACCGAGCAATATCATCATCAGTATCCGAGCAAAGTACAATACCTATTGTCGGGTTATCTCCCTCGCTCCGTTTTAACTCATCATACATACGAATATACATATCCATCTGCCCTACATCCTGATGTGTTATCTTTTCTGTTTTCAAATCAATGAGAACAAAACACTTCAATATATAGTTATAAAAAATAAGATCGATATAATAATCCTGTTTCTCTGTATGAATATGCTGTTGCCTTGCCACAAAGGCATATCCTTTTCCAAGTTCCATTAAAAACTTCTGCAAATTAGAAAGAATGCTTTTCTCAAGGTCGCTCTCAGAAAAATCAGTATTTTGAGAAATTCCTAAGAACTCTGCAACTACAGGATTCTTAATAAATTCCAGCTTATCATTCTGATAGGATGCTGTCAGTGTTTTCATCTCGTCTTCTACTAATTCTTTTTTCTGTGTTTTCAACATGCGGTAATAATACTGTGAAGAAATGTTTCTCTGCAAGGTACGAACGCTCCAAGTCTGTTCTGTGGCTTCTTTCTCATACCAATCACGAGCTGCTTTATCTTCAACCTGTAATAAAGCTCGATAATGCGACCAAGACAAAAGGTTGCCAGATTGTCTACACACCGTGTCGACAATCCGAGGAAATGTTTTATAGAATTTCAGGCAATGATATAAATTGCTTCTGTCATAGCCTTTTCCATATAACTGAGTTAATTCTTTAGAAATCTTTTGTATTATTTTCAATCCATATTCTGAGCGTTCTTCTCCACCGAGTTCTTCCTCTGCAATACGATAGCCAATCATCCAATTTCTTTGGACAAGCATTGTATTAACTGCCTGATATGCGGATTTTTGTGAGGATTCGATTATCCCACACATATCTTTTAAGATGTCGTCTGTTTTAACAAAATTATCCATAATGCTATTTTGTCCGACATTTCGTAATTTATTCTCCATGGCCATCCCTCCTTACCGCCAGTCCCACAAACATCTTCACAGCGATCTCCACAATCTCATCCTAGAACTCCAAACCTGCCGTGTGAATCTGCGCTTACATCTCGCTATCTCCCAGAAAAGTTTATTTGTACCTGACACTTTGAATTCCTGAGTATTCATCAGTAATATTTACTTCTACTCCATCTATAAGGCTAACATACTATCCGTTCTAACAATTTTTTCGTCGCTTTTCCGTCGTTTTTTAGCGACGAATTATTTTAATTTATCGTTTCAAGGTTTTTACATACCGACATCATGATTTAACACGATAATACATATGTTCATGAGGCCTGGCACCTACTAGTATCATACTTATATATATCTTTTTGAAATCATGCTAAAAATCTATCTATAACATACTTTGAAACAATACTCACATCATTGAGGCGGTACCTCACTTGACGAATTCTATTTTGCAATTCCTCAACAGTTTCAAAATCATCACCTATAATACCTATAATCAGCTCTATGTCTCCCTCATAAATTCCCATATCTTTTAACATTTTTCTTGCTGGCGAATTAATATAGTACAGCAATTCAATATTTCTCATTAATTTCTCATTCACCACATCAATTAGCCTCTGTTCTACTCGCTCACATTTCATAAAGAACAAAATAACTTGAATTCTCTTATAAAAATCAAATTCTATGTAACTATTCTTCAAACTAATTGCACTCTTTATTACATAATTAATATCTTCATGCGTATACCAATTCATTGCATCATTTACAACCGTTCTTATATTTAATCTTGGGATTATTTTATAGGTCAGTTTATTAATCAGAAAGGTCTGTAACTTCATCTTGTATGGTTTATCATTTACAATTTTATAAAATTCTCTGATTATCCCCAACTTACTTATGGAATCATTTCTATTCTGCTTGTCAAGTTCCGCAAGCAAACTTTGCTTGTTTTTACAATACTTTGAATAAAGTTTCAACACAGTTGAAAATCTACACTTAGAACCTATTTCTTCTTTATATGTATCGTAATCTATGTGCAATAGAGTCAGAAACTCAACAAAGTTTTCATGCTTAGCATAATTTCCATTATTAATATCTATGTCTATACTATCCGTTGTCAGCTCAAATTCAATAGACTTTAATGCCTCACCTTTTACATAGTTTCTGTCTTCCGGTCCTTTTATATAATACGCCTTTCCCAAATAATGTTGAAAAAGCCTTCCTGTCCTTCCAACTAAATTATAAAAATCAAATGCATCAAACGCATTTCCAGAGCCTCTCGCAGGCTTTGTAATGATAATATTTTTAGCTGTTGTGTTTACCCCCTCTAACAAAGTTGCCGTACACAGCATTCTATAATAAAATTTTTCATTGGTGTTATTAAAAAGGTCAAGTTCCAACATCCTAATACCTAATGGCAATTGTCCGTGATGAACTAAATAGCCATTTTCCATAGCCCTTAAGACTGACCACTTTTCATGTATCTCATGTTTAGCCCATACAATAAACTCACTTAAAATCGGATTAACATCTAATTCTTGTTCTTCTCCTTCCTCCATCTCATCTATATACTTATTCAATTCCGTAACCGTCGGAAAATATACTAATGTATTTCCTTCTAATTCTTTTAGAACACTTTTTGCCTTGTTCAATCTATCATTATCGTCTATTATCGGAATCTCAATCACTTCATTGACTACAGGTGAATAATTTGTTCCGTAAAAAAACGGCTTATCATCTAGTTTATCCAAATTATTCACACCTTTAATAAATGGTGCCAACAATATATATTTTCTACTAATTGATACCAAATTATAGTATGCCAAATTTAAAATCAGCACTCTATCATCCTTGTCGTCTTTTTGCAATTTGTACACTTCATCTATTACTAAGAAATCTATATTTTTTATAATTTCATGTATATTTTCATTTATAACACGATCATGTGTTACCAAAAACAAATTGTATTCTTCTAGATTATATTCCTTATCTTCGTCAATTGACAGATACACTTTGTATTGTTTAAAAATGTTTCTATACTGATTTATAATTTTCTTTTTATACTCGTCAATTAATGCCAATGTAGGAACTACCAATACAACATTTTTAGGTCTAAATCTCGCAATATACTCAAAAATCACAAATGTTTTTCCAAAACTCGTAGGGGCACTGAAAATCAAACCTCTGTTTTCCTCAATTTTTTCAAGTACCTTTATTTGCTCCGGATGCAAAGAAATTCTTTCATCCAACTCACTTATTGAAAACCCATTATAAATAGCTGAATTTAACGAAAAAACACTTGAATACATTGTTAAGCCTAATGCATAAATAGTTTCCGCATTTTTTTCAATATAATGTGTTTTATTTTCCGTATTATTAATTTCCTTTATAATCTGGTCTCTATATACTTGAATATCAGCAATTTCCGGAAACCTTGTTTTTGTATTCATCCTGCTTTTTCACCGCCTTTGTTATCGCACATTCTATGAACTTATTTTTATCGATTACTGGTAACGAAATAAAAATATATACAACTTCAACCCCAAAATATGAACTTCTTTTTATTTTTTTATGCAACTTACTAATATACTCTTCTGGTTTTACATTATTGATATCCATATTTCCATGAGCAATAAAAATTGGAACACCAATTTTTTTAATCCCAGATACATTAATAAATTCTCTAAAAGATATACATATTTGCTTTGCATCACCAAAAATTTTCTCAAAATCCGATGATAGTCTGAACGCCTCATCATCGGATAATACAATTCTATATTCTTCATCTATTTGTTCTTCATACTTTTCAAGAGAACGATTTATCAAAGTTATCCCATTGTCAAGTGTTTTACAAAACTTTGATTCTCCAAAATACAATATTCTCTTTGCTACATCCAAAAACAATGTGTCAATACCAAAGACACTCATATTTCGATCCGTTGTGCAACGAAATTTTGGCAATACACAATCCAACCCAAAATAGTTATTCAACAACAAGTGAAAAGTATATTCCCCTATCTTGCCCACTTTATCATTTTGAACTTTCAAATTTCCTGCGTCATCAACAAGTGTATATTCCTGCCCCAATATATCTTTCAATTCATCAGTAACATCATCCACTTCCAATGTCTCAAGTTCAGTATTTAAAAACATGCTTATATTATTATACAATTTAGCATATTGTTTTTGTGTTCCACTAAATCCAATTTTATTATTACGCTTAGCGTAATTAAGCAGGTTTTCCTCTTTGAAAATATACTCAACTAACCCATCAATAAAAGAGTCATCATCCTTGAAATCTGCGTAAACAAACGAATGTCCCTCTGCCGAAAAATACACATCAAAACAATCGAATTTTCTTTTTTGAATAACTATCTCTTCTTTCATAATATCACCTACAACTTTTACACCTAGGTCTTATCAATTTTATGCCATCATCCCCTTCTTCTCTTCCACACTACGAATGACAACATATGACTCTTTTTCCTGTTCCAACTGTGCTTTTGCAAACTCTGCAACCGCTAATGCAAGCCTTACCGGCACTGCATTGCCTATCTGCTTATACACCAAATCAAGTTTAGCATTATCATTTCTGTTGCTTGTTCCTCTGCTAAATTCATACCAATCCGGGAATGTTTGAATTCTTGCTATTTCTTTAACAGACAGCCGCCTATTATTCTCTTCCCCAGCACTGAATATATATTTATCCTTGCCTACATTTACCATAGGCTCTCCAGCAGGATGAATCGGTGCCTGTCTTCCGGATGCCTGAATCGTAAAGCTTGGCTGTGACCAAAGTTTTTTACGATTACGGGACATAAAAAAGGTAGAATAAGAACCTGTAAAATAATCTCTCGGATCATCTTCCAAATCACCAATCGCATCACGAAGTGTAACTACCTCTTTTAAGCCTTCATCACCATATCCGTGTGTTGCCTCAGAATGTACATATTCAAAGTCAATATCATTTCTGACATCAACAAAAATCACTCGTTCTCTTATCTGTGTCACTCCATATTCTGCTGAATTAAGCAATTTATGATAAATTGTGTAGCCTGCTGCCGCAAAGTCCTGAATAATCTGCTTGAACACCTCTCCTTTTCCGAGTGTCATCATTCCTTTTACATTTTCAGCAACAAAAATCTTTGGTTTGCTCTGCATTAAGCAACGGATAAAGTGCAGATATAAAAAGTTTCTCTTATCATCCACTAATCTCGGTCCTGCCTCTGAAAAACCTGGACAAGGAAATCCCCCCAATACAATGTCTGCCTTTGGGAACTCCTTAATCTTTCTTATATCGCTCTTGTCCATGTAAATGTACTTACCTGCATTTTGAGCATAAGTTTCTCTTGCCTCGTCAAATATATCGTTTACATAAATTGTATTAAATACATTGTTATTGATATTCTCATCAAAAACCTTTTTATCAGCAAATGCTGCCTCCATTACATTTTCACCCATAACAGCTTTCAGCCCTGCCAATTCGAAACCCAAATCAAGTCCACCACACCCTGAAAAAAGAGAGAGCAGATTCCACTTATTCGAATCATATTTTAACTTATCAAAATCAATTTCTTCACTACAATCTGCAAATGCCTGTCTTTCCTCCTCAATCTTTGCATTAAGAAGTTCTTTTACCTCATCTACTGCGTAATCTGGAGCCGGCTTAAATTTACCTCTTCCACGCTCCTCTATAATAACTGCCATGTAATCACCTCTAAATTATTCTGTCTGTTCCGGCATTATCATCATCAATATCATCCGTTGTCTTAATATTCAACAACTTCATATACTGTAACAATCTGCCTGCCACTTCATTACCCTTAACCGTCAATGGTTTATCATATACCAATTTCGGAACCAGTTTATTTTCCTCGGCATCCCAAAATACCTGAACAGATAATGGTCTGTCACCATCCCATTTTTCTGCAAATGTTCGATAGTTTAATGCCTTGCACGCAAAATAAATATCCCGATGCAGCTTAACATATTCCGTAATTGGTATCATTTTATCAATTACATCTTGTGCAGAATGAACATCCTCATCCATCAATATGTAATTCGCTATGCCACTGTCCTCAATAACCTGACCACATACCATAGCATTTCGTTTATCTTCTGACAAATTACTTCCTGCATATACATCTATTACCTGCTCTTCCGTAAGTAACATCTTACCGGACAAATCTCCACTGTTTTTATTTAACAGTTCAAACTTCCATCCTAAAGTAATCGCACCTTTTTCAGTCCGTTTGTACTTATTTTTGTATATGAGCATTCTTTCCTCAAATCTGTCACGAATTGCAGTCGTCGACTGTTCAATAATACCTTCCCAATCTGTTCCAAACAACTGCTCTGCTCGTTCTGCACTCATTTTATTCTCAATAAAATCTGCATTTTCTTTCTTGTAAGATATTTTTATCTCTGTCTTGTCATGTTCAGACTTCGCCAATATGTATATATCTGTCTTTGGCTCTCCTTTATGACAAGTGGGTTTTCCAGAAAAGATTACTTTATACTTCTTATCCTGAAAAACAAACTCCGTTCCCATTAAAGACAAATTCTGTCCCTTTTGACATAAATTCTAATATTCTTCTCTCCGCAGCACCAAAATCACCCATGGCAAACCTCCTAATACTGTTTTCTGCATATATCTTCTTTATCTATATTTTCAAATGAATTAATCCGTGGTTCTCCAATGTCTGTTGCTGTATGCTTGATATAATCAAACAATTCCGGATAATTTTCCAAATAATAATACATTTGCGGACATACAAATCTTGTATTAAACTTCCGAAGTGTACCCAAATCAATTTCCTTTGTCATCTGAAATGATAATACAGGCATTGCATAGGTGTGTCTAGAGATAAAATCATCTATTCTTTCACACACTTCCATATCATCCTTGTATTGTTCCTTCCATGTATTAATATCAATTCTACGACCTAAATGTATCCTGCCTACTATCATTTTCATAGGACTACTCACATACATATATGCCATTATTTCCTCATCCGGAAAGGTTCTTCTATATTCAAAAATTTTACTGCCATCTTTAATCCTGTTATACCATTCAGGCTTAAAGCTCAATAACATTGTCCGCATATGTTCTCCCATTTGCTATGTTCAGCTTCAAACAAGTCAGATATTCTCATCCACTACCAGTTTCAGTTAAATTATAACATACTGACCTGTCCAAAAATCTATACTTACAGCAACTTCTTATGTCAAAATCTGGTTTTGCAATCAATGAAAAATGTGTACAAAAATCCAAGATAATTTTAACACAACTACTCAGGTTTCTCCAT
>ERZ1108170.1687-NODE-1687-length-13136-cov-8.407003_pt1 | contig 13136 bp, 7 predicted proteins | sample MGYA00403705_ERZ1108170 | MGnify/ENA primary metagenome ERZ1108170 (study PRJEB35170, sample SAMEA104062422) | human gut metagenome | biome: human gut; feature: human-associated habitat; material: faeces | place: Denmark | collected 2012-06-15 ...
TACTTCCAGAACGATCAGTATAAACATCGCTACAAATATGATTACTGCAAGTATCTGTGCTATCACTTTTCCTGCCTCCTCGTTAGTTTTTCTTATAAACGTACAAGAGTAGATTGTATCTGAAAAAGAGGGGGAAGTCAATCATTCTTTGGGCTCTGCACATAAATATTCCGTTAAATTTTTTTATGATCATTCATTTCGGAAGCTTTCGATATCGTTTTGCCCTACATAACGCAAGAACATCCGGTGCATATCGATACCGCTCTCTCCGAAATATAATTTCATGTATTTCTCGTCGTCCTGACGAATGGGCAGTGTTACAACACGTTCCATGGTCTGACCTTCTGTGCCGTTAAGGGTCACGGTCTGTTGTAATGTATTGTTCAGGAACACGGAGATCGGCAGCTGCGCCAGTTCTCCTAACGCAGAACTCATCCGGAATACCAGTTCATATCTTCCAATCCTGGAGAAATGCAACTGGTATACCGCACTTGTGCCCTTCTTCGTGGACAGCTTCTCCAACGGAAGATCTATGTCCTCTAAAAGCTTCGGTTCCGGAAGTTCCAGACGCGCCAGCACCTGTCCGCTGTCTCCTGCGCCCTCGGTACTTATCGGATTGTGAAGCTCCGTGCATTCCTCTTCCTCTCTGTCCAGAAACCGTTCCATAGCAACGGAACGTAACAGGAAACCACAGATATTTGCCGCATTCCGTGTAAGCTGTGCTCTGGTGAGTCTGCCGTCTGCCAACCCTTCCGCGGTATTGTCCCCCGCGGGATTGGATGCCGCATCCGCTACGACCATATAGATATCGTTCTGTGCCCGCACCATGGGAATCGTCTGTCTGCCAGAGCCGGGCTCACCCTCCTCGTTGATCTTTGCCCACCAGTCAGTCATCACAATGCCCTGATATCCCCATTCCTTACGGAGAATGGTTGTCAGAAGATCATAGCTGCCTGCGGTCCACAGTCCGTTCACCGGGCCATAGGTGGACATGATGCTGTAGGCTCCGCCCTGTTTTACGGCGATCTCAAATCCTTTCAGATAAATCTCCCGCAACGCCCTCTCGGATACAATAGCATTGGCATCATGCCGTTTGAATTCCTGATTATTACATGCAAAATGCTTGATGGTTCCGGTAACTCCATATTTTCCCATGCCTTTCAGCTGTGCCGCCGCCATGGTACCGGTGAGGTACGGATCCTCGGAAAAATACTCAAAGTTGCGCCCACACAGCGGGTTGCGCTTGATGTTGACGCCGGGTCCCAGCACCACGTCCACGCCGTAGGAAAGTCCTTCCTCACCGATGGCCTGTCCCTCGGCTTTCAGCAGCTCGGCGTCCCAAGTTGCGCCGCTCGTCACAGCTGTCGGGAAACAGGTGGCAGGCTCGGACTCGTTGACACCCAGCATATCGGCGCTGTTTTTCTGGCAGCGCACGCCGTGGGGACCGTCGCTTATCGTAACGGCGGGGATGCCGTACTGCGCCATCGCCTTGCTGTGCCAGAAATCCGCACCGTTGCAAAGGCTGATTTTATCCTCCAGCGTCATTTTAGACAAAATATCCTGTACTTTTTTATCCATCGTGCTTACTCCTTGTCAGCTTGATTCATAACTGCCAGCACCTGCTCAAACAAAGGCTTGATGGAATCGCCGTAGGCGAGCAGCGCGGTAACAGGCTCGTTCTTTACATATTCCAGCATTGGGTTCGACAAGAATTCGGGGGCGTACTGCGCAAAAATTGCCTGTGCAGCCGGATGCTCCAAAATGATATGCAGCGGGGTTTCCAACGAATAGCGGTCTATTTCCAAGCCAGTTTCGGTGGCATACTCATAGCGATAGCTGCCACTGCCCAAAGTCAGCGTTTCGGTCTGTTCTGGCAGAGTCAGCTCGGCGGTGGTGTTGGCGGGTACCGTGGCATCCACCGTGATCTTGCCGCCCTCGCACCGCCACGCAATGGCAATTTTGCCGTAGACACTCTCGTATGTCAGCTCGGCGTGGGTAATGCCCTTGATAAACTGCGGGCGCAGGGCAAACTTCTTGTAACCGGGCTCAAGAATTTCCAGTCCGCACAGCTTGGTATACAGCCAGTTGCCGATGGAGCCATAGGCGCGGTAGAGTGTCCAGGGCAGCACGGTCACCACATTGCCCCAGAACGCCGCGCCGTCCTGCTGGTTGCCCAGAATGTTCGGCACGACCTGCGGCATACTGACATCGGGACCCAGTTCACTGGCCAAGTCACGAAGCCACTTGGACATAAACGGCATAATGTTCTCATTGAACGCCGCCGTGGGGCAGAACGCCGTCACATCGCCTCGTCCAAACCCAGCGGTTCGCGTTTGTATTCTGTTGTTAAATCGTACAATTTGAGCATGAAAGCCCGTCTTTCTTACTCCACCGTCAAATCCACATATTGCGGCTCGTACCCTTCTGCCGTGACCGTGACGCGCACCTTGCCCGGCTCGGTTCCGGCACGAATGACAGCCAAAGCGCGTCCGAGCCATGTGGTGTGGCTGCTGCCGAGGAAGGTTTCATCCGTCTGTGTTGCAGCACTGCCGAGGGCCTGTAAGGCAGCCGGCCCTTCGATTTCCAGATGAACCTTTGCGTTGGCGCACGGTTTCCAGATGCCTGCCGCATCGGTCAGCGTAATGGGGATAAAACAGAGTGATTGACCGTCTGCGCGCAAGGTCGTTTTCTCCGGGGAAAGATGCAGCCGGGTTTTCTGTCCCGCTGTTTGCAGTGTGGTTTCTCCAAGGGCGTTTCCGCTTTTATCCAGTGCCATGGCTTTCAGTGTGCCGGGTCGGTAGGGCAGCTTGAAAATCGCGCGGAATTTCTTTGTGCGCTTTTTGCCAACCGGCTTATCATTGCAGTACAGCGCCACAAATTCTGCATCGCTGTACACTTCCACCGTGGCTTTCTGCCCCTCACATCCGGGCCACGTCCAGCTTTCCACGGCGTTCGTCATACGCCACGCGCTGCCCGTCATTTTTCTGCCGTTCCAGTTGACCGGGCGCACACCCAAGTAAGGTGCTTTGCGCAGGCTCCACACCGCCTGCTGGAAATAGCTTTCCGCTGTAATGTTTCCCGTTACATCAATCGCACCGCTGCCCGCCGCAATCGGCAGACCCGGCGTATCCTGCGGGATCATCTGACCGATGCCCGCTTCGCCCAGATAATCAATGGCCGCCCATGCAAAATCGCCAATCAGCGCGGTATGCTTTTGCACCTGCGCCCAGTTGTACGGCAGCTCGCCAATAATCGTCTCGCTGCCCACCATCAGGCGATTCGGATAGTTTTTGCAGTCGTCCTCATAGCGGGAAGCCGCATAATTCAAGCCGAGAACATCCAGTTTTTCCGCCACATCGCGGCAGGCAATGTCGCCTTTTTTGCCCTTGCTCATGTAAAACATCAGCGGACCGAGATTCTGCGTGACCATATTAAAGAACGCAGAACCCGACTCTTTCTTTTTCTCCTCCGGCTGCTTGGGCGGCAGCGGCTCCGGCTTGTAGGGGCCGCTTTCTTTATACACGCCAATGCCTTTCTGTGCGTAGACGTTCAGCAGCACATTGATGCCCGCTGTCACGGGGCGGGTATCATCCAGCGCGTGTACGAATCGGGTCAGCTTGTCGGCGGTCTCCACACCCTGCGGGAAGGCCGTTTCCGACACCTCGTTGCCGATGGAATACAGAATCACGCTGGGATGGCTGTAATCCTTGGCAATCATAGTGGTCAAATCATCCTGCCAGTTTTCGGCAAAAATGCGGGAATAGTCATGGTAGGTCTTGGGTGTGTACCAGCCGTCAAAGGCTTCGTCCATCACATACATACCAAGGCGGTCACAGGCATCCAGCAGGGCGCGGCTTGCCGGGTTATGGGCGCAGCGCACGGCGTTGTAACCCGCCTTTTTCATAATGCGGATGCGGCGTTCCTCGGCATCGGCAAAGCCGCAGGCGCCCAAAATACCATTGTCGTGGTGGATGCAACCGCCGCGCAGCTTGACCCCCTTGCCGTTGACGCACAGACCGGTTTTTGCGCTCCATGTCAGTGTGCGGATGCCGAACGGGACGGATTCCTCGTCGTTTTCGGTCTTGACCACGCAGGTGTACAGGTTCGGGTGTTCGGCATCCCACAGCTTAGCCTGCGGGATCTCGATGACCCCCGGCGCACCCTTTACCACGCACTGCGCTCCATCCCAAATTTCCACCGTCGCGTGTTCGGTTTCGGTCTGCACCTCAACTACGGCGGGAGCAATCGACACCGTGCGGATCTTTACCGGGCGCACGCCGTCTTTCGGCTTTACCATCAGATGCACAGGGCGGTAGATGCCGCTGCCCGTGTACCAGCGGCAGTTGGGTTCCAGACTGTTATCCACCGTGACGCGCAGGGTGTTTTCCCCGGCACGCACTTTTCCGGTTGCATCGGCGGTAAATTCCGTATAGCCGTAACGGTGTTCGGCAATTTTTTCGCCGTTCAGATAAACGACTGCATTCTGATACACGCCCTCAAACAAAAATGTCAGTGCCTCATTCAGGTGCTCCCCCGGCAGAGAGAACGTCTTTTCATAGGCATATTTCCCGCCCGGAAAATAGCCGCAGTCCTTGCCGTTTTGGCAGTTTTCCTGCCGGGGTTCCTCCAGCATGGCATCATGGGGCAGATGCACGGTGCGGCAGCTTCCATCTGCCTTGTAAAAGCGCCAATCGGCGTTAAAATCCAATATCATAATAACTCCCTCTTACGCAAAACGGGGTGCATCGATCGGATGCACCCCGCAGTTTTATTTTACGATGCGGATAAAAGCCAAGTCGTTGGTGACAAGCTCTGTCTTTACGGTGAGTTTGCCGTCCGCATATTCATACGGAGCTGGGGCGTAGTCCACTGCACTTTCCTCAATGACCTGCTGTACCTGCGCCGGGGTCATGTCCTCCGGCTCACCTATTGCCTGCCAGCACTTCAGCGGGTTGCCGTGTTCCTCGTCGATGCGGCAAAGCTGCACGCTCTGCGGCTTTGCGTCCAGTTCGACCTCGATCTCCACCGGGGTGGCCGGGGTGCTTTGCCCTGCAAAGTGGTGCAGGTTCTGTTTGGTAGCCAGCACGGTAAGCTGTGTGTCGGCAGCATCGCGGAACGCTGCCACACTCACCTCTCCGTCCAGTGCGCCGGGCAGCTCCAGCCGTTTATCCCCGGCCTGCCCCAGCAGGCGCAGTGCGTGGAAAAGCGGCTTTGCGATACCGTGCTGGGTCACAAGACCATACCCACCGTGAAATTCCTCCGGGAAGGGGTGAATTTCCTCAAAAATATCGCTGAAGCACCAGATGCTGGAGCCGTCGATGAAATCCTCAGCACTGAGAGCCGCGCGCACATCGTAGGCGGCTACCTTACGGGTATCGTTACCGGGCGCGCCAAAGGTTGCGCAGCCGTTCCATTCGGTATAGTATACCGGCAAACCGTCAGCCTGCTTCTGTACCTGCTCGGCGGCATCGCGCAGCAGATCGCGATTCAAGTCATCCGTCTCGGTGTTGTCGGGCATCGTGCGGCGGAACATTGGCAGCAAGCCATCCTCCGGCTTTAAACCGGCAAACAGCTGGGCAAAATCGACCTTGTATTCCGCCTGAATCTCCGCAGTGTCCTTCATGTGATCCGCGTCTTTCTGGTCACACACCTCGCTGATGGGATCTCCTGCATACTGATGGGTCGTGATGAAGTCCACCGGCGCATCATGGGCCTTGCAGTAGTCCACGAACGCCGCGACCCACTTGCTGTTGCTGGTGGCGGGACCGCCGACCTTCAGTTTATCATCCACTGCTTTGACAGCCTTGGCGGTGATTTCATACAGACGGAAATAGTCCTCTTGAGTGCCGTCAAAGAACGGAGTTTTCAAGTCCGGCTCGTTCCAGACCTCAAAGAACCATGTTTCCACTTCCTCTTTGCCGTAGCGGTTCAGCAGAAAACGGACAAATTTCTGAATATACGCCTGCCACTGTGCCTCATCCTTCGGCGGGGCAATGCATGGTTTCCAGTAAAAGGTGCCGCGTGTCGGGCGCTTGGCCATCGGGCTGGGCATGAAGCTCAACTCCACAAAGGGCTTCATGCCGGCTTTCAGCACATTATCATAGACCAGTCCCGGCAGGCGGAAGCTATTCTCATAGAACGGCACCTGCTCGGAGCCGGGCATCGGCATGACTGTGGACATGGTATCATAGGTATGCATATCATCGCTGAAAATACCGTGGAAGCGCACCCGTTCAATACCCAGTTCGTCATGGATCTGCTTGAGCTGCTCACAGTAATCGGTGCGCATTGCCATGGCTGCATGACCGCTGCCGACGCAGAACTGCCAGTGCTTATGGAACGGCTTTGCAGGTGCATTTGCGGGAATCGTGAATTTCATGGTCTTATTCCTCCGACTTTTGTGTATGTCGCTTGGCAACTTCCGCACGCATGGCGGGAAGCTTTTCCTCCAGATCGAAGCCGCGGAAAATCAAGAACATGCCCACATTCAGTACGATGGGCAGATAGTTGGAAAATGCGTAGATAGCATAGCGCATCGAGGTGGTGGCCGCGCTTAGGGTGGAATCGTAGGAGCCAATCATCAGGAACAGTGCCAGAACCAACGCACCCAGACCGCCGCCGACCTTGTTGCCGAAGCCAATCGCACCGGAAGAGACGGCCACCAACTTTTTATCATATTTGTACTCATTGTAATCGACCGCCATTGCCAACAGAACGCCGTACAGGCACATCAAAGGGATCTGTAAAAAGCTTCCTACCAGACCGGAGCCGATGTACGCTGCCAGATTGGTCGGCACAAAGCAGCGCACTGCGCAGGAAGCTGCGTACCCCAGCAGACCCAGATTGATGGTTCCCTTTACGCCCAGCTTTTTGATGATGGGGTTGGACAGTGCGAAGCCTAAAAACGTGGAGAGCAGACCGGCCGAACCGGCAATGGCTACCAGATTATCATTGCCGAAAATCCACTTGCAGTAGTAGGCGCCGGACGACGCGGCGATGGCCGAGGAAACCGCTGTAATCAAGTTGAACAGCAGCACGATGACCCAGTATTTGTTGCCGAACAGGCACTTGACTGCCGTAAGAAATTCAACGGGTTCTTCCTCCGGCTCTGCTGCTGCGGTGTCATCCTCGACCGCTTTACGCATAGCCTTGCTGCCGTTGGCGTAGCAGATGAGCAAGCTCAGCAGAACGATCAGTGCAATGACCGCGCCGTACTTGATCCACGCCGCCTGCGTGCCGCCCAGCATATTCGTGACGGGAATCGTTGCGATGGCAATGGCCATGCCGGAAGCATAGCTGCCGACCGCACGCAGAATGCCCATGTTGCCGCGCTCCTGCTGGCTCCTGGTGCGCACGATCATGGTTGCCGCAAAGGGTGTGGCAATCATTGTGTAGATGACCGCCGTAATCAGCAGGTTTGTCACCAGTACATAAGCGACAGCCGGAAGCTGACCGGCTTGGATGGGAACCGTGAACATCATTACCGTGATAACCGCGGCCGGGACCGCCATACGAAGCATCCACTTGTAATACTTCATATTGCCGCCCTTGGAGTGATCGATGATATTGCCGAACCAGATGTCCGTCAGCGCATCCACGACCTTGGCGATGACCATGACCACACCCACGGAGCCGACTGCAAGCCCGACTTTATCGGTGTAGAAGTATTGCAGCTGACCTACAAGGTTTGCCATAAGGCCCAGACCCAACTGGCCGGAGAAGTCCGCGAGATAGTCGCGCTTGCGCATTACGAGCGCTGCGCCGTCCTTATCCACAGTGGGGCGCACTTTTTTACCAAATGCCATATTGTCTTCCTCCTGTTTTTCGGGAACTCTTCCCGTGTTTCTGAATTCAGTATAGCATCTGCCGCTCCGTGCATATTGCATTATTTGACTTGATATTGTAAAATCAAATTATCAATCTGTGGGAGGTCTGCTCCGTGGATACCGCACGCTATATCCGCATCACCAATCTCTGTATGTTGTTTTTCCGGGCCGAGGGGATCGCATTTTCCCTATACGACAAACGAGATACCTGTCACCTGCAGTACCCGGAGGAGCCGCAGCGCAACACAGCTGCACTGTTTGCTGGCCGTGACCCTGCACGGACGCTGGACATCTGCACCACCCCCAGCCATGCAGGCTATGCTTCCATCCGGATCAAGGGCGGCTGGCGGATCGTTATCGGCCCTGTCTATAACGCAAGGCTCAATGAAAGCCTTGTGGATGCCTTTATGGCAGAAAATCAAATCCCGGCTGCGCAGCGCCACGCAGCCGATACGATTCTGGAGGCCGCGCCAAATCTGAGTCTGCTGGAATTTTTCGACAAGGCCGCGTATCTCTACTACTGCATGGACGGTGAAATCCTTGACCCGTCCGTCTACTTTGATTTGACGAACGACCGCGACAGCTTTACTGTTGGCCGCGATACCGTCGAGAACCTGCTGGAGCGCAAGGAAAATGAGAAATTCCACAACAGCTACCAGTGGGAATTGATGTTTTACGATCTGATTCGGCAGGGCGACCCGGAGAGGTTAATGGCTTTTTTGATGCAGGATAGTTCAGCCCGGCTGGGCCATGGCACAATGGCTGATACCCCGCTGCGGCAGGCAAAAAACATTTTCATCGGCTGCATCACTAAAATCGGTATGATGTCCGCCATCCCTGCCGGAATGGATGTCGAACTAACCTACCAGCTGATAGACAGCTATGTGCTGGACTGTGAGCGCGCCGCGACAGTGCCGGAAATTGATCGTTTACAATTAAGCGCTGCAATGGATTTCTGCCGCCGCCTCGGAGAACTGCGCCTGCCTGCGGGTATCAGCCGCGAGGTATACACCTGTATGTCCTACATCCGCAATCATGTGAACACCCCTTTGAGCCTTAACGATGTGGCTGCCTCTATCGGGCGCAGTGTGTCCTACACCGGGAATCTCTTTAAGAAAGAAACCGGTCAGACATTGGGCAATTATATTGCGGAATGTCGGCTGGAAGAAGCCAAAAGCCTTTTGTATTATACCGATATGACGTTGGCCGAAATCAGCAGCTACCTCTGCTTTTCGAGCCAGAGCTATTTTCAGAACGTATTCAAAAAAGAATATGGTGTTACCCCGATGCAATATCGCAGGCAACACCATACCGAATCATGATATTCTGTTGTTTTTGATTACATCCGCATACCAGTAGAACGAATCCTTCGGGATGCGCTGTTGGGTCTGATAGTCCACATACACAAGACCAAAGCGCTTATCGTAGCCCTCCGCCCACTCAAAGTTGTCCATGATAGACCAGTAGAGATACCCGGTCACCGGGATGTTCTCGTCCACGGCACGCTGTAAACCTGCCAAATAGCGCTTGACAAAGTCAATGCGCTGGGGGTCATGCACTGCGCCATCGCTCATGACGAAGTCTATGTTTGCCATACCGTTTTCCGTGACGATAATGGGCAGATGGTAGCGCTCCGTCAAGAAACGTGCCGCCCAGTACAGAGCATCCGGCGTAATGGGCCAGTCCATTGCCGTGCGGGGCATACCCGGCACAACGGCGGGGTTGGGACCCATGTACTCCTCATAGTTGGAGGCATTGTAGCAGTTAAAGCCGAAGAAGTCCAGCGGCTGGCAGATGACCTTCAGTTCCTCCGCCGTGAAGAATGGCTGCAGACCCGCCGGGACACAGCCGAGAACGACCGGGTCTGCCCACCAGTTGAAATGCGAGAAGAATGCCTGCTCCGGGAACATTTGGGTGCGGGCTTTTTCTATGTCATCCGGCGATTCGTTCTCCGGCAGGTAGACACTGCCGTTCAGCGCCATACCGATTTTCGGGGCCAGCTTGGCGCGGCTGCGCAGCACGCGAACCGCCTTGCCGTGGGCCAGCAGCACATTTTTTGTCAGCGCCGCCAACTTGTTCATCATCACGGCGGGTTGCTCCTGCATCAGGCTTTCAAACGGCGCGTGCGCCCCCGTAAAGTAGCCGTTGCCGATGAAGGTCGTCGGCTCATTGACGGTGAACCAGAACCGCACCCGGTCGGACAAAGCATCCGCCACTACACGGGCGTAGTTGGCGAAATCATCACTGATTTCCGCATTGTACCAACCGCCTTTTTCGTGCGCCCACATGGGCAGATTCCAGTGGAAAATCGTCACCATCGGCTCAATGCCCGCTGCTTTCAGTTCGTCCACCAAGTCGCTGTAAAAGGCAAGACCCTTGGGGTTGACCGTGTCGGGACCGGACATCACGCGCGGCCAGCTGACGGAAAAGCGATACGCCTTGACGCCCAGCTTTTTCAGCAGCGCTACATCCTCCTTGTAGCGGTGGTAGTGATCACAGGCGATATTACCGTTCTCGCCGTGCTTGACATGCCCCTCGCTCAAAGCATCCCAGATACCGGGAACCTTGCCGTCCTCATTGTAGGCACCCTCGATCTGGTAAGCAGCACTGGCCGCACCCCAGAGAAAATTCTTCGGAAAGCTCATCTTGTTTCCTCCTTTATAGTTCTGCAAGCCGGTCATACAGCCCCTGCAGAATTGCACTCAGTTTTACTGTGTCGGGGATGACTTGAATCATGCCCACCGACAGAATATCATTCAACTTGCGGTACACCATGAAGTCCAGTGTTTCTTTCGGTATCATATCGAACATACCGTTCGTGAATTGATTTACGATTTCTTTTGCGCGCGGATTTTCAAGAATTTCCCCAATTGTGCTTTCACCGTTCAAGGGATAGGGGTTCTTACCCTCTATCATCAGCGGGGCTTGTGCCAAAATGTCCTCCGCCGACAATGCCAGATACAGCGTGTGCGCCCCGATAGGCTGCACCCACTTATCCATTCGTGCGTCATAGCAGCGCAACGCCTTTTTGCTGACCGATACATTCACAACTGTTTCCTCACCGGGGGCAAGGCGCACCTTGGCATATCCCACCAGTGTGCGGTCGGGGCGCAGCATATGAGGCTTTTCCTCGCGGGTATAAAGCTGTACGACCTCGCTGCCGGGGCGGCTGCCGACGTTTTTTACCCGCACAGGCACATTCAGTGTTTCCTGTGTGCGCATATCCCAGCGGAAGTCATTTTCACACAAATCCACAGAAAAATCTGTGTAGCTCAAGCCGCATCCGAACGGATACTGCACAGCTAACTTGCGCTTTGCGTAGCTGCGGTAGCCCACAAACACGCCCTCACCGTAGTACGCATCGTTGCCCTCACCGGGGAAGTTTGGGTAGGCGGGCGTGTCCTCGTAACGAATCGGGAACGTCACCGGCAGGCGGCCTCCCGGCTCGGCCAGCCCCGTCAGCAGACGTGCCGCTGCCACGCCGCCCATGCAGCCGGGAATGAAGATGCAAAGCACTGCATCCGCGTAAGGCAGCCAGTCCGCCATCTCTACCGGTCCGGAAATATTCAACAGCACGACAGTTTTCATGCCTTTCTGCTTTGCCTGCTTCAGCACCTCGGTCATGCGGGTGCGGTCTTGTTCCTCTACCGCCATGCTTTCGCGGTCCACATTTTCCCCAGCCGGGGCAGCCGCCGTGTACACCAGCGTGTCGGCATCGGTCCATTCCTCAAAGGCCGCCGCGCCGCGCAGTTTGCGGTATTCGTCCAGCACATTGCTGTGCAGGGCCGTCTCCACCGCCGTGGAGCCGCTGCCACACTCCAGTGTGTCGCGGCTGCGCGCCCCCCAGAACACAACACGCCGGGTCTCGGCCAGCGGTAGGACGGCATTCTCGTTTTTCAATAGCACCGCGCCGTCTTCAATGGTCCTGCAGGCGGTTTGCAGCAGTGCATCGGCGTCATACTGCGCGGGGATGCGGCGTTGATTTTGTTTGATCTCCACGATAAGCTGCAGGATATGGGTCACGCGGTCGTTCAGAACTTCCTCGGAAAGCCGCCCCTCCTGCACCGCCTGTTTGCAGGCGGTCATATCGTTTGGACCGGGCTGAATCAAATCCATACCCGCCGCCAGCGTACCTTCCTTGTTCTGCCCGGCTGCGCCCCAGTCGCTGACAATGGCGCCGTCGAAATGCAGTTCCCCGCGCAGCAAATCTGTCAGCAGCTTTTTGCTATACGAGGTGAACTCTCCGTTCACGGCGTTGTAGGCGCTCATGATACACAGGACGTGACCATCCTCGATGGCTGCCTCAAACCCACGGGCATACAGTTCCATCATAACCCGTTTTGACAGGTTAGAGCTTGTTGTGTTGCGGTTCGTTTCCTGATTGTTTGCGAGGAAATGCTTGGCACAGGCCGCAATGCCGGCGCTCTGCATACCGCGTACAAAGGCTGCCGCGGTCTGAGCCACCAACTCGGGGTCCTCGCCGTACATTTCATAGTTACGGCCGCCCAGCGGGTCGCGGGCAATATCCACGTTGGGGCCAAAGCAGACATCCACCCCGGCGTCACGCAATTCCTGTCCGACCGCGTGGCCGATGGTCTCGGCTGTGATCGGGTCAAACGACGCGCCGATGTTGATGCCCGACGGGAAGCTGATATGCTGCCGACCGCCCGGACGGTATTTTGCCGCCTGCTCCACAAGGTCGGTCATCAGTGCATCGCCCTTGTACTTTGCCGCGGCCTCGTTGAGATCAACGCGGTTCAGTGCCACCATTTCCGGCGTGGCATACGTCGTACGCGGGTCATCGGCACGGCAGGGGTCTGTTAAGTAGTCCAGCACCACATGGGTGCCATTCAGCCCGGTCGCGCCGTCCATCAGATAGATGGCGGGCACATCCATATCCGGGATAGGTCGTGTGTGGCAGGCGCGGTAGCACCCCACCATATCCAATTTTTCATCCAGCGTCATCTCCGCAACCACCTGCGGGATGCTTTGTAAGTTGCTCAATTTTGCACGCATACAGTTTTCCTCCCTTTCGTAAATGAATTCTGTATCCAGTATAGCGTGCCGTGGAATCTGCGTATTGTAATTTTCGTGATGCAATTGTAATTTTCGGCTAGCTACCGCAGGGAATGAATCAGAACCGATTCACTTTTTCGAGTCAAGATTTTTGGATGAATCAGAAGTGATTCACTCTTGAGAGCATATACGAATTTGTGCGGGTACCGGGTTTGTTTGTCATCGTTTTGGGGTAGACGTGTTTTGCTAGCATAGCATGTGGTCATCCACATGCACATTTCTGGGGTGTACCCC
>ERZ1108170.1692-NODE-1692-length-13104-cov-5.436432_pt1 | contig 13104 bp, 9 predicted proteins | sample MGYA00403705_ERZ1108170 | MGnify/ENA primary metagenome ERZ1108170 (study PRJEB35170, sample SAMEA104062422) | human gut metagenome | biome: human gut; feature: human-associated habitat; material: faeces | place: Denmark | collected 2012-06-15 ...
CAGCAGCACGATATCCACGGTCTGCTGACGGGTGATGTCATCGGACAGCGCTAGATCGAAGGTCTGGTGGTGCAGATTGTCCAGCTTGTCGTCAGCCAGGATGATGGCCTCGGCGGTCTTGGCATCGCGATCGAAGAGCATGGCCACCAGCTGGTCAGCGGTGTTGTCCAGGAAGTCGATCATCTCGGCGAACACCGGTTGAGCGGATTCAGGAATCGCGGCGGCCGGATAGGTGCGGCGAGCGGCCTCGGCCACGTGGCGGGCAAGATCGCCCATACGCTCGAACGTGGAAGCCAGACGCATGGTGGAAACGACCACACGCAGATCGGTGGCCACCGGATTCTGCTTGGCGAGCAACTTGACGCACTGGTCAATCACAGAGGACTCCAGGGCATCGATTTCGATGTCGCCGTCAATCACAGTCTGTGCGGCTTCAACGTCCTGATTCAGCAGGGCTTCTCCAGCTCCTTTGATCGCCTTGCGTACGTTCTGCGCCATACGGTCGAGGTCGTCAGCAACCTGCTTCAGCTCCTCGTTGAAAATAACGCGCATTTCTCTAGCCTTTCATGCTTGCTTATTGCAACCTGTACCAGTGTATTATTCCAGTACTTGTTCCCCACTTCAACGTAGGTAATGGCAACCTCAAGTTGTTCTACTGTTCATTGGGTTGTTCACTTGAAATTCATGTTACCGGCGTGCCGGCAAACCGCAATCCCGGCGTGTGGTGTGAAAGAATGGGGGGCATGACACAGATGCCGCTCGTCGCCGCGATTGCTCTTATTGTCACGGCTGTTTTATTTGTGGTAGGAATCATCACGCTCATCGTGGGATTTGCGACACATCGAGTGTCCATGGAATCGCCGCTGGCCGATGATGACGACAATGACGATCTGTCCGACGACACCGCCACGCTGCTGTCCATGCTGCCAGGTGCGTCCGTGGTGGTCGACGAGCACGACGAGGTGGTCCGCTGCAATCCCGCCGCCTACCGCCTGGGTGTGGTGTCGGATGACGCCATCGCCCAGCAGCAGGTGCTGGATGCCATTCACGAGGCGCGCAAGTCCGGTGGCAAGCGCCAGTTCGACTTGACCACCGATACTCCGGAGCGGTACGTCGCAGACCAGAACAAGGGCGATCACGTCGCCACGCAGTCCGTCCACCGCCCCAACTGGCTGAAGGTGACTGTAGGGCGTATCAACGAGCAGTTCGTCATCGTGTTGATTACCGATGTCAGTGACGTGATTCGTTTCGCTCAAGTGCGTGACTCGTTTATTACCAATGTGTCCGAGCAATTGTTGGGCCCCACTGAGGCTCTGGCCAAACTCGCCGATTCGCTGGAGTCCGGCAATCTGGACGAACAGCAGGTGGCTGCCGACGCTCGCCAGGTGCGTTCCAGCTGCAGCAAGCTCAACCACATGGTGTCTGATTTGCTGCTGCTCATACGCGCGCAGGAGCCGATTACGCCGTCTTCCGCCAACCGACTGAACGTTATGGAACAGCTCAGGGCCACGGCGGCGCGACTGGAGCCGCAGGCAGCCGAGGCTGGCGTGCAGCTGAACATCAAGGGCCTCAAGCACCAGCTGATGGAGTCGGCATCCGACCAGACGGCGGCGCTGGTGACCTGCCAGTACCCCCATGCCGGGGCCAAGGTGCCCTACGGCACCACCGTGTATCTGTACACCGACACCTACGACGGCAGCCTGACCGAGGTGCCGGACGTGTCCGGCAAGAGTGCAGACTTTGCCCGCCAGATGCTGGCGGCCGCCGGGCTGAACTGCGTGGTGGAGGGTGACGCCAACGGCGTGGTCCAGAGCCAGAGCAGTGAGGTGGGGGCCAGCGTCCAGCGCGGTACCATCGTTACCATTACCTGTGGATAAAGGAACCAGAAAAACGAGAGGGGAATGAACTATGGAAAAGATCCATGCAAGCAAGCTGCTGGCAGGGCTTGTGCCTGCCGGCTTCCTCACCAGCGACCCGGAAGTGGAGCTGGTCACCACCGACAGCCGTGAGGTGCGGCCGGGCTGCATTTTTGTGGCCTTTCCCGGCGAGCGGTTCGACGGCCACGACTTTGCGGCCAAAGCACTGGAAGAGGGCGCAGCCTTTGTGGTGGTGAACCACCCGGTGGAGGGCGTCCCGGCCGAAAAAGCCATCCTCTGCCCGGACAGCTACCACGCCATGATGGTGATGGGTGCCAACTACCGCAGCCAGTACCACCCCAAGGTGGTGGGCGTGACCGGCAGCGTGGGCAAGACCACCACCAAGCAGATGACCTACGCGGTCTTGTGCGGCTTTGGTGAGACCATCAAGACCGAGGGCAACCAGAACAACGAGCTGGGCATGCCCCGCACCCTGATGCGCATCGGCGCTTCCACCGAATACGCTGTGATCGAGATGGGCATGAGCCACGCTGGCGAGATCGACCGTCTGGCCCGCGCTGCCCGCCCGGATGTGGGCATCATCACCTGCATCGGCGTGTCCCACATCGGCAATCTGGGCAGTCAGGAGAACATCTGCAAGGCCAAGCTGGAGATCTGCAACGGCCTGCCGGAGGGTGCCCCGCTGGTGCTGAACTACGACGACAAGTTCCTGCGGGCGGCAAAGCTGCCCGCCCATGTGCGGCCGGTGTGGTTCAGCCTGGCCGATGAGAGCGCCGATGTGTGTGCACTGTCCATCCGACAGGAGAAGGACGGCATGAGCTTTGTGCTGGAGGATCAGGAGGAAGGCACTTTTGTGGTCAAGATCCCGGCTATGGGCAAGCACAATGTGGCCAATGCGCTGGCGGCCTACTGCGCCGCCACCCGTCTGGGCTGCGATCCCCGCAAGGTGATCCAGGGCCTGGCCGCCTTTGAGCAGACCGGCCGCCGCCAGAAGGTGGTGGACAGCAAGGGCGTGACTGTCATTGAGGACTGCTACAACGCCAACCCCGACAGCATGAAGGCCGCTCTGGCCATGTTCAAGGAGTTTCCCTGCAAGCGCCGCTTTGCTCTGCTGGGCGATATGCTGGAGCTGGGTGACCTGAGCCGCGAGGCCCACGAGGAGCTGGGCCGTCTGGCCGCTGAGAGCGACCTGTACTGTCTGGTGACCTATGGCGAACAGGCCAAGCGCACTGCCGTGGTGGCCGCCGCCAAGGGGCAGAAGACCCTGCACGCCAACAACTACCGCGAGGCAGCGGATGCCCTGCTCAACCGCATCCAGCCCGGTGACGCCCTGCTGGTGAAAGCCAGCCGCGGCATGGCGCTGGAAAAGGCACTGGAAATTTTCTACGCAGAGCAGAAAGATGCCAGAGAATAACATTCTGGCGAAAATTGGAGACTGAGAAATGATTCGTTTCGCCTTGATCGTCGCGTCAACACTGGGCTTTGTGCTGACGGCGGCGCTCGGCAATTTTATGGCACCGCTGTTGCAGGAGCTGGAACGCTTCCGGCCGCAGGAACAGCAGGAGCCGCAGACCCCGGTGCAGAGCCGGGTGCCCGCGCTGGGCGGCCTGTGCCTGATGGTGAGCACACTGGCTGCCGTAGGCGTGGGCTGGACGGCGGCCTGCATCGCACAGCCCACGCTGCTGGGCAGCGAGAGCCAGCTGATGACCCGGCTGCTGATCGCGCTGTTCGGTGCACAGGCTTTCGGGGCCATCGGGCTGGCGGATGACGCCGCCCGCCTGCGCAGCCGCGCACAGCTTGGTCTGCGGCGTCTGCCCCGCCTTGCACTGGAAGCCGCCGCTGCGGCAGCGGTGCTGGTGCTGCTGGCAGTGAACGGCTGCCTGCCCACCGGCCTGCAGCTGCCCGGTGCGGGCTATGTGGAGCTGGGCGGCGCAGCCCCGGTGCTGTGGGGACTTGTGCTGGTGGCGCTGGCAGAATGTGCCCGCACCGCCGACGGAGCCGACGGCACCGTGTGCGGCACGGCCTTTGCGGCCATGCTGGGCCTCATGATGCTGGAAACACGGCTGGGCTGGTTCCCGCTGGCGGTGCTGCCGGCAGCACTGGCCGGGGCACTGCTGGCCTTTTTGCTGTGGAATTTTCCGCCCGCAAAGCTGCGGCCGGGCAGCTGCGGCTGCCTGTATCTGGCTGGGGTGCTGGGCTGCGTGCCGCTGTGCATCGGGTATGCAGAGTTGAGCATCCCGCTGGCTCTGCCCTTCTGGGCAGAGGGCGGCATGGTGCTTTTGCAGATCCTGTACCACCGCATCACCGGGCGGCCGCTGTTCCAGGCGGCTCCGCTGCACCGCTGGCTGGAAGCCCGGGGCGCGGGCCCGGTCACGGTATTTTACTGGCTGTGTGCGCTCGGCGTATGCGGCCTGGCGCTTGCCCTGGCCTTTGTGTGCTGAGGGCACAGGGCCGGATATTGGACAAAAAGGGGAGAAAACGAGCTGATGGCAACCATCCGCAAAAAAAGAAAAGAACCGGTCTCGGTGTTCCAGCGGGACCCGGGGCCGTGGTCGCGGCTGCTGATCAACTGGCTGGCCACGCTGGCGGTGATCATGGTGTTTGGTCTGGTCATGCTGTTCAGCGCCAGCTACACCACCGGTTATCTGCGCATGGGCGACAGCTTCCATTACATCAAGCAGCAGGCGCTGTGCATGCTCATTGGTCTGGGCTGCATGTTCGCCATGAGCTATGTGGACCACCGCTTCCTGCGCAGGATGGTGGTGCCGGGGTACCTCATCGTGCTGGCCATGCTGGCGGTCACCCTGACCATGGCCCCGCTGAACGGGTGCCGCCGCTGGATCCGCTTTGGCGGGTTCACGCTGCAGTCCTCGGAGGTGGCAAAATTTGAGATGATCCTGCTGTGCTCCAGCCTCGCGGCCAAGGCACCGCAGGTGGAAAAGCTGAGCCCCGGTAAAATGGTGATCATGAACTTCCGGGAGTGGCTGCATGTCCGGGTGTGGAAGCAGCTGGTGATCCCGGTGCTGCCGCTGATCCCGGTGATCGCGCTGCTGGCGCTGGAACCACACATGTCCGGCATCGTGCTGACGGTGGCCGTGGTGGGCACCATCCTGCTGTTGTCCGGCAGCGGCGGCATCCTGACCTGGGTGGGCGCCGGTACGGCGGGCCTCATGCTGGAAACGCTGCTGTCCCATGTGGACTCCATCCCGTATCTGCAGGACCGTCTGGACGGCTGGACCCAGGACCTGAGCAAGATGACCGACCAGACCGTGCAGAGCCTGTACGCCATCGGTTCCGGCGGGCTGACCGGCCTGGGGCTGGGCAACAGCGTGGAAAAACAGCTCTGGCTGCCCGAGAGCACCAACGACTTCATCTTCAGCGTAGTGTGTGAGGAGCTGGGCTTTGTGGGTGCGGTGCTCATCATCGTGCTGTTTGTGCTGTTCATCGTGCAGGGGCTGTGGATCGCCTACCGGGCCGAAAACCTCTACTGCACGATGGTGGGCATCGGCATCATGGCACAGATCGCCTGGCAGGTGTTCTGCAACATCGCAGTGGTCACCAACACCCTGCCCAACACCGGCATCAGCCTGCCCTTCTTCTCGTCAGGCGGCACCAGCCTGATCCTGCTGCTGGCCGAGATGGGCGTGATGGTGAACATCGGCCGCAACGGCGAGCGGGCGGCTCAGCAGCGGGAAGCGCTGCGCGCCCAGCATGAAGCCGCAAAGGCCGAGCAGGAGGCTGCCCGCAGAGAAAAGACCATCGTTCTGGCCGACGCACGGGCGGCCCGGGCAGAACAGTAACGACAAACAGGAGGAATCACCATGCGTGTTCTGATCGCTGCCGGCGGTACGGCCGGCCATATCAACCCCGCACTTGCCATTGCAGGTGCCCTGAAAAAAGCAGACCCCACCGCCGAGATCCACTTTGCCGGCCGCAAGGAGGGCATGGAGTACCGTCTGGTGACCCAGGCGGGCTACCCCTTCCACCACATCGAGATCACCGGCTTTCAGCGCAAGCTGTCGCTGCACAACATCAAACGAAATATCGTCACCCTGTGGAATCTGGCCCTCTCCGGCCCCAAGGCCAAGGCCATCATGAAGGAGGTCCAGCCGGACCTGGTCATCGGCTGCGGCGGCTATGTGTCCGGCCCGGTGGTGCGCTGCGCCGCAAAGATGGGCATCCACACCGCGCTGCATGAGCAGAACGCCTTCCCCGGTGTGACCAACAAGCTGTTGGCCCCGGATGTGGACATCGTGTTTGCCGCGGTGCCCGCCGCTGTGGAAAAGCTGGGTGCGCCGCAAAAGACCATCGTGGTGGGCAACCCGGTGCGCCCGGAGGTGTTCACCCAGGCAAAGAACCGCGACGCCATCCGCGCCCAGCTGGGGGCAGGGGACCGCACGGTCATCCTTTCCTTCGGCGGCAGCCTGGGTGCCCGCCGGGTCAATGAAGTGGTGGGTGACCTGTGCGCCTGGGAGCAGCACGAGCACAAGCCGGTGCTGCACCTGCACGCCACCGGCCAGTACGGTGTGCAGCTGTTCAAGGACCTGGAACAGCAGAAGGGCTTTGCTGAGGGCGACAGCCTTGTGGTGAAGGAATACATCAACAACATGCCGGAGCTGCTGGCAGCAGCAGATCTGGTCATCAGCCGTGCCGGTGCCCTGACGCTGGCTGAACTGGAGGCTGTGGGCCGTGCCGCCGTGCTCATCCCCAGCCCCAATGTGGCCGAGAACCACCAGTACTACAACGCCATGGAGCTGCAGAAGGCCGGAGCCGCTGTGGTCATCGAAGAAAAAGACCTGACCGGCGAAAAGCTGGTGCAGACCGTCTCGGAGATGCTGACCCAGCCCGGCAAGCTGGCCGAGATGGGCCGCAATGCCCGCAGCCTGTCGGTGGACGACAGCCTGGACCGCATTGCAGCAGCCCTGCTGGAGCTTGTGAAGAAGGCCTGAACGTAGAAAGAAACCGGAAAGAAGGTGCAGACAATGCAGCAATACGGCGATAACGGGCGTCCCTATGACCAGAACCGGGATTCGCTGCGTTCCTCTGGGTCTTCGCAGAGAACCACGCCCCCGAACGACGGGGCAAGCGATACCAGCCGCTATGGCTTCAACGGGGAGCCGCTGAGCCGCCCGCCGGCCCGCACGGCCAACGGTACGGTGCGGCGCACCCGGACCGACAACAGCATCGAGTTCCCCACCCAGCCGCGCCCGGTGCGGGACACCGGCAGCGCCGCCCGCCGCCCTGCCGGGCAGAGGAGCACCGCGCAGCGGCCCCGCAGCAGCGGCGGGCAGAACCGCCGCCCGGCCCAGCGTCCTGCGAACCGGAACGGCCGGCCTGCGCAGAACAGCCGGTCTGCCGCCCGCCAGCAACAGCAGGGACAGGGGTACAATAAAAATCAGAAGCTGCGCCCCGCTCCGCAGCGGGACGCACAGCGCCGGGAAGGCCGCAAAAAGCGCCGCCTGACCCGTGCTGCCATCCGTCGGCGGCGGATGCTCCGCCGTCTGGCAACATTTGGGCTGTTGTTGTGCGTCATCGGGATCGGCATGTACCTCACGGTGACCATGCTGTTCCGCATCAGCGCCATTCAGGTGCAGACGGCGGACGGCACCCAGGTGACCGAGATCGCCGGGTACTCCGCCGACAGCATCCTGCAGACACTGGGGGTGCAGGTGGAGGAAAACATCTTCAGCTTTGACTCCGGTGCGAAGGCTGCAGAGCTGGAACGCCAGTACCCGCTGCTGGAATCCATCCGCGTGGTGCGCGACTACCCCAACACCGTGGTGGTGCAGGTGACCGAAGCCACCCCCACCTATGCAGTGCAGGCGGGCAGCAGCTGGCTGACCCTTTCGGACAAGTTCAAGATCCTGTCCGCAGACCCCGCGCAGCCGGACGGGCTGTGCACCCTGTACGGCGGTGAAGCGACCACCGCCGCCCCGGGCGAACAGCTGAGCTTTGCCGCACCGGAGGCCGACAGCACGGCCGGCACCAGTGCCGCATCCGACAGCAGTGCATCCGGCGTGGTGGACGAGACCGACGCAAAGATGAGCGCGCTGGCGACCCTGCAGACCAAGCTGGACGAGTACGGTATGCGGAGCGACGTGACCCGCATTGAATTTGCGGACACCGAGCAGATCGCCTTTTTGTATCAGGACCGCATCAGCGTGCTGCTGGGGACGCTGAACGATCTGGATTATAAGCTGGACCGCGCCCGCTACATGCTGAACAACGAGGACGGCAAGGGCTGCGCGGCCACCGACACCGGGCGGCTGGACTTCAGCCATGTCAGTGCCGGCAGCACCCGCAAGATCTATTTTGCACAGGGCGACCCGGTCCTGCCCTCCGGCTATGTAGTGCCGGAAAAGGTGGAGCCGGAAACGCCGGAGGAGACTGCGGACAGCAGCCTGACCGACGAAGAGACCCCGCAGGCCGCCCCGGAGGAGGACACGACGCCGGAGGAGATCCCGCTGACCGACCCCGCCCGCATGACCGCCAACGAGGACGAGAACCCCATGTGACCCCACATCAATGTTTTGGAGGAGCGTAGACTGTATGAAATTGGAACAACTGATGGAGGGCGTGCCTTACACGCTGGTGCAGGGCAGCCCGGAGACCGAAATCAACGACATCATTTATGACAGCCGCAAGGCGGCCCCGGGCCTGCTGTTCGTGTGCATCGTGGGCACCCAGCGCGACAGCCACGAGTTTGCCGCCGACTGCGCCGCCAAGGGCGTCAGCGCACTGGTCATCCAGCACGACATCGACCTGACCGCCGTGCCGGGCGTGACCGTGGTGAAGGTGGAAAGCAGCCGCTATGCCATGGCTCTGATGAGCGCCAACCTCTTTGGCAACCCCTCCCGCAAGATGACCATGATCGGCGTGACCGGCACCAAGGGCAAGACCACCACCACTCACATGATCAAGAGCGTGCTGGAAGCTGCCGGCCGCAAGGTGGGCATGATCGGCACCAACGGCATCTACTACATGGGCCGCCACAAGGACACCGCCAACACCACCCCGGAGAGCTACGAGCTGCAAAAGACCTTCCGGGAGTTCCTGGATGCCGGCTGCGACACGGCCCTGATGGAGGTGTCCAGCCAGGGCCTGATGATGGACCGCGTGGCCGGTGTGCACTACGATGTGGGCGTGTTCACCAACCTTTCGCCGGACCACATCGGCCCCGGTGAGCACAAGACCTTTGAGGAATACCGCAGCTGGAAGGGTCAGCTGTTCCAGCGCTGTGATGTGGGTGTGGTGAACATCGACGACGAGAACACCGAAGCCCTGCTGGAGGGACACACCTGCAAGCTGGTGACCTATGGCCGCAGCGAGCAGGCCGATTACCGCGCCAGCGGCTACGAGCTGCTGCGCACCCACGATTTCCTGGGTGTGAAGTTCCACGTCACCGGCAAGGACGAGATGGACGTAAAGGTGAATATGCCCGGCGAGTTCAGCGTGTACAACGCACTGGCTGCGCTGGCCGTGGGCAAGGTGCTGGGCCTGCCGGATCAGGCCATCCACGACGGTCTGGGTAAGTGCGTGGTCAAGGGCCGCGTGGAGCTGGTGCCCATCAGCAAAAAGTTCACCATCCTGCTGGACTACGCCCACAACGAGGTGTCCACCGAGAGCCTGCTCACCACCCTGCGGGCCTACAACCCCCACCGTCTGGTGGTGGTGTTCGGCTGCGGCGGCAACCGCTCCAAGCTGCGCCGCTACGGCATGGGCGAGATCTGCGCCAAGATGGCCGATTTCTCCATCCTCACCGAGGACAACAACCGCTTTGAGAAGGTGGAGGACATCCTTGCGGATATCCGCGTGGGCATGAACAAGGGCAACCCGGAGGCAAAATTCGTGGAGATCCCCGACCGTCTGGATGCCCTGCACTATGCCGTGGACCATGCCCAGGAGGGGGACCTGATCGCTGTCATCGGCAAGGGCCACGAGACCTACCGCGACCGCGAGGGCGTCAAGACCCCCTTCCTGGAACGGGAACTGCTGGAGGAATACGCCCAGCAGAAGGGCCTGGAATAAGCGCTCTCCTTTTAGAACAAACAAAAAAGAAGGCTGCTGCACAGTGTGTGCAGCAGCCTTCTTGCGTTCTTGTGTCAGGGTGCCGGAAGGGGAGATCAGATCTCCTTCTTCAGGGTCTCGCCCATGATGTAGCCGTAGGTCAGAGCGGCGTCAAAGCCCATGCCGTACTGCTTGGCGTCCTTCTCCTCGATGGAGCCGCAGACGTCGCCGGCAGCGTACAGGCCGGGGATGGCCTTCTTCTCCTCGTTCAGCACGTGGCAATCGGTGTCGATGGCCAGACCAGCGGTGGTCAGGTAGAAGGTGGGGTCCACACGGATAGCCCACAGGCCGTCACGGGTCTCGATGTAGGGGCAGTTGCGGCGGCCGAACTCGTCGGGCTCACCAGCCAGAGCAGCGGCGTTGTTGGCCTCGATGGAGTCTGCCAGGTTGGGCAGGTTCAGCTCCTCAGAGGCCTTCTCCACGCTGTCGTAGTGGACAGCCTCGCCCTTCTCAAACATAGCCACATAGCCGTTGAAGCCGTAGGACTCGCTGTCACGGAGCTTCACAGCAGAAGCCTCGTCGAACACATAGTAGAAGGTGTCGCCGTTGTCCTTGTTCAGCTTAGCCTTAGCCATGGTGTAGTGGTTGTCGGAGATGATGTTGCCGATGTTGTCACCGCGGACGTTGACCATGATGCCAGGGGCAGACTGGTGGATGAAGGCCAGCTCGAACTTGCTCTTGTAGCTGGACAGGAAGGCGGGCAGAGCGCGGTTTTCGCACTCCACATAGCCGCCTGCGTCGATACCCATCTGGATGCCCTCGCCAGTCATGCTGGAAGCGCAGTTGAAGAAGAAGTCGGCGTAGTCGGGGTTGTACTTTTTCAGCATCTCGGGGTTCTTGGCAAAGCCGCCGGATGCCAGGCACACAGCCTTACCACGGAGGGTGTAGCTTGCGCCGTTGTCGCCCTTAGCGTGGAAGCCCACCACACGGCCGCTTTCGTCCTTGATCAGGTCGGTGACGCTGGTGGAGTAGATGATCTTGCCCTTCTCGTACTTCTCCACACGCTGTGCCATGAACATCATAGCGTAGCCTGCGCCGCCCTCGTAGCAGCCGGGAGCCAGGTAGGGGGTAGAAGCACCGTACTGGGTAGCACTCTCGTAGTTGCCCATGGTGTTGAAGCCGATGCCGATGCTGGACATCCAGTCCACCAGATCGCCAGCAACAGTGTACTGCTTGGTCATGTAGGGCATCTCACCGTTGAAGAACTCGGTGCGGTGGTACTGCTCCATGGTCTGCCAGAAGTTCATCATGCCTTCCAGGGTGCCCATGGCAGAGCTGCGGAAGCTGCCGTCCACGTCGTAGTTGTACTGCAGCTGGGAGCCTGCGGTGGCCACGCCGCCGTAGGTCATGGACATGGAGCCGCCGGGGATGTCCCGCTTCTCCACCAGGATGACGCTGTAGCCAGCCTCCAGCAGGCGGCAGGCGCAGGTCAGGCCGGAGGTGCCGGCACCCATGATGACCACATCAGCCTCTTCCTCGATGACCTCGTTGGAGGTCTCCAGGGTGACTTCCTTGGAGAAGTCGTCCACGTTGTAGCCAGCCAGCTCGATGGCCTCCTTCACGGCAGCCTTCACAGCCATGGAGGTGATGGAGGAACCACGCAGGTTGGGCACGTTGATGCTCTGGTGCTCGACGATGGCAGCAGGGATACGGGAGCAGGCATAGTTGCCGATGCCGATGGTCTCCTCGTGGGACAGCACCTCACAAGCGGTGATCTTGCCCTCAAAGAAGGTGGTGGCCACATGGACCCAGCTCTCGTGGCCCATAGCCTTGGTGACGTACTTGCCGTCCACAGGGCTGGAGGGCTTGGTAACAGCGGAGGCTGCCTCAGAGGATGCAGCACTGGAAGCAGGAGCACTGGTGGTGCTGGAAGCGGTGTTGCCACAAGCGGTCAGCAGACCGGCAGCAGCTGCGCCCATGGTGCCCATAGCGGCACCGCGCATAAAGTTGCGGCGAGAGATCTTAGCCATAGTAGTTTGCCTTTCTTTCTTCTTGTTCTTCTAATAGGTTCTTCTTCGTTTTCTTCTGTTCCATCGTATGTTTTGAACATTGACATGATTATAGCAAAGTTTCGCTCTGCTGTAAAATCGAAAAAAATCCCGGATTTATCAAAAATGTTTATAAATGAGCTCTACTTTACGACAGAAAAGAAATCCGCTATAATAAAAGAAGTACAAGTTTTGCAGGGATGGGGGCTGTTTCTATGACGATTTACCAATTGGAGTGCTTTATTGCCGTAGCAGAGGAGCTGAATTTCAGCGCAGCGGCCCAGCGGCTGTTCACCACCCAGCCAGCCGTCACCTACCAGATCAACACCCTGGAAAAGGAGACGGGGCTCCACCTGTTCGACCGCACCACCCGGCGCACCAAGCTCACCGCCGCCGGCCAGTCCTTTTACCTGGACATGGTGCAGATGACCAGTTTTGGCCGCCAGGCCCTGAAAAAGGCCCAGGATATCCAGGCCGCAGACCGGTCCCATCTGGTGGTGGGGCTGCGGCAGCTCTTTGATTACAGTACCTTTGCCAGCATCCTGGCAGAGTACCAGCGGCAGTACCCCAATGCCCAGGTGGAAGTGATCCCCCAGAGTAACCGCCGCCCTCTGGAGGAACTGCGGTCCGGCCAGCTGGATATCGGCTTTTTTTACGCCACTGAGCATTCCAGCGACCGGGATGTCTCCTTTACGCCCCTGTTCTCCCTGGCCTATTATGTGCTTATGAACCCCAACTGCCCCCTGGCAGACCGCAAGGCCCTGCACCTGGCGGACCTGAAGGGCCAGAGCGTGGTGTCCTCCGGAGCCTTTGACAGCTTCCTTTCTGCCTGCCAGGGCCCCTCCCTGGAGGAGCTGGCCCAGGTGGGGGTGGATTGCAGCAAGATCACCCCCAGCTTTGAGGGGGCTTTGATCATGATCACCATGGGCACCGCCATGTCCATCGTGCCCTGTCTGGACGATGCAGTGATCCCGGGCATCACCAAGGTGCCTTTGCTGGATTACCCCCCGGTGACGGTGGAGATCGCTGCCATGCGCCACACGCCCCGGCTGGAGGTGCAGTCTTTTATCGAGATCGCCAAGCGGAAATACAGCCGCTCCTTCCCGGAGCATCCCCAGGTACACAAGAACCAAGGAGCGCCTGCTCCATGCTGATGGTACAGAAGGTGTTAT
>ERZ1108170.1694-NODE-1694-length-13096-cov-4.461008_pt1 | contig 13096 bp, 9 predicted proteins | sample MGYA00403705_ERZ1108170 | MGnify/ENA primary metagenome ERZ1108170 (study PRJEB35170, sample SAMEA104062422) | human gut metagenome | biome: human gut; feature: human-associated habitat; material: faeces | place: Denmark | collected 2012-06-15 ...
TCTCTGATCTGTTCATTAATCATTAACTCGCTAATGGTATTGCACCTCCAAAATATTATTCTTTACTTGCATTAAAAAAAGTGGATAGGCAGACTATCCACTTTTAATACTCAATACTCGCAAGGTGCGATACTTCAAACAACAGGAATATTCCCGATGCCTTGAATATAAAACCATGAGTCACACGAATGCTGGTGCTCCGGTGAGAGTGGATACTCTACTTTGTTTTCAACAACTATTATACTATACCACTTCAAAAAATCTCTGTCAAGTACTTTTTTGAAGTATAAGAATGTCCCCATAAGAAACATTCTTATACTTTCTATCCTGATATTAATTATTCCTGTGGAAGAACATATTTACTGATCAGTTCATCTAAGGATACTGCCTGAGCAGAAAGCTCCTCACTGGTAGCAGAGGACTCCTGTGCGGTAGCGGAGTTTGCCTGAACAACCTCCGAAATCTGGTTGACGCCCTGCTCTGCCTGATCCATGGCAGTTGCCTGATCTCTGGATACCTGGCTGATATTTTTGGAAGACTCTGCAATCTTGCCGATTCCTTCTACAACCGTTTCAATGGATGCTGCAGCTTTGTCTGCCGCCTTGTTTCCTTCTGCGATCTCCTCTAAGGATCCTTCGATCAGTTCTCTGGTATCTACTGCAGATTTTGTACTCTGCTCTGCTAACTGACGGATCTGGTCAGCAACAACCGCGAATCCTCTTCCTGCCTCTCCTGCTCTTGCTGCCTCAATGGAAGCATTTAAGGAAAGCAGGTTTGTCTGGGATGCGATATCCTCAATCTCAGAAATGATGTTCTCGATATTTTTGGATGTCTCGTTGATGCGTGTCATTGCATCTACCATTGCTGTCATCTGCGCACGGCTGTTGTCCGCTTCATCCGCATATTGTTTTGCCTGCACATAGGACTCATGTGCCTGATCTGCAGCTTTTTCAATGTTCTCTGTGATGCTTGTGATCGTAGCCTGTAACTCTTCTACTGCACCTGCCTGCTCAGTAGCACCCTCTGCAAGACTCTGTGATGCCTCTGCAAGGTTTGTAGAACCTGCAGATACCTGACTGGATGCATCTTCGATTGCACGTAATGTTGTAATCATCTGATCCCGCATATCACGCATAGCAAGAAGTAATTTTTCAAATTCACCCTGATATACTTCTGCACAGTCTGATTTGGTATCAAAGTTACCGCTTGCCATATCAGCAAGATGTTTGCCACAGTCAGCGATAACTATATTTAATGTTTCTTTCATCTCATTTGCTGTCTGGATTATGTCAGCCACCTCATCATGCGTATCTACTATCGGGAATGGATCTGTGAGGTTACCTTTTGCAAATGTTGTAAAACGGTCGCTTAACGCACCAAGAGGTACTGCGATTCCTTTTGCAATGGAACTTCCCATTCTCATTGCCTGTGCAAATGCAAATACAATACTTGCAACAATCACAATAAGGAAAATAATACTAATGGCAGAAAGTCTTGCCGCAAGGGAGTCTCCTTCGTTTACGTTTGTATTCAGCAAGTCCACTGTAAGGCTGTAAACCTGCTCATACAATGGTGAAACTTCATCTATCATCATCTGTTGTGCCTGAAGATTTGCATCTTCATCTGTTGATTTACCAAGATCAATTGCTTTCTGCTCTGCTTCCCAGTACTGGTTCACAAGTGCTGTAGCCTCATCATAAAGTTCCTTTTCATCCTTTGTCACACATGTTTCTGCTACCGTTGCCCAGTAATCTTCAAATTTTTGTTTTTTCTCATCATGCGTTGCTAACAACTGGCTCTTCAGATTTTCATCATCATAACCAAGCACACCGCGCGCTGCCGATCTCGCATCTGCAAAAACGATCATTGCCTTTCCGATATCACCCTGCGAAAAACCATAATTAGTAAGCGCTTGTTTATACTGCGTAGATATAATAAGCATCATAATTGCTCCAATAACACCTGCAATGGATGCAAGCAGTGCAACGACTGTGAAACATTTTTTCAGCCGTTCCTGAATTTTTAGATTCTTATACATAACCTTTTCCTCCTGTTTGTACGCTTTATTTACTATGTGTGTCAGGTATTGTCATCGATAAGCTGCTTTATCCCCTGCTGCTCGGACTGTGGCATCAGTTTTGACACCTCAAACATCACGATCAGCTGCTTATCATAGGATGCCACATCATTAAAGCAGCTCTGATTGGCGTTCATGATCGTCGGCATCGGAATCACCTGTTTTTCATTTACATCAATGATCTCACGGACACTCTCTACTTCAAGACCAATCTTCATGCCATTCATACTTGCCACAATAACATTTTTTATATCCTGTTTTGGATATCCGAAATAGTCAGCAAGATTACATATCGGAACGATATCACCATGCAGATTCACGATTCCTTCGATATGCGCAGGTGCATTTGGAACACCTACCACACTCATTCTGGTTTCAATCGACTCGACATCATCCACTGGTATTCCAAAACGGACATTATTGAGCATAAACGTCAGTAATTGCATTCTCTCACCTTCTTTGCTGTATTTTTGCCTCTAAAAAGCCATCTTGTGATTATTGTACCATTTTAGTAAAATATGTAAACTATTTTTTTTATACTTTTTTTAATTTTTTGACAAATATATTTCATTCATGCTACGATAACACCATCTGCTGACTGTTTTTACAGTCACTTATTAATAATATGAAAGGACTTACAGACTATGGATAATAGAATTGTTGACCTGCATGTACATTCCACAGAATCAGATGGAACCTTTACCCCCACTGAGGTGATCGCAGAAGCCAAAAAAGCCGGTCTTTCCGCTCTTGCCCTGACTGACCATGATACCGCCACAGGTATAAGAAAAGCTATGGGCGCCGCAAAGGAAGCCGGTATCGAGCTGATCCCGGGCATTGAGCTTTCCACTGCTTACACGTTTCCGGGAAAAAAACAAGAAAAGGAAATCCACATCGTCGGTCTCTACATTAACCCGGATGACCCGGAGCTTTTAAAAACAACCGCAGAATTCCGCGAATGCCGCGATAAGCGCAATGAAAAAATGATCTCTGCTCTGCAAAAAGAAGGCTTTCCAATTACGATGGAAGCTCTTTTCGCAGAAAACCCGGACAGCGTCATTACGCGTGCAAACATCGCACGTTTTCTTTACGAACATGGATGGATCAAATCCGTTTCCGAAGCTTTTGACAAATATATCGGTGACGGCTGCCGCTGCTATGTCGGACGTTTTAAAGTATCTCCTATGGAGGCCGTTTCTCTTATCAAAAGAACCGGAGGCGTTGCCATCCTTGCACATCCGTTGCTTTATCACCTGGGTGTAGAACAGCTGCAGCTGCTGATCGATGATTTAAAAGCCGTTGGACTTGATGGTATCGAAGCAATCTACTCTACCTATACCACCGGGGAAGAACAGCTTGTCAAACGCATTGCAAAAGAAAACGACCTGCTCATCAGTGGTGGCTCTGATTTTCATGGTGCAAATAAACCCGCCATCCACCTTGGAACAGGTCGTGGTCATCTTTACATCCCGTATTCTGTTCTATCAGACATCAAAGTGCATGCCGGGAAGTAAATCCGTTCCTATAAAATAAATTTTTCAATCACCTCAGCAATGGCGTCATGATTATTATCATTTACTGTAACATAATCCGCTGCCGCCTTTGCTTTTTCGGTGGCATTCCTGACTGCAACCCCGATATGTGCCGTCTTTATCATCGGAACATCATTATCCTCATCCCCGACAGCAATCGTTGTATCCACCGGCATATTCAAAATCTTCGTCAATTCCAAAATACCGGTTGCCTTGCTCGTGTTTTTCGGACTGTACTCTAAATACTGACTGCTCGAAAAAAAGCTGTTGCATTTTCCTTTTTCCCAATTTAAGTTTTTCTTTTGAAAACGCTCTAACTTGTCTCTCTGATCTAAAGAGATCAGCATAACCTTCTGTGGTTCTTCCTCTAAGGCATCCAGAATATTGGGTGATATCTTGTAGGAAATACGTGCCTGTTTCACATAATAATCCAATTCTCTGGTATGTTTTGTAGTAATGAGATCTGTACTGTTATAAGTCTGTACATACAGACCGGCACGTTTTGCCTTATCAAAAAGCTCCTGCACAACCTCGATTGGCAGCGAACGCTGTAACAATACGCGATCTGCTGCGCAGTCATAAAGTACCGCACCATTAAACGCAATCATATAGCAGCCCGGTGTATTTAAGCCCAGTTCTCTTGCAACTTCTCTTGCTGTTTCCACCGGCCGTCCAGTTGCAAGTGCTATGTAGTGTCCGGCGTTTAACATTTTGTGGATTGCCTCACGGTTCTTTGGTGTGATACTCTTATCATCACACAGTAATGTTGCATCCAGATCCACACATAAAATTTTGTGATTCATAAACCTCTCCCCTTCTTATATGTGAAATATTATTCTCACACTCCCCCGCTTTTTACTATTCTGCAGGTTCCGCCGGGACAAATACCCGTTCCCGGTACACATGATCCTGTTTTGGCACCGCTGCAACAGCTTCCTCACAGAACTGCATCTGTGAATTGACCAAAACTTTTCCTCTTTTATCTATTTTCTCATAATTTCCATCTGATTGCAAGATATGAGCTTTTGTATTATCAGACAATTCCACTTCAAGAATATGTTTTGCAGATTCTTTTGCATCATCATCTAAAACAGGAAACAGTATTTCGACACGACGGTCCAGATTACGCGGCATCCAGTCCGCACTTCCCATATACACTTCGTCCGCTCCGTTATTCTCAAACCAGAAAATTCTGCTGTGCTCCAGAAAATTTCCGACAATCGAACGCACCTCGATATTTTCACTCACGCCTTTTATGCCAACTTTCAGACAGCAGATTCCACGCACGATCAACTGAATCTTGACTCCTGCCGCTGATGCCTCATAAAGTGCCGCAATGATCCCCGGGTCACAGAGCGAATTCATTTTCGCGACAATGCGTGCCGGCTGTCCGCATTTCGCATGTGCTGTCTCTCTGCCGATCAGTTTCATAAATTTATTACGAAGCCAGATCGGTGCCAGGGAAAGTTCATTCCAGGAAAGCGGCTCGGAATAACCGGACAGCATGTTAAATACCGCTGTCGCATCTTCGCCGATCGCCTCGTTACAGGTAAAAATTCCACAGTCAGTATATAATTTTGCCGTCGAATCGTTATAGTTTCCGGTTCCAAGATGAACGTATCTGCGGATACCGTCCTCCTCCCTGCGGACAACAAGCGCAATCTTACTGTGCGTTTTCAGACCCACCAGTCCATAGATAACATGGCAGCCTGCCTGCTCAAGTTTTTTTGCCCAGACGATGTTATTCTCTTCATCAAAACGTGCTTTTAACTCCACTAAAACCGATACCTGTTTACCATTTTCTGCTGCCTGTGCCAAAGATGCAATGATCGGCGAATTGCCGCTGACACGGTAAAGTGTCTGTTTGATTGCAAGGACATCCGGGTCTGATGCCGCCTGACGGATAAAATCAACGACCGGATCAAAGGTCTGATACGGATGATGTAAGAAGATATCGCCCTTCCGGATCAATTCAAAGATATTTTCTCCCGGTTCGATCTTTGGATTTTTCTGCGGCGTATACGGTTTATAGCGCAGATGATCACAGCCGGGAAGTCCATACATTTTCATCAGAAATGTCAGATCGATCGGCCCCTGGATACAGAAGATATCTTCTTCTGCAACTTTCAGTTCATCCTTTAAGAAACGCAGCAGGCGTTTGTCAATTCCACTCTCCACCTCAAGACGGATCACTTCTCCCCACTGTCTCATTTTTAACTGTTTCTGGATCTCTTTTAACAGATCCTCCGCCTCGTCCTCATCGATCGTCAGATCGGCATTCCGCATGATACGGTACGGATAAGCACAGAGCACTTCATAATTTAAGAACAGTTTATCAATATTTTTCTCGATGATCTGCTCTAACAGAATAAAACATTTTGCATTTTCTTCCTCTGACGGGATCTGTACCAGTCTCGGAAGAACCCCCGGAACCTGTACCGTTGCAAAATCCAGTTCCTGTTTTTCGCTCTTTGTATTCTTTTTCGAAAGAAGTGCCGCAATATTTAACGTCTTATTGCGGATCAGCGGAAACGGACGCGATGCATCTACCGCCATCGGTGTCAGTACCGGATAGACATTTTCCTCAAAATAACGGTCCACAAACTTTTTCTGTTCCTCAGTCAGATCTTCAAACGCATCGATAATATGGATCTGTTCTTTCTTAAGTAACGGAAGCAGCGACCTGTTATAAGTGTTATACTGCAGATCTACCATCTCCCTTGTTTTTTCGTTGATGGCAGCAAGCTGTTCTGAAGCCGTCATTCCGGCAATGTCTTTCTTCTTATAGTTAGCATGTACCATATCTTTTAAGGAAGCAACACGCACCATGTAAAATTCATCCAGATTTGAGGAAGTGATACTGACAAATTTCAGGCGTTCCAAAAGCGGGATACTCTTATCGCGTGCTTCATTCAATACCCGGTTATCAAATTTTAACCAGCTTAATTCTCTGTTCTCGTAATACTGTGGATTTGTAAAATCTTTTTCCTTTTCCATAGTGTCCTCCATCTAATACACACGTTTCTCCTTGACGACCGGTTTAATACTGAATATGTTTTCAAAGTAAGAAACCTTCGCATCAAACAGTGCTTTTTCCAGTGCAATATCATCATCTGTCTCGATTGTGATCACCAGTTCTTTTCCTTTTACTGCTGCACGCACATTTTTGAATTTCTGCTTATGACTGCGATCCATCGCATTGGATACGCGTAAAATTGCAGAAAGTTTTGCAATAACAACATAACTCTCACGGCTGATATCACTCTCAAAATCTTCATAGGCCGGCAGCGGATAGGTATTGTATAAAACCGTATACGCCACGATCTCACGTTCCATATGCGTAAGACCGATGATTTCCGACGCCATAATAATGTCATAGGAACACAGCGGTCCGTTTGCAAGACTGATATATTTTCCGCAGTCATGCAGGATTGCTGCCACCTGAAGCAAAAGCCTCTCCCTCTTTCCAAGTCCATGGATTTTTTTCATTGTATCAAAAATCAGTGTTGCCATCTGTGTCAGTGCATCAATATGCGGCGAATAACTCATATAACGTGCAGATAAATTTCTTGCTGCCGAAATGACATCTGCGTCAAAATCGTGTGTCGGTTTGCAAAGTTTATGCTTCTGTGCATAATCATATGCAATACCATCGCTTACAATGACACCCGGCGCCCAGATTTTTTCGGCTTTCATTTTACGTGCCATACATTTAAAAATGATCATGTACGGAATGATCAGGGAATCATTTTCATTTGACAAGTTTAGTTCTTCTGAAATCTGCCCGACTGTTTTTTTGTCAAGTCCATCCAGAAACGCCAGAAAATCCTTGGTTTCCATCAAATTCACATGTTTTTTCCCAGTGACTTTTCCGGCAACCTCCATAATATAGTCTCCGATAATGATCAGGTTCTTCACCTGTTCCGTAAACATTGCCATAAACACATTTAGTTCTTTTTCCACCAGTTCTTCGATCTGCAATTCATACTGCTGCAGACTGCTGCTTTTTTTTGCAAGCTGTTCCTGCATCCGCATGGTTCCAAGTCCCAGATGCTGTGTGGTGATTACTTTGCCCTTAGAAAAAATTGTGATCTGCATTCCACCACCGCCGACATCCACAACTGCCGCTCCTGTTTTTATCAGTTCCTCAAACTCGCCGCGCATTGCAACTGATTTGTAGCTGATAAAACGATGTTCCGAGTTACTCAAGACATGAACCGTCAGTCCGGTACGGATGCGGATCTGATCTAAGATAAACAATTCATTGCTCACATCCCTAAGTGCTGCAGCCGCATATGCCTCGTAACCGTCCACCCGGTATTCTTTCATAATACTCGTAAACTGTTCTAATGTATCACAGAGTGCTTCCACCAGTTCATATCCGATCACCCCACGCGAATACGCATCCCGTCCAAGCCCGATCCGGCTCCTGATATAGTCAATTTTACGAATACTTTTTCTGGCAGAAATTTCAAAAATTTTCAAGCTTACCTCATAAGAGCCGATATAAATCGCTGCGAATGTATGAATTGCCATATTTTATCCTCCTGCTTCACGCGTACAAATTATTCCTGTTTTCCAAGCAGATAATTAATAAACTGCTGTGCTGTTCTTCCTGACAGTCCGCCATGGGCAAGCTCCCATTTATTTGCCTCGGCAAGAAGTGTCTCTTCCTCCATTGTAATACCATTCTTTTTTGCAAGGGATACCACAATATTCTGAAACTCTTTTTTGCTCGGTGCTCCAAAATAAATAGAAACACCAAATCTTGCATACAGGGACAACTTCTCCTGTACTGTATCCGAAGTATGCATGTCCTCCCTTACTTCCTCTTTGTCGGAGAAGGTCTCACGGATCAGATGGCGTCTGTTTGAAGTCGCATAGATCAAAACATTATCCGGTTTCTTCTCAAGACCTCCCTCGATGACTGCTTTCAGATATTTATATTCAATCTCAAATTCTTCAAATGACAGATCATCCATATAAATAATAAATTTGTAATTGCGGTTTTTAATCTGTGCGATCACGTCATTTAAATCGCAGAACTGATGCTTGTACACTTCGATCAGTCTCAATCCCCTGTCGTAATACTGATTTGCGATTGCCTTGATACTGGTGGATTTTCCGGTTCCGGCATCTCCGTAAAGCAGGCAGTTATTTGCCTCTTTTCCCCGGACAAAACTTTCTGTATTATCGATCAGCTTCTGTTTGGCGATCTCATATCCAACCAGATCATCTAATTTTACATGTGCAATATTCGTAATCGGTACGATCTGTGCACCATCTTCTTTGTGCAGCACACGGAATGCCTTATGTAAGCCCAATTTTCCAACACCAAATTCTCCGTAAAACTCCGTAACGGCATCTTTAAAATCCTCTGCATCGGCCGCCTGCTCTAATTTTTCTGTCAGTTCACAGATACGGTCACGGATTCTCTTGTTAAATAATTTTCCGCTGTCACTTGCGCTCTCATAATGAAGCATCGCATCCATGCAGTCGATCTCATAATCTTTTGCCAGTTCCGTAAAGTCAAAATCAAATAAATCTTTCATGATCTTAAAGTCATGCAGTGCGATCTGGTTGACAGATCCTTCCATGCCGCCCCGGATCTCACAGCCACGGCTATAAGCATTCTCATTATTGACCAGGATAAATGCAATAAAATTATGCCAGAGATTTCCTTTAAAGCCATGACTTACAGCGAGTTCTGACAACTGATTAAAGCATTCGTAAAGCAATGCCTCAATATCCTCTCTGTTATAATATTCATTCTCATAATTTTCCATGATCCATGCCATGTTATAGAATAATTTTCCGTTTTCAAAATTTTTATATAAGATCAGATTTTTTGTGCTTTTCATGATTTGCTCCATTTCTTCGTATGAAAATCTTATTTTCACACATTTCTTTTGTTCTAGTAATTTCCAAGAATCTTAAGTCCTAACGTCTCCTCTGCCAACCCCCTTAAAGCATTCTGTACTGCCGCATCATTCAGATTACCCTCAAAGTCAACAAAGAAACGATACTCCCAGTTTTTCCCCTGCACCGGTCTTGACTCGATATGATTCATGTTGATGCCATTGTAAATAAAATGAGACAGCATATGGTAAAGGGAACCGCTCTCATGCATACCTTCAAAACAGATGCTGATTTTTTCTGCCTTTGAGGTAAATACACGTTTACCGGATACAATGATAAAACGGGTTGCATTCATCTTGTTATCCTGGATGCACTCATCTAAGACCTTCAGTCCGTATATATCTGCCGTCAGGCTGCTTGCGATGGCTGCTTTGTGTTTTTTCCCATCCTCTTTTACTTTTTTTGCTGCCATGGCTGTATTTTTCAAGCTGTGTTTTTCCCATTCCCGATGACTTTCAAGATATCTGCCACACTGCATCAGCGCCTGTGGGTGGGAATATACATCCGTGATATCGGAAAGCTGTGCATCCGGCAGCCCGAGCAATGCATGGTTGATCTGTATAATCTGTTCCCCCACAATACAATTATCATATTCTACCATCAGGTCATAATTTTCAGATACGATACCCGCCGAAGAATTTTCAATCGGAAGCACTGCATAATCTGCATCTCCGTTCTTGATCGCCTCCATGGCATCCCGCCAGGTCTCCACATGATAACTGTCTGTCTGCTCTCCAAAGTACTCTCTCAATGCGAGCTGGCTGTATGCTCCTTCTGTTCCCTGAAATACAATGCGCGCATTTCGATAGTCTAAACTTTCCACCTCTGTAAAGTCAGGTTTCTCATACATACCGTGTGCTGTCAGCAGCTGATACTGTCTTTTTCTGCTCATCGACATAATCTGCTCAAACAATTCACGGATTCCGTGTTTATTAAACTCTGTTTTTCCAAGTGCTGTCAGTGTTGCAAGTTTTGAATCTTCCCGTTCTTTATCAAATACCTTTTTACCGGTATTAATCTTATATTCTGCAACCCCTGCAGCAATCTCCATTCTCTCCTGATATAAATCTACGATCTGTCTGTCAATGACATCGATCTGGTCTCTTAATTCTTTTAAATCTTTCATGGATTCCACCTTTATTTTTAGTATTACTTCTACTATATTACATTAACGTAGCAATATCAAGGGCAGAAAAAGTCATATTCCATATGAAAAATATAGTATTCGTGCTCTGAAAATGCTATAATAAACACAGATGAGAAGCAAATCAAACACATTGTCACGTCAGCATAAAATGCTCTCAGAATGGAGGCCTTATGAAAAAAGTTATCACAATTCTCTTAATAATCCTTGTAATCGCCGCCGGCATCGGTTTTGGTGTCTGCCACCACAAATCAAACGAGACAAAATTCAATGACGATTACAGAAACGGCAACACGGCCGGCAATCTCTATAACGCCGGCATCTTCTGCACAGCAGCCGACGGCACGATTTATTTTGCGAACCCTTCCGACAGCAGCAAACTATACTCAATGAACAGCGACGGTTCAGACCTTACAAAGATTTCTGATGATGTTGCCACCTTTATCAATGCAGATGACAATTATATTTACTATGTGCGCAACAATCCGGTTTTTACCGAACCGTTTTCATTTTTGACGATCAATACAGACAGTCTCTGCCGGCTTGACCGCAGCAAACATAAAAAGAGCATTCTCCTTGATTCTTCCGCGAGTCTTTACGCCTCTTTAGTCGGAAATAAAATTTATTACCTTCACTATGACGACAAAGACTTTACCACTTTCTATGAAGTCGGCATCGACGGGGCAGACAGTCATCAGGTAGACAAGACACCGTACCGTCCATGCTCCGTCGTCGGACAGTACATTTATTTCAATGGCGTATCAAACGATCACAATATCTGGCGTTTTGACACTGTTACTGACACCTCGGAGCTCGTTCTGAAAGGCAATTATTACATGCCAGCCGTAATCGGTGATACGATCTTTTTCTTGGACAATGAAAACAATTATACACTTGCAAGCACAGATCTCTCCGGCAGTTCGGCCATCACAACACTCAGCGACGACCGCATTGACTGTTATAACATTACCGGAAACTATATTTATTTCCAGCGTAACAGTACAAGCACTCCTGCACTCTGCCGGATGAAAACTGACGGCAGTGATTACACTGTGATTGCAGAAGGCAACTATACCAACATCAATGCAACCGAAACAGATGTCTATTTCAGGGATTTTGCATCCGGTGTGATGTATCGGACACCGATTGCTGATCCTTCTGACGTTGAGGTTTTCAATCCGGGCACCGGCTCTTCCGACAAGTAATCCTGCACCGGATCCGTAAATTCATTTTATGTAAAAAAACACAGGGGACTTTCCGTTATCCCCTGTGTTTTTTTTATGCAAAATCAAACAAAGAGAGCTGGTTTGACTCCGGCATATCGCCGAGCAGTCCCAAATCGCCCATCAGGTCAATGACCGTCTTCGTCGCCTTTGTTCTCTGTCTGAAATCATCTCTGGATAAGAATTTTCCATCCTTTGCCGCTTCCGCCACTGCGATCGCAGCATTATCTCCCATACCGTCGATCGTATTTAATGCCGGCATCAGTTTTCCGTCAATGATCTGGAAACGGTCCGGTTTTGCACGGTAAATATCGATCGGTGTAAAATCAAATCCTCTCGCATACATTTCCTGTACGATTTTCATATCACGATAGACATCCTGTTCCTTCTTGGAAAGCGAATCTTTTCTGCGCTCGTAATCTTTCTGGAAATAGGTAAGGCGCTCTCTTCCCTGACACATGATCTCGTAGTTAAATCCGGTCGCACGGATGGAAAAATATGCTGCATAATAGGCAAGCGGGTAATATACTTTGCAATATGCGATACGCCATGCCATCATAACGTAAGCCGCCGCGTGTGCTTTCGGGAACATATATTTAATCTTTAAACAGGAATCAATATACCACTCCGGCACGTCATGCGCACGCATTTCAGTCTTCCACTCTTCCTTTAAGCCTTTTCCTTTTCGCACCGACTCCATGATCGTAAAGGACTGCTCACTGTCAAGTCCCATCTGGATCAGATAGATCATGATATCATCACGCGTACAGATTGCGGTGGAAATCGTTGCTAATCCCTGTTCAATCAAGGTCTGTGCGTTGCCGAGCCAAACATCTGTACCATGGGACAGACCGGAGATACGAATCAGATCCGAAAACTCCTGCGGCTTGGCATCAATAACCATCTGCATAGCGAACTCTGTACCAAACTCCGGAATACCAAGGCATCCGAGCGGGATACCCCCGATATCCTCCGGTGTAACACCGAGTGCCGATGTATTTTTAAATAAGGACATGACCGCCTCATCATCAAGCGGGATCGTAACCGGGTCAATCCCCGTTAAATCCTGCAGCATACGGATCATCGTCGGATCATCGTGTCCGAGAATATCGAGCTTCAGCAGGTTGTGGTCGATGGAATGGTAATCAAAATGGGTCGTGATCGTCTTCGTGGTCATATCGTTCGCCGGATGCTGTACCGG
>ERZ1108170.1699-NODE-1699-length-13075-cov-7.502074_pt1 | contig 13075 bp, 13 predicted proteins | sample MGYA00403705_ERZ1108170 | MGnify/ENA primary metagenome ERZ1108170 (study PRJEB35170, sample SAMEA104062422) | human gut metagenome | biome: human gut; feature: human-associated habitat; material: faeces | place: Denmark | collected 2012-06-15 ...
GGCTTTTATTTTTTAAAGCGAAATCTCTGAGAATGACTATACATTCTACAGAAATTATGCTATCATACTGACATAATACCACTTAAAGAAAATTATCAATTGGAGGGAACATTATGAATCGTTTTAAAAAAATTTACACACAGGGGACTCTTGATATTATTGAAATCTGGATTGACACAGAAACAGGTGTAAATTATGTTTTTCACAGAAACGGAAACGCTGCAGGATTTACACCACTGCTTGATAAAGATGGGAAACCGGTAGTAACACCACAGGCTTAAAGTATTACCAGGCAAAAAATACATACAACTCCAGAGGATGAGAGCATCGAGCTGATTCACTATGCAACCGTACAGTCCCACTATGAACTGTTAGAACACAAGCATCTGAGTGCATCGGCTGTCATGCCTGCGAGCCGCGCTGTCCGTTTGGTGTTCCGATTGCGGAGCGGATGGAGAAAACTGCAAAATTATTTGGATGCTGATAAATTCTGGCTATGACATGCGGGACTAATTATTATTGGCACAAAAGAGCCTGGACAAATTTCTTTATCCCAGCTTAAAACACCGGTCACACAATATCTGTAATATTTCCTATTCTAACCTGCTGTATGATTTTCATATATTGTAATTTATGTTATACTGCTTTTCGAGAATTGAATTTATTCAAAAAAAGAGGATTACCATGAAACGCATTGATTTTGAAAATGGAACCGTCACCGAAAATATATTAAGTGCGGCTCTTCCTATGCTTGCAGCTCAGATTTTAAGTCTGCTCTATAACATTGTAGACCGCATTTATATCGGTCGTATCCCGGATATCGGAACAACAGCACTTGGCGCTGTCGGGCTTTGTTTTCCACTTATTATGATCATCACGGCGTGCAGCAACCTGTTCGGAAGTGGTGGTGCACCGCTTTTCTCGATCAACCGTGGAAAAGGCGATAAAGAGCAGGCAAACAGAATCTTAAATACCTCTTTTTCCATGGTATGTGCCAGTGCTCTGATGTTAATGGGAACCGGTCTGATCTTTGCTAAACCGCTTCTCCTTCTTTTTGGTGCGTCCAAAAATGCACTGATCTTTGCCCAGCCTTATATGATGCTGTATCTGCTCGGCACACTTCCATCCATGATTGCCACCGGCATGAACCCTTTTATCAATGCACAGGGATATTCCACGACCGGAATGTTTTCTGTAGCGATCGGTGCAGCAGCAAATATCCTCTTAGATCCGCTCTTTATTTTTACTTTTCATCTGGGCGTAAACGGTGCGGCGATTGCCACTGTCTTATCTCAGATTTTATCCGCATTATTTGTGTTTCATTTTCTGCGCCGCAAAGCGGAAATAAAGGTTCGTCTGCTTCGCAAAGATGAACTTTCCTCCTGCATTACTCTCGCAAAAAGCATCCTGAGCCTCGGCACATCCGGCTTTATCATGCAGCTCACCAACAGCCTTGTCTCTATCTGCTGCAATCATGTACTCTCCGTTACCGGTGGAGATGTGTATGTCTCTGTTATGACAATTATCTCAAGTGTCCGTCAGATGGTAGAAACTCCGATCTATGCCATCACGGAAGGCTCTTCGCCGATCATAAGCTACAACTACGGTGCCCTCCGCCCCGCACGCATCAAAAAAGCCGGCATCACGATGGCACTTATGGCATTCATCTATACCGGCATCATGTGGAGCGTAATCATTCTCGCCCCGGAATATTTAATTGGTGTTTTCAGTTCGGATGCAGCACTTTTAACAGATGCCGTTCCCGCATTAAAACTGTATTTTGCTGCATTTATCTTTATGGATCTGCAGTATATCGGTCAGACGGTTTTTAAATCTTTAAACAAACGCAAACAGGCAATTTTCTTTTCCCTGCTGCGCAAAGTTTTTATCGTTGTACCTCTGACCTATCTCCTGCCATACGCCTTCCATATGGGAACAGACGGCGTATTTCTTGCAGAACCGATCTCAAACGTGATCGGCGGCAGTCTGTGTTTTATCACGATGCTGCTCACTGTGCTGCCGGAGCTGAACCGGATGGAAAAGCAGTAAAATACTCTTTCAATTCCGCCACAATCATCTCCTGGCTCTCCCTCGTGTGGATCAGGGCATAATAATGTCCGCCGCCAAATTTTGATCTTCTTTCCTCTTCCCGTATCCCCGCTGCGGTGCCTTTTTCGGTTACGCGTCTGACGCGGGTTTCGCCTTGCACCTCCTCTTTCAAATAACCTTTTTGCACGAGCAGCTCATTGACAAAAGCTGCCGTCAGTTTTTTACGGTCTTTTTCCCCACAAAGTGCATTGATCTGATCGGTCAGTTCCGATATCATGCAGGAGTCAGAAAACGTTACCTGATCTAATTTTTCCGGTGCAATATAAAACGGCTGTTTCTTTTTTCTCGCCGGGGCTTTCGACACAGTCTCTACTGTCGCAACTCCTTCTGTCTTTCCTGTTGTCATATTTTCGGCTTCATATGTCTGTAAAAACTTTCGGATGATCTCTGTAAAATTCTCCCCGTAGCTTGCAATCTTCTGTGCACCCATTCCGTAAACGTCTTCCATCTGCGCTTTATCAGCCGGACATTTCGCGCACATATCTTTCAACGTTTTATCCGAACAGATGATAAATGGAGGTACGCCCTGTTTTGCTGCAAGCTCCAACCGGCATTTACGCAGCTCCTCAAACAGCTCCTGTCCCTCTTTCGTTAAATCTGCAAGTTCCGCGGTCTTTTTCTTTGCCTTTCCGGTCTCTATATAATTTTCCTCCGCCTCGTCCTCCGTCACAACGCAGTTACTACATTTCTCACAGGTACACGGACTGTGATCCCCGAAATAATTCAGGATATACCGGCGCAGGCACTCATCTGTCTCACAATAGTTAATCATCTGATTCAGCTTCCGCTGTTCATTTGCCCGGACTGCCGGATCCCCCGCCGTATAACCACCCTCTATTGCCTTATAATCGAGCAGTCGTTTGTTGATCATGATATCCTGCTTGGAAAAGAAAAGCACACACTCTGCTTCCTCCCCGTCACGCCCGGCTCTTCCCGCCTCCTGATAATAGTATTCGAGACTCTGCGGCATATTATAATGAAGTACATAACGCACGTTGGATTTGTCGATCCCCATTCCAAATGCGTTGGTCGCAACCATCACACGGATCCTGTCATAAGTAAAATCATCCTGACTCTCTTTCCGCTCCTCTAAAGAAAGTCCCGCATGATACCGCCCTGCTAAAATGCCGTGCTGCAGTAATAATTCACAGACACTGTCCACATTCTTTTTTGTCGCACAGTAGATGATCCCGCTCTCATCCTCATGCCTTTTAACATAATTTAAAATGCTGTTGTCTGTCTCTTTTCCACCTTTCCGCTTTACGACACGGAAGAAAAGATTCGGCCGGTCAAACCCGGTCACGACGGTCACCGGATCCTGCAGATGCAGACTTCCCATAATATCCTGTTTGACGCGCTCGGTCGCTGTCGCTGTAAATGCACTGACTACAGGGCGTCTCGGAAGTCTTGCAAGAAAATCTGCAATTTCTAAGTAGCTTGGTCTGAAATCCTGTCCCCACTGGGAGATACAATGCGCCTCATCCACTGTCACCATCGAGATATCTGCCCCGCATGCAAAATCTAAAAAACGCATGGTATTTAACCGCTCCGGTGCCACATAAATAATTTTGTACTGTCCCTGTGCCGCATACAAAAGTGCTGCCCGGATCTGATTTTCTGTCAGTGAACTGTTGATGTATGCCGCATGTACTCCTGCCTGATTTAATGCTTTGACCTGATCAGACATCAGGGAAATCAGCGGCGAGATCACGATCGTGATGCCTGAAAGCATCAGTGCCGGAATCTGATAGCAGAGTGATTTTCCGGCACCGGTCGGCATGATGCCAAGAACATCGCTGCCGTTTAAGATGCCTTCCATCAGTTCCTGCTGGCCGGAACGCAGAGTGTCATATCCAAAATAATGTTTGAGTGTCTGATATAAATTCAAAATTTGTTTCTCCTTTTTACATTGCAATCCAGCCAAATGCATTTGCCACAGAGCTTACCAATATGATCAGTGCAAAGATCGGGCACAGATATTTGATCATCACAACAAATATCTTTTTCCTTCGGAATGTGCTCTCCCCGTGCATGATTTCCTCTTCCATGCGTTTTACGCCGACGACTCTCGATACAAACAGGCTTGTAAGCATTGCCGCAACCGGCATCATCACAGAGTTCGTCAGAAAATCAAAGAAATCCAAGAACTGCATACCTATGATCTGAATGCCTGCCAGCGGCCCATATCCCAGTGAAGACAAACTTCCAAGCGCGATCATAATTACTCCGACTAATACCGTAGCCTTTTTTCTACTCCATCCTAATTCATCCTCAAAGGTAGAAACCGCACTCTCAGTCAAAGCGATGGAACTGGTCACCGCTGCAAACAATACCAACAGGAAGAATAAGATTCCAACTGCTGTCCCTAGTCCCATATTCTCAAACACCTTCGGGATCGTAATAAACATCAGTGCCGGTCCCGCCTGCAGTGTATCCGGATCGCCGCCCGAAAATGCAAACACTGCCGGAATGATCATAAGCCCCGCCATAATAGCGATTGCTGTGTCAAATACTTCCACATTTCTTGTGGAATCTTCCAACGAGGTATCTTTTTTCATGTAAGATCCAAATGTGATCAGGATTCCCATTGCGATCGACAGCGAATAAAACATCTGTCCCATCGCCGCTACCACCGTCATCCAGGAAAAGTTCTTCACATTTGGCACAAGAAAATATTTTACACCCTCTATGGCACCCGGTCTTGTCACAGAATACACTGCGATCAGGACGGACAATACGATCAGTATCGGCATCATAAATTTCGAGACACGCTCGATGCCGTTCCGTACACCTGCATAAATGATCGTCAGTGTAAACAGACAGAACAGGATAAAACAGAGTTCCGTGGATACTCCATTTGAGATAAATTCCGAAAAATATCCGTCCGCTGCCAGCATTTTTCCATTTCCCCTGACATACTCGATCAGGTATTTGATGACCCAGCCGCCGATCACGGAATAATACGGCACGATCAATACAGGTATGATTGCATTGATCCATCCACCGGCTGACAGCCATCCGGCTTTTCCAAAGGCATGAAATGCCCCCACCGGACTTTTTCTCGTCATTCGTCCAAGTGCTGACTCCGCCACGATCATTGTGTATCCAAAAGTCAGAGCCAGCAAAATATAGATCAAAAGAAAGATTCCTCCGCCGTATTTTGCCGCAAGATATGGAAAACGCCATATATTTCCAAGCCCCACGGACGCCCCCGCTGCGGATAACACATATCCTAATTTTCCGGAAAAAGTACTTCTTTTGTTGTCGTGTGTGTGTAAGTTACTCATATATTTATGTTCACAGTTTGTGAAACAGTCTCCCTTCGTTTTTTTCTTCTCTATTACCGAACCAGCCGGAATGTCTTTTCCACCATGCAAAACATCAGCACAATAAAAATCAGCACATAGGCCGGCAGCAATGTGATAGAAATATGGTTTGCGATCAGTCCAAAAACCGGAGGCATAAATGTAGAACCAACATAAGCACTCGCCATCTGGATACCGATGATCGCCTGCGAATTTTTTTCTCCAAAATTTGCCGGTGTGGCATGGATGATCGATGGATAGATCGGTGCACATCCAATCCCCATCACGACAAGTCCGGCTAAAGCTGCCATATCAGATGAAATCGGCAGAAGTACTGCCATACATCCAACCAGTAAAATTACTGTTCCAAGCCGTATCATCTTATGATCGCCTAATTTTTCCGTTACAAATCCGGCTAAAAATCTTCCGAGCGTAATACCGCTGCAGAATAATGCCGCATATGCTGCCGCACGCTCCACAGAGATTCCTTTCGCACCGACTAAATAACTGCTTGACCAGAGGATCAGCGTGGATTCCAATGCACAGTAAGAAAAAAATCCAAGTAAAAGCTGTGGTACACCTTTGATCTTTACCGCACCGCGTATGCCGATCACCTCATGCCGTTCGTCTTTCTGTTCCGCCTTTTTGTTAACTTTCCAGGACGGAAGTGTCACAAACAGAATCATTGTGATCCCCATCTGAAGGAACGAAACCATCCGGTAGCCGTTCTGCCAGGATGATGTGGTCAGCGCATAACTCATAATGTATGGGCTGATGATTGTTCCAACCCCCCAGAAGCAGTGCAGCCAGCTCATATGTTTTGATGAATAATGCAGTGCAACATAGTTATTGAGTGCTGCGTCGATGGCACCCGCACCAAGTCCATACGGAATTGCCCACAGGCACAACATATAAAATGCACTTGCTGTCGAAAATCCAAACAGTGCAACTGCCGTTAAAAGGACACTGCATACGGTAACAATCTGCGTTCCAAATTTCTTTGTCAGCCGTTCCGACATCAGGCTCGAACAGATCGTCCCTGCCGAAATGGTCATTGTGACCAGCCCCGCATAGGATAACGGCACCGAAAATGCCTCATGCATGATCGGCCATGCCGAACCAAGCAGGGAATCCGGCAGTCCAAGGCTGATAAATGCCAAGTAGATTAATAGTAATAATAGTGTGTACATTTTTCGCTCCTCGTATTAGTTTATAATGTGATGTACTTATCTTGTCAGATATCCCGTCCGTTTTTTCACCATGATATTATACCGTGAACACTTCTAAAAATCCACGCAATATTATAGAATATTTTCTCCTAACATGATAAAATAAGATAAAAGTATGATTGTGGAGATATGATTATAGATGAACTTAAAACAAAATAAAGAAAAAACATCACAGCAAATGTTGATCGGTGTGGTTTTGACGTTATTTATCCTAATACTGCTTTGCACCATATTTACAAATCAGGATGCAACTTCTGTAAGCAGACTCAAAGCATGTCAGCCTGACAAAATACAATCTTTAGATGATGGTGTGATACTGCTTAGTTTTACTATTAACCGCAATGAAAACAGCAGAGGCTCACTTGTATTTTTTACCTCACATCAGCATGTGACCGTTTTTACTAAAAACAACGTAATATACAATTTGGATGATTCCGGTGGAATATGGGGGCATACAACAGGAAATGTCTGGAATTTTGTAAAACTGCCGGCATATGCAGAAACAGTCATAGTCCGGCTGAAACCCTGTTATCCGGAAACAGCCGGTCAAATTGAACAATATTATATAGGAACCGGAAATGAAATCTATACAGGCATATTGCGTCAGTCTATGCCCACTTTTATAGCGAGTGTATTTATTCTGTTAGCCGGTTTTTTTATCACGTGTTACTGGGTGTTTATTCACAACAGCAGCCATATAGACGGAACCCTTTTTTATCTGGGGATATTCTCCATATTGCTTGGACTTTGGACCGCCAACGAGACAGATGTTTGTTCTCTGATGCTCCTAAACAGAAGATCATCTGCTTTTGCTGCTTTTATGTTTCTGATGATAATGCCTATCCCATTTTTGATGTTTGTAAAGAGCTTCCTTGAGATCAATGATGATAAAATCTGGAAGATCATCTGCAATCTGTGTTTGCTTCAGACAGTTGTCTGCAGCTTGCTGCACTTTACCGGATTCTATGAGTTTCGAAGAAGCATCTGGATCACTCACATTTCCATTTGTATGGTGCTCGTTTATCTCATTGCAGTTATCATATATAAGATTGTAAAAAAACAGGCAGACAAGAAACTGAAAGCCTGCATGATGGCTCTTACGCTTGTCATCATTGCAACTATCGTGGATATGGTCGGTTATTACAAAACAGGAAATAATTCCGGAATGTTTGGAAGATCATCCTTCCTCGTATTTATCATAATTCTCGGTTTAGAATCCGCAAGACAGGTTGTTACCAGTTTGAAAAAAAGACGCAGGATGGAGGAACTCGAACAATTTGCACTGAATGATTCCATGACAGGACTCTACAACAGAAATGCCTATGATTACTTTATAAATAATGAATCGGATATTAAAAATCATATGGTGGTTACATTTGATCTTAATAATCTCAAGATGTGTAACGACAACTATGGACACAGTGCCGGGGATGCCTATATCATCAATTCGGCACATATCATAGAGACTGCGTTTGATCGTTTTGGCAAATGTTACCGTATCGGCGGCGATGAATTCTGCTGCATCATACCGGATGCAACAGAATTTCAGATAGAACATTTTATTCAAAAAATACATCAGGACGTAGCGATACTCAATAATAAGAATATCATTCCGACTGAAGTGGAAATCGCATGCGGATATGCGCTGGTCACACCGGATGATACCGATATAGAAAAAGTACGCGAGCGTGCAGATGAGATGATGTATCATAACAAGAAAGTGTTAAAAGGACTTATTTAAAACAAATCCAGCATGTTATCTAAATATATTTTTTCTCTGACATGCAGCTGATATTCGGGTTTCGTCATATAATAGAGCAAAAATTCCAGAATCAGGGCGCTGCCAAGTCCCCTGCCTTCGATTTTAAAATTGGAAAATTCCATCGGCAGATAGCGGTTTTTAATATCATCCACACCGATAAACCCCGGATTTTCCATTGCTTTTGAAAAAAGATAGCCATTCCCTGAATCGGGAGCAACACAGCGGTGATCCGGGCCGTTTTCTCCAAGATTTTTTCGACTGACAGCTTCGTAACAAAGTTTCCTGTCCTTACAGCCAAACCAGCAACATTCATTGCATAAGAATTCCACTTTGTCTTTCTGTTTCCCGGACAATGTATTTAATTGATCAAAAACTTTATTCAAACGGAAATCCGGTATGACATAACGGAATTCTTCCCTGTTTACTTCACTTACAAACTGGTCAAAATCCGTCAACACCTTGGTGGTGGAAGAAACAAAATAAAATCCCGGATCATTCTTTCTCAGATAATCTAACAGTAAGTCCGAATGAATAATGATGCCATTTCTGACACTCCCACTTTTCTCAAATAACGTGCAGAGATGATTACATTTTTTATCCAAAAGATGTTCCCGCCTAAGCAGGGAGTTACTAAATGTCAGCCGCGCTGAAATCCCATATTCCTGCATCAGCGCTAAAACCTCCCGCGGATCATGATCTCCGAACGAGGTACGGCCTCCGCCCCAGATACAGTCTGACGGAGCACCATAGACAGAACCTATCTCACACCAGTCGTAAAAGTATTCTCTGTGTTCGCGGAATAGTGGCAGAAACACATGGTACAATTCATAAAACTCAAACAGGCCTGGAAGATGGTAGTATGCTGTGTTCTTTTTTAATTGATTCATGTCTGTATTCTCACCCCTATTAAATACTAGTGTACTGTAAATCTTATCATTCATACAGCATTTCAATCAGCACTGAAAAATCCGCCATTTTATTTATAGAATTTCATTTTCCAAGTAACACTCCAGCAAATAAGATGGATTTTCATAATAAAGGCTACTGTTATAATCATCAATCTTTGCACTAAGAAAAGAATTATATACTTTTATCAGCGCATCCACGATATCCATTTGTTTTTCCTGTGCCACCTGTTTGATCAAACGTTTATATACTTTTGCAATATCCCAATGTGAAGGAATCGCGTATCTGCAATCCGCTACATTATCAAAGGTTCCATCCGGGATTTTTGCTTCTTCTATAAAATCTTCACATACCCTGTCAATATTGTCACAATGATAAACATCTGCCAGATCATAGATTTTCTGCAGCCGTTCTTTGCCAAGCCAATTTACAATATCAGTTCTCTTATTTTTTGTTTTTCTTGCAATATAATCAATTAGACCACATACAAAAAACAAATCATTATCCTTTTGGTCTTCCCGCCCTTCTCCGATCATTACAGTGTCACCTCCTCATAACCTCTATATTCCAGACATTTTAATGCTTCTTTCGTACAAAACGTAATTTGATGCGTTGGATATTTGAATTTTGCCAATACCCAGAACTGCTCTCTTGTAATTGTGCCATCCATATAATCAGAAATATAGTTGTAAATCTGGTCATCTGCCATTGCACCGATCACAATATCATAATCATGTGCTTCCCCACTTCTGCACGAAATAATAAAATCCAGCCATTCATCCGTCATCTCACGAAATTCTTTGATATTTAAATTCTGATCAAGACGCACATCATAAATCGACACAATTTTTGTATCATAGCGTCTTGCCCATCTCTGCGCCTGTTCTTTTATGATCGTGCAATAAAAACCAACGCCAAAATCTTTCGTGTTGCGTCCCTCGCGGATTTCCGGGATTTCAACGGGTGTATAACCACCATGATAAACTGTCATTTTTGCCATAGTATCTATCTCCTCCCTATCCAAAATGTTTTTGAATTAAACTGTCAAATAACGTTTGCGTCTCATCAGGGTTTCCGAACTGTGATAACACATTATAACACGAATGCTTTTTTCTTAATACATCCTCAACATCTTCTTGGTATCCCTGCTCCAAAATACTAAAAGCACAACTGTTATCAGTTAATAGCAGAACACGATTTAATTTCTAAGCATCCTTCTAGCAGCAACAAAAGTCAGATCATACAAAGAACTGTATGTATAATCGACACCAGCCAGTTTCATTGCTTCTTTCTGCTTTTCCGTCACAACAGTATATGGATAGATTCCAAACATAAATGGAAAAAAAGAATACACAAATTCCTGCCTTTTTTCACTATTCATATCTTTGCGGAACTTTGCAAGCATAGCCTTAACAGTTTTCATCGCATTCCCATAAGATACTTTAAACTCTACTAACATTTCCGTTCTGCTATTTTCTTCCAGATCATAATGATTCATAGACATGATCTTCAAAAGCTGTCTGTGATGGTCTAAGGTTCTTGCAAGAACATCCGCTATTTCTTCATCTGTCATGGTTTCGTTCGATTCCATAGCTTTACATAGTTCCCCTATCCATGCATCATATTCTCTTTTTAAAAGTGCAAGAAATATTTCCTCCTTTGTCTGAAAATAGTTATAGATGGATGTTCTTGAGAAACTGGTTTCTTTTCCAATTTCTTTTAACGTGATGTCCTTAAAGCTCATCGTCTGATAAAGCTTTTCACAAGCATTGATGATTTCCTCTTTTCTGGCATTTGTACGTTCAATAGATCCTGCTGGCATAATTATTTTTCCTTTCATTCTGACATAACGTCATTATAACATGCGAGATCAGAAAAATCAGTTCATTTCTTCCCGGCTTTATATAACTCTTCCTTCGCTTCCCCAACTGCTCTTTCATTCCCGTAACATGCTGCTGTGTCAATCATTCTGTAGCCTGTCCTTAAAGCATTCAGAACACTTTCTTCACATAGCTTCTGATCCGTTATCTGAAAGACCCCAAAGCCAAGCAATGGCATATTTACACCATTATTCAATATAATCTGATCCATTTTGATTCCTCCAGCAAAACTACTTTAAAACTTTTTCAATTTGCTACACTCTCAAGATTGACTGCCTACTTATCCGATTGTATAACTGCTATTCAACATCTAAACCAAAGCTACAACATGCCTTATTTCTTCCCGTCTAATAGCATGACTCCTTCTGCCGGATTGTGGTCAATGGCTCCAACAATCCTGTTCTTCGGTGCGGTCATATTTTCCCATGGCAACCCGGTCTGTCTTACTGCGCAATGTGTCCGTATTCCACTCCGGCCTTGTAAGATGTCCTGCTGCAAGCGGACTGTACGGCATCAGCGATACCCCCATCTGCCTGCAAATAGGAATCAGTTCTCTCTCATCTTCACGATAAAGAAGGTTATAATGGTTTTCCATTGCCTCAAATTGCGCCCACCCATGCTGTTTTGCAACAAGCTGCATATTGTAAAACTGATAGCCATACATCGCCGAAGCACCAAGAGCACGTACTTTTCCCGCTTTTACCAAATCATTCAAGGCTTCCATAGTCTCCTCGATCGGTGTCTCATAATCAAACCGGTGAATGATGTACAGATCCAGTGCCGATTTAAGGAATAATTACAATGAAATTTCTACATTTTGCCATAATTATCCTGAACCAGTTTTCATTACGAAGAATGGAAAAGGCGATCTTGCTGTTATGAGCATTGAAGCCTACGAAGAACTGACCAGCCGCTTTGAACTTTACAGCCAGATCAAGGAAGGAATGGACGATATTGCCACAGGCAACACCAGACCATTTTCCGAAGCTATGGCTGATATCAGAAGCCGCCGCAGTCGATGAGCTATCAGGTTCATATCACTTCCACCGCAGAACACGATATTATGCGTGCTGCGGATTACATCGAATTTACCCTCAAAAATCCTGATGCCGCAGATAATCTGTTAGATGCTGCGACTGAGCAGATAAGCTCACTAGCCGACCTGCCACAGAAGTTCCGTCTGGTAGATGATCCGGTACTGGCAAGCTGGGGCATTCGTTTTGTGATAATCAATAATTACCTTGCCTTTTATACGATTGATGAAGAAAAGCAGACTGTAATCATAGTCCGATTTCTCTATCAGAAAAGTAACTGGACTTCCATTCTTCGACAGGGATTTTCCCTCATTTAAGGAATCTGTTTTTATGCAGGTTCCTTTTTAGTGCATTGCTTTATAAGCAGCCACACCCGCTACCGCCAGCACAAACACGGCTGCCAGTCCAAACATCATGTTTCTTGTCTTTTTCTTCATTTCTTCAAATTCCTCCTGTTTCTTTACTGCTGACTCAGATGTTGTAATCTCTGATTGAGTTTTTTTACCTTTCTTCTTTACCTGTCCGTTCTGCTCCATTTCAAAAGCCTTGATAATCGGCTCTCCCTCAGTAGATACATAGGTAAGAGCCTTATTTCCAAACATAAAATGCAGTTTCTTTCCCATATACTCGTAGAAATTCATTCCATTAAAAGAATAAAATCCTCCAAGTGCTATCGGAGCTACACACGGAATCGCCACATAAGCAGAACCCGTAAGACCAATATATCTATAAAGAAGTAATACGATACCGCCACCGACTATCACACTGGCAATAGAAAATACAAGCTGTTTTGCTGTAAGTCCCATTGCCACCGATTCCTGATAACGGTCAATGTCTTTGTTTATTTCAA
>ERZ1108170.1702-NODE-1702-length-13060-cov-3.207766_pt1 | contig 13060 bp, 9 predicted proteins | sample MGYA00403705_ERZ1108170 | MGnify/ENA primary metagenome ERZ1108170 (study PRJEB35170, sample SAMEA104062422) | human gut metagenome | biome: human gut; feature: human-associated habitat; material: faeces | place: Denmark | collected 2012-06-15 ...
CTCGCGGCGGAGAATCCCGAGGCGGGGATCGTGCTGCCGCGAATCGGCGAGCCGGTACGTTTGGACCGGTCCGACACGCTGCCGGGCAGGTGGTGGACAGCTCCCGAAAATTGAAAGAGAGCGAAGATCAGCCTTCGCTCTCTTTTTTTATCTTTCTCCGGTATTCCCGGCGCTATTTTTTGCCCTGATTGGCTACGGCTTCCATCAGCTTGCGGATCTGTTCGGGATCGCCCAGAAAGTAATCTTTCACCAGACGTAACTTGTCGTCGAATTCGAAGACGTATGGCACGGCCGTCGGGAGGTTGAGTTCCGAGATCGCCGCGTCGGAGATGCCTTTCAGGTGTTTGATGATACCCCGCAGGCTGTTGCCGTGCGCTACCACCAAGATTTCGTCGTGAACGGACAGTTCGGGGAAAATCACGCATTGCCAGTAGGGCAGCGCCCGTTCGATGGTTTGCTTGAGCGATTCGGTGCGGGGCAGCTCCTCGTCCGGGATCCCGGCGTAGCGGGGATCGAAGCGCGGATTGCGGGGATCGTCCTCCGGAATACCGGCCTCCACTTTGCCCACCAGATCGGCGCCCACATCCGCAGCCTTGGTATAAATACCGCCGCCGACACGGGCAAACAGAGCGATAGAAGACGCACCCAAACTAAAGCCTGTGAGAATATTCAGAGCAGAGGCATTGCTCACCAGATCGTACTTACTGTTCAGGAACAGGAAGATTAAACCCACGCCGATGACGCCCAGGCCGACCACAGACAAGCCCATCACAGCACCGCCGCTAAAGGCAATCTTTAGTGCTTTATTCATGCCTCGCTCCCGGGCAGCATTGGCGGTGCGCACATTGGCTTTCGTGGCCACGGTCATACCAAAGAACCCGGCCAGGGTAGAGAACAGAGCGCCCAGCACAAAGCAAACGGCAGTGAGCCAGTTGATCACCAAGCCGATCACTAAAAACAGTACCGCGGCAAAAACAATCAGAATTCGATACTCGGCAAACAAAAAGGCGCGAGCGCCGGTGGCGATGGCGTCGGCAATCTCTTTCATCTTTGCCGTGCCGGCGTCTTTCTTACCGATGTAGCGTGCAGTGAACAGGGCGAACAGCAGCGCCACCAAACCGCACACAGGTACAAGGTACAATAACTTTTCCATAAATTAACCACTCCCGGTCCGAATTCCGGCAAAGCCGAGAATTCTTATACTTTAATCTATTTTTACCATACTTGCAAGAAAAAGTCAACAAACAAAATAGCCGTCGTTTATTAATAATTGTCTATGTTAGACAAAAATATGCAAAAAAGGCGATATAAGTGCATAAGATTTCGTGTACCGTCCAAAAACAGTCCGGCGTGTGCATAAAAAAACAGTACGGCAGAACCGTACTGTTTTTGTCGTTATAAATATAAAATAGTATGTAAGACTTAGTCGGCAGTTTTTTCGTTCTGCTCTGCCAAACGGGCAGCGCGCTTCTCCGCCAGTTCCACGATCATCTGCTGCTGCAGGTCACCGTGAATGTTGTAGAACAGGAAAGACAGACCGTAAAGGCCACGGGCCAAACCGGGCAGGATACAGAACACAGCCCAAATACCGGACAGAATACCGGGATCCGTTTGAGGCACAGCGTTGCCCAGGGAGTCGGTGAGGGGAATGTAGTTAATCCAGGTCAGTACCATACCGGACATCCAAGAAGTAATAGAAGTTGCCAGTTTCTGAAAGTAGCCCTGTACGGTTGTTACCAGCGCTTCGTTACGCAGACCGTGCTTCCATTCCATATAGTCCAGAGCTTCTGCGGTCAAAATGGGGTTAACCACCTGAATGACTTTATTGGGCAGGCCGCAAATGGTCAGACCGAAGACCACCCAAATGAAGTTGAGAATTCTGTGGTCGCCGAAAGTCTGGCCAAAGGGGTGGTAACCGATAAAGAACAGGGTAAAGTAAGCCACACCGCCAAACACACCGGCCAAGATTGCCGTTACGCGAGCACCCAGCCTCTTAACCAGTTTGGCAGCCATAGGCACCATCAGGTAGTTGGGAATACCGGTAAATAGACCGCAGATGGTCTGGTTCATAATGGCGCCGGTATTGTTTAGCCAGAAGTACTGCTCGGAGGAGCCGCCTACGGCCTTAAAGTTGTTAAAGAAATCCGACAGAATGATGGCAAACAGGGGACGGTTGGAGAAGATCTCCTTAATGGACTGGAGAACAGAGGTCTCGTTCATCTCCTCGCGGCTCATGAGCGGCACCCGCTCACGCATATTGAAGAACCCGAACACCGAGAACCCGGCGCAAAGGATCAACATACAGTAGGCGAATCCGGAGTACACACCCTGCATGGTAATGTTCTTATTGACCTTTGGCAGCAGCTGTACAAACACAGGAACCAGTGAGGGCAGCCAGGTGCCGAACAGCTCAAAAAACTTGGTGGGGGTAATTAAGTTATTTCGCTCGTCGTTATTCGGCGTTATGTTATAAACAAGCAGCCAGTAGGCGCCAAAGTAGCTCATACCCAGACCGTACAGTAATATGCCTATGGCGGACCAAACGATCTTTTGTGTGGAATTCAGATCCGGAGCGGTAAACATCATATAACCGCCGATGAGCCACATAGGCAGGGACAGAATCAAGAACGGCCGAATACGCCCCCAACGGGTACGGGTACGGTCAATGATCAGTCCGCTGATGGTATCGTCCGCCGCATCATAAATGGAGGCAAACAGGTTGATGTTTGCGTACGCGGTGGTGTTCAGCTTTAAAAACTGGATCATAAAGAATTCCTTGAACGCACTGGTAAACTGGTCCAAGTTCTTCTTACCGAAGTTCACCAGCACAAAGGCGGCGATCTCCTTCGGTGACAAGTAGCGCTTTTTGGTATAAGCCAGCCTTTCCAATTCTTCCAGTTCAGAATCGTTCAGCTGCTGAGACTCAACTTTTTCTGCCAAAACATTCCCTCATTTCAGGGCCGTAGCCCTACAAAGTAATAACGATATAATTTTAGCATAAGAAGTAGAGCAAATCAACACTTTTTTCTGTACAAAAGTAACAAGATAATGCACGATGAGAAACGTTGTGTAACATTTCTCCCGGCTTTTGATTTTTGCCGGCAATTCTATTGACAACCGGCGCCAAACATTATAAAATATTTTGGTGAATATGATGGCTGTAACGGACTGATATTCGTTTCCATATTCATTTTCATTGATAACAGAACCAGCGCCACGGCGCCGAAAGGATGTAGACTATGGCATCGACCTGCCCCAACTGCGGCAAAAAATTACATTTTTGGAACATTAAGGCGGAGTGCTCCGCCTGCGGTGTGAGCATTCCTAATTTTGATTGGGAGGCCAGACTGGAGGAGGATAACCGCAATGCGGAAAAAGCCTTCGGCGTGTTTAACCGCACCCTCAGTCGTATGGCGTATTCCATGTGGGGCACCAAGCTGCGCATTGCTCGCCTGGTGCTGACCTTTTTGCCGGCTGTGGGTTTCATTTTACCTTGGTCCAATATCAAAGGCACTGGCTCCAGCTTTGTGCTGAGTATTCTCGCTTTTGACGGTAGCAAGTCACTGATTGACTTTTTCAAGGCGTTTTTTGGCGATGTAGGACTGTTTACCACAACTATGGGTATGGAGGGCTACGGCGGTCCGGTGACCCTTGGTGTGATTGGCTACTTCCTGTTCTTACTCAGCGCTTTATTTATTGTGATTGCATTCTTTATGGTACTGATCCGCTGCAAGAATTCCAAGACCAAGACGACCATTGTTTTTGATGTACTGTCTGTTGCGGCTTCTGTCGCCGCCGTAATCTGCTTTACCGTTGGCGGTCAGCGGGGCGCGGATCTGGGCGCATTCAGCTTTGGCGGCAACGCGGCACTGGCACCCAGCGGTTCCATCGGTTGGGGCTACTTTGTGGCACTGCTTTTGCTGCTGGTTGCCACCGGCATGAACATTGCCGTTGTTAAAGCGCCGGCCAAGTCTGACGAGCAGTTGGAGAATGAACGCCTGGCGCGGGTGGCTGCGAAAGAAGAAAAAGAGCGCCTGGCAGAAGAAAAGCGGGAACTGGAGCGCGTACAGGCTGCCAAGAAAGCCCAGGAAGAAGAAAAAGCCAAGGTGGAAGAAGCCAAGCGAAAGCTGGCTGCCAAAGCGGAAAAGCGTAAGAACAAGAAATAAACCAAAAGGAGCGGCACAGCTGCGGCAAATCGCCGAGCCTGCGGCTCCTCTTTTTGTTGCCTTGACCGGCAAGGCCGGTTTTGGTATAATGTAAAAGAGATTATTCGACTATTCGACAACTGGAGTGATATGATGGCAGAGGATAAACAAGAGTTGACCCCAACAGTGGAAAAGAAAGCAAAGAAGAAGCTCAGTGGCAAACAAAAAGGCTTAATCGCCGGCATTGTGGTGGCCGTAGTGATACTGCTGGTGGGCATTGCCGGTTACGTGGTGACCCATGTGAACAGCTACGCCTTTTACAATAAAGTCGTGATCGCGTTGGCGCCGGATAAGATAGAGGACTACGGCAAGACCTTTTACCTTAAGACCAACCCGAACTATGACCAGAAGAAGGCACCCAACGAGCCGATGTTCATCTGCTACTATAAAGATGCAAGCGGCAAGGAAGTAGATCTGCCCGGTGGCACCTATAAAGAGGATGGCAATAACGGCCAGGTGCTCATCGCATTTTTGGGCAAAGCCGCCGAGAAAGTGGTTGCCATTCAAAAGACCATAACCATTATCTTTTGGGTGTTGGTGGCCGTGGCCGTTTGCGTGCTGATCTATATTTGGTATCGGCTGGACGCCCGCTATGAGGAGCGCCAAATGCTGGCTGCCCACGGTGGCAGAGAGAAAGATAAAAAGAAACACAAGAATTAAGTCTGCGATGGCAGTGCGAGGTTTGCTTATGAACTACGATTTATTGTTTTCTCCCGCCAAAATCGGCAATGTGACGGTAAAGAACCGCATTATTATGGAGCCGATGTGCCTTGGCTTCGGTCAATTTGACGGTCGGGCCACGGATACCATGATGGACTATTACGAAGAGCGGGCCAAGGGCGGCGTAGGGCTGATCTTTACGGAGATTACCCGTGTCAACGATATGACCGGTGCGTCCTCCTTTGGTCAACTGGGCATGAGTCATGATTACCAAATTGATTCCCTGCGCACCATGGCACAACGGGTACACCGTCACGGCACCAAATTGATGGTGGAGCTGCACCATCCGGGGCGGCAAAATCTGGGGCTGATGGTGGGCACACTGCCTATTTGCGTAGCCGGCGACCGCTTTCTCGGGTCCGCTTATGCCAAGCTGCTGTACGGCAGTGTAATCCCTCCCGGTAAGAAGTTGCAGGACAAGGACATTGTGCCCCGCACCGTGGCACCCAGCCGATGCGAAAAAAGCAAAATGAGCGAAAGCGTCAACCGTGGTCTGTCCCACCGGGGTGTGCAGCGGCTGATCATGCAGTTTATTGAAGCTGCACAAAGAGTAAAGAAAGCCGGCTGTGACGGTGTGGAACTGCACGCCGCCCATGGCTATCTCATTCAGCAATTCTTATCACCGAATACCAACCGGAGAACGGACGAATACGGCGGGTCTTTGGAGAACAGAATGCGTTTTTTGACGGAGATCATTGACGGCATTCGCATCACCTGCGGTCGGGATTTCCCCATTGTGGTGCGTCTGTCAGTAGATGAGATGTACGACCGCATCGGCCAACCCGGCAAGGGCTACGGCTTGGAAGAGGGCCTGCAAATGGCCAAAATTCTGTCTGACAAGCGCATTGACGCCATTGACGTATCTTCTGCGTGCTACGATACATTCAATTACTGGCTGGAGCCGGTAACTTTCCCTTGCGGTTGGCGCAAGCACCTGGCCCAGGCAGTCAAAGAAGTGGTGAACATTCCTGTGATTGCCGCCAATTTGATTCGCACCCCGGAGCAAGCGGAAGAACAGCTTGCACAAGGTATTCAGGACTTTGTAGGCCTTGGCCGCCCCCTGATTGCTGATCCCTACTGGGCAGACAAGGCAGAGCAGGGGAAGGCAAACGAAATTCGCCACTGTATCAACTGCCTATACTGCTTTGAGAGTATGATGGAGGGTGCCTATAAAGGCGAGCACGGTCATTGCTCCGTGAACCCGTTTGTAGGCCGAGAGCGCACAATGTTGGTGCAAAACGGCAATGGGCGCAAGGTGGTTATTGTCGGTGCCGGGCCTGCGGGCCTGACGGCAGCGGAACTGCTGGCTCGCCGTGGATTTGATGTGACCGTACTGGAAAAAGCCAAAACCCCCGGCGGTCAGGTACTGTTGGCAGCCAAGCCGCCCCATAAGGAGCGCATGACCTGGTGCACGGAGGATTTGACTACCCTTGCGCAGGCTGCGGGTGCAGAAATTCGCACCCAGGTAGAAGCGACAGAAGAAATCATAGCCGCTTATGACCCTTACGCTGTGATCTGTGCCACCGGCGGCAGCGCCGTACACCCAAAGGCTTTCAGCGGCGAAAATGTGTGCACGGTGACAGATATTCTCTCCGGCAATGTGAAAGTGAAAGACAAGCAGGTGGCGGTGATCGGCTCCGGCATGACCGGACTGGAAACCTCCGAGCTGCTGGTAAGTCAAGGCAATCATGTGACCATTGTGGAAATGGCGCCCCGCATTGCGCCCGGTGCATACTTCCAGCATGTGGACGATGCGCTACCTAAGTTACAGGCGGCACACACTGTCTTTATGGTGGGGCAAAAACTGCTGGCCGTTCATCAGGACAGCATTGAACTGGAAAATGTGGACACCGGTAGCAAAACCATGGTACCTTGCGACCTGGTGGTGCTCTCTTTGGGCGTGCGCCCGGAGAACGGATTGTATGAAAGCATTAAAAGCAGCTTCAGTCGCGTATATAACATCGGCGACAGCAACAAAATCGGCCGTATCCACAACGCCACAGAAGCCGCCTATCAATTGGCAATGTCCCTGTAAATCACATAAATAAATGACCCCGAACCACTCCGGTTCGGGGTTTTCTTCGCTTTACAGCACGATAAGTTTTTTGGTCACATTGGATAAGTTCTCTCGGCCGTGAGGGGACAGGTAGAGCACATCTTCAATGCGGATGCCGAATTTGTCCGGCAAGTAGATGCCAGGCTCCATAGAGGTCACATTGCCGGTTTGGTAAGCATCCCCGCTGCGGGGCGAGGCGTTATAACCCTCGTGTATTTCCAGCCCCACGCCGTGCCCCAGGGAGTGGCGGAAATATTGCGCCTTATCCTCCGCTGCCAGTACATCGTAGGCTGCTTGGTACACCTCTTTGCAGGGCACGCCGGCGTGCAGCGCCTGAATACCTGCCAGCTGCGCGCGGAGCACCAGGTCATAGGCCGCCTGCATTTCTGCCGTGGCGCTGCCCACGGCCACTGTGCGGGTCATATCCGAATGGTAGCCCCGGTAGGTGGCGCCAAAGTCAAACAGCACAAAGTCGCCCTTTTGCACTTCCCGATTCTCCGGCACACCGTGGGGCATGGAAGTATGGGCACCGGTTAGGAGAATGGTGTCAAAGCTGACGCCGTCCGAGCCACCCAGCGCCATTAGATAGTCAAACCGGGCAGCCAGTTCCTTTTCCGTTTTGCCGGGCTTTACATCGTTGAGCAGCTCTAAAAACGCCTTTTCCGCAATGCGGTTGGCGGTTTTCATTAGATCGATCTCCCACGGCTCTTTTACATTGCGCAGATCCATTACGCCGTTGCCGACAGGGCGCAATTCGCCGCTGAAAATGCCTTGCAACTGCGTGTACTGCCGGTAAGCAATGGTGCGGTCCTCAAACAGCAAAATCTTGCAGTCGATTTTTGCTAGCAGGGCGTCCAATTCGTCCCAAAAGCCGGTGGTAATCTCCGTCACCTGCACGCCGGTGTCCGCCGCGTGGAGCCGGGCGGTCTCCGTATAGCGAGAGTCCACCAGTTGAAACACAGCCGTCGGCGTCACCAAAATCATGCCCTCACTGGGGGAAAAGCCGCACACATAGTGCATATCGGCTTCATCCAGCAGCAGCAACGCGTCTGCACCGGCCGTTTTTACATAATTCATCATTTTTTCCGTATGCATAATATCACCTACACAATAGGATAGCACAGATTTTTTACTTGTCAATTCCAAATTTCTGTCTTATTTGTTTCTTTAGTATTGACAAGGCGGGCGGGGGTGTGCTATCGTTCCCTTGTAACAAAATCTTATCACTTTCGGGGGTAGTTATGGAAAAGTATTTGATCAATCCCAACCAGCGGATTGCCACCATCAACAAGGACATTTACGGCCATTTCAGCGAGCATTTGGGTCGCTGCATTTATGACGGCATTTTTGTAGGCAAAGACTCTAAAATTCCCAATGTGAACGGTATGCGCACCGATGTGGTCACGGCGCTGAAAGACATGGGCATTCCTGTGCTGCGGTGGCCCGGCGGCTGCTTTGCCGACGAGTACCACTGGACGGACGGTATTGGTGAACAGAAGGATCGTAAAAAGATGATCAACACCCACTGGGGCGGTGTGGTGGAGGACAACTCCTTTGGCACCCACGAGTATTTTGAGCTCATCCGCCAGCTGGGGTGTGACGCTTATGTAAACGGCAATGTAGGCTCCGGCTCCGTGCGGGAGATGAACGAGTGGGTCGAATATATGACCTTTGACGGCGTATCGCCTATGGCGGACCTGCGAAAGAAGAATGGTGCCGATAAGCCCTGGAAGCTGCGCTACTTCGGCGTTGGCAATGAGAGCTGGGGCTGCGGCGGCCACATGAACGGCGATTACTATGCGGACGAATTCCGCCGCTACAACACTTATGTGCGGGATTATACTGCCGGGGAGCATATTTACCGTGTGGCCTGCGGTCCTAATGCTTTTGACTTCAAATGGACGGAGCAGGTAATGCGCAAGGTGCCCGACCAGGCGGACGGTCTGTCGCTCCACTACTACACCGTACCTTATAACTGGGATCACAAAGGCTCTGCCACGGAGTTTAATATAAAAGATTATGACCGTACAGTGGCCAAGGCCTACCGTATGGAGGAGCTGGTTCGTCGCCATACAGAGATTATGAATGCCCTGGACCCCCAAAAGCGGGTGGATCTGATTGTAGACGAGTGGGGTACCTGGTTTGATGTGGAACCGGGCACCAATCCGGGCTTTCTGTACCAGCTAAACACCATGCGGGACGCTATGGTGGCTGCGCTGACTCTGAATATTTTCAACAAGCACGCCGACCGGGTACAGATGGCGAATATTGCGCAGACGGTGAATGTACTGCAAGCAGTGATCCTAACCGAAGGGGACAAGATGGTGTTGACCCCCACATACCATGTGTTTAAGATGTATAAGGATCACCAACAAAACACGCTGATTGGCTCCTACCTGACCAACAGCAATACCGTAGAGTGCGAGGAGTGCAGCGCACCCCAGATGATCGAGTCCGCCTCTGTGGACGAGAACGGCACCATTTACGCCACGGTCACCAACATCAGCGCCACCAAAAAGGCCAAGATCAAGTGTCAGATCGCCGATACCAAAGTTTCAACCTTACGTGCCGAAATTCTTACCGGAGATATGCACGACAAAAATGACTTCTCCAATCCGGACGCGGTTCAGGTCCGCCCCTTTGACGGTGTACGCAAGCTGTCTGATGGTTTTGTAGCTGAACTGCCCCCTTGCAGTGTAGTAAAGTTCGTGATTAACGAAAAATAATGGAGGAGCTTTGCAAACGCTGCCTGCTGTATGAGGCAGGGGAACGAGCGGCCTATACACAGGTGCAAGCATATTTGGAAACCGTGCCACCGGAAGAACTGGCAAGTCCGACGGTGCGGAACAGTCGCCTAAGCCAATGCCGTCATTGCGACCAACTGATCGCCGGTATGTGTCGCAAATGCGGCTGCTATGTAGAGGTTCGCGCAGCACTGAAAGACAGTACTTGCCCCCATACAGAGGGCAGAATGTGGTGATGAACGCCGACTTGAACGAATTCAGGTCGGCTTTTTCTATGGGCTGATTGTATGAAACGCCTTTTCCTTGACCATACTGTGGGTATGAGATTTTATGAGAAGAGCGGACGCTGGCTGCAAGCTCTATGGGGCGCGTTCTGCATTGTGGCTGTCCTATTGGCCCTTTGCCAGTTGCTGCAGATCAGCGAGGATTTATGGAATCATCCATGGAGCAGCATAGCTGCAACCTTTGCTAGACAGGCGGAAAAAATGGCGCCTTATTTAATTGCCTTTGCTTTGCCGTATCATCTGTTACCAGGGAGTCGCACCAAGTGCGGGGTGTGGAGCGTCCTGAGTTACGGCCTGTTTACTGCTTTGTTTACCGCTGTTACGAACAGCGATCCGGGATTGCTGTGGCCGATCCTGTTGGGGCTGGGAGCCGTGCTGTGCAAAGACAGAGTAGGGGAGAAGCAAGGGATGTTGCTGCTACCGGTGCTCGCACTGTCACTCGCCGGTCTCTTGGGTGCAACGCACGGTTATTACGAAAGCGCACTGCTGTGGCTGCTGCGTAAGCTGGGCAACAATAACGCCGTTGCCGGCACAATGTTTGGCGTGCTGAATACGCTTTTGCGTCCGCTGTCTGCGGCGTTTGAACAGCCGGTGTATCTGCACAGCGCCGGTGGTGCCGTGTGGTTGGACGGGCAAATTTTAACCGGCGCCAAGACCATTTTTGCCGCCAAGCCGGATCGTTTGGCAACCGCGCTATTTTTGTCCGGCAAAGGGCTGCAACTGTTCTTATTGCCCGGGTTTGCATGCACGCTGGCAGACTGTGGTAAATCACGGAGCAAAGCCGCTCTGGCGTTATTTACCGTCGGTTGTGTTCTCAGCGGCCATACGGAACTTTTCACCTTATTTTTGGTGCTGGAAAGTCCGTTTTTGCTGCTGGCCTTTGCCGGACTCACCGGCGGATGCTATTTGGTGTCTGCGCTGCTGGATCTCCACTGGGGATTTTTGCAGAATGGGGGAATCGTGGAGTTTCTCCTGCACAACAGCAGCGGCGCACTGCCGTATCTTGTGGGCGTGACATTTTGCGTGCTGGCCTATTTTGTCAGCCGGTACACCGTGGTACGCTACGGCATTGCGGAACACAGCTGCGTTTGGTTGCCGGAAGATCTGCGCCCACTGGTACAGGAACTGGGCGGTCTACAAAACATTCTTGCCATTGAAAATGACGGTGTGCAGGTGCGCAATAGCAAGCGAGTAAACACTTTGCTCCTGGAGGGAGAACTGAAGGAAGACCGCTTTATGACCGATGATCCGCAGATACAGACACTAAAAGAATATCTGCCGTAAAGAATTGATACCTTTTGCGATTTTTATATTGTTTAGAACAGGGGCTTGCATTTTGCTTTTGAATTTGCTATAATTATACAAAATAAATATTTTGTATAATATAGGGGAGCTGAAACAGTGAAAAAAGCGGAATTTGGGCAATTACCTATGCCCGTACAGGACTATCTGTTGTATTTGGAGGCCATCAAAGGTCATAGCGAATTATCGGTGATCGAATATGCGTCGGATTTGCGCACCTTCTTTCGCTACCTTGCCAAGGAAAAAAATCTGTATCCGCCTGACACGCCGGACGATCAAATGGATCTACGGCAAATCAATATGGACTTTATCAAGACCATTACACTGAGCGACGCCTACCAGTTTTTAATCTACTGCAAGAACCAACGCGGCAACGCAGAAGCCACGCGAGCGCGGCGTGTGATCGCCATACGGCGCTTTTTTATCTATTTAACGGACAACCGGCACTTGCTGGAGGAAAATCCAATGAAAGTGCTGGACGCGCCGAAAACAAAAAAAGCCCTTCCAAAGTACATGACCTTGGAAGAAGCACGCCACTTATTATCTGTTGTAGACGGCAAACACAAAGAGCGGGATTACGCCATTTTGACCTTACTACTGAACTGCGGTATGCGACTGAGCGAGTTGGTGTCCATTGATTATAATGATATAAAATCAAACGATACATTGGTGATCACCGGTAAAGGCAACAAGGAGCGCACCGTGTACTTAAACGATGCCTGCAAATCTGCCGTTACGGCCTATATGCGGGTGCGGCCGCACGACGGTGTAAAGGACAAAGCTTTATTTCTCAGCAGTCGCAACCAGCGGATCAGCCCCAAGACGGTACAACACATGGTGTACGCTTATTTGGACAAGGCCGGACTGGGCGATCGAGGCCTGTCCGTGCATAAGCTGCGCCATACGGCGGCCACACTGATGTACCAAAATGGCCATGTGGATCTGCTGCTGCTTAAAGAGATCCTGGGCCATGAAAACCTGGGTACTACGGAAATCTATACCCACATCAGCGACGACGCAGCCAAGGCCGCCATTGAGGCCAATCCCCTTGCCGATCTCGATACGCTTAAATCGAGATAACAGAACTGAACAAACTGGTCAGCCCTGCATTACATAAGGCGGCCAACGCCACGAAAGCGGCGGAAATCAGATATTTTTTTAAATAATCCCGCACCTGAATTTCAGCGGGGGACTCCCCTATTGCATCGTCTCGCTTGACGGACAGGTGAAAGATGGACTTGGACATATCGGTGCTGATTTTAATAGTGAGCATGACCACCGTCAGCAAAATAGAGGCCGCCGGAATCACCATCAGCACGCAAAACAGCACGCCTTTCAGCCGAAAAGTCATATAATAGTAGCACACCTGCATACCATAAGCAAAGCCGCAAGTCATGGGCACAAAATGGATCAACGGAAAGCCGATCATACAAAAGCCCAAAAAGACCGTTACCAAAAATATACTGAAATACAAGCAAAAATCATTGAGAAACAGCTGTAAAAAGCGATTCTCCCCTACTCTCAGCAGCGCGTTGACTGTGTCGGAGCGAATTTGACGGTACAGCACGCTGCCCAACGCTAACCCGCAGGTGTAAAATACCAGGGAATAGATGTAAGTTCTATGGGTCTCCCAGCGAAATGCGCGCAGCTCATCCGAAAACGCCGCCGCCAGGTCCCGCTTCTCCCGTGGCTCGCTCATAAGTGCACCCGCTTGTTGCTAACAGCTGCCAGCGCAGCGCACACCGGCAT
>ERZ1108170.1704-NODE-1704-length-13035-cov-4.960786_pt1 | contig 13035 bp, 8 predicted proteins | sample MGYA00403705_ERZ1108170 | MGnify/ENA primary metagenome ERZ1108170 (study PRJEB35170, sample SAMEA104062422) | human gut metagenome | biome: human gut; feature: human-associated habitat; material: faeces | place: Denmark | collected 2012-06-15 ...
CCACATATCATTGTTTCTGATCTGTCAGAACGAAATCTGGGAGAATGGGATGGCCTTTCTTTTGATGAAATACGCCAGAGATGGCCGGACATTTATAAAGCGCGTGGGAATAACCCTGATCATCCGATCCCGGGAGCAGAAACTCCTGCTGCATCTGGTTTTCGCTTTTCGCAGGCAGTTCATAAGATTCTTTGCGCTTCTGAAGGTGATATTGCAGTGGTAACTCATACAGATGTAATCTCTTCTTATTTACATGCATTACATTCTGATATGTACAGCAGGCAGCGGTTTCGTCTGCCCTGCGGCTCTTACTATCATCTGGAAGTGAATGAAAAAAATAATATTTCTTTCTCTGATCCCAGTTATATACTGCCTCATCCTGAATTAAATGACGGGCTATGTCTCAGGCTTCGCGATGCTGTTTCTCTGCCCCGTCACGTACAAGCTCACAGTGATGCTGTTACTGAACTTGCCTGTTGTTTATGCAATATGTTGGAATCCAATGGTTATATCTTTGACCAGAAGCTTGTTCGCTCCGGTGCACTTCTGCATGATATTGCCAGACTTCAGAGGCATCACACAAAAACAGGCGGTGAACTTTTCTTACAGTTAGGTTATCCTGAGATCAGCCAGATCATTTCACAGCACCATGGTCTGTTGGAAGCCACGCTGGATGAAGCAGCTATTGTATTTCTGGCTGATAAACTGATTGAGGAAACACAGCGTGTATCTATCGAAAAAAGATTTGCTGACAATCTGCATAAATGCAAAAGTCCGGAAGCGATGAAATCACACGAACGCCAGTTAAAGCAGGCTCGCGCGCTGCAGGATATGATACAATCCATCTGTTACATAACACTTTAACATACAAAATTACCGGAGGTTTTTTATATGAGAACATTATTTCAGACAATAAAACAGCAATTTCTGGAGGGAAATGACCTTGTGCTTGCTTCCATCACAGCATCATCAGGATCGACTCCACGAGGTGCCGGATCCCGCATGCTGATCGGAAAAAGCGGTAGAATTGCAGGCACTATCGGCGGCGGCGCTGTCGAGTATCGTGCTGAACTTATGGCTCAGGATATTCTTGAGAAAAAAGAATCCTGCGAACATGAATTCCGACTGAACCGTAAGGATGTTGAGAATATCGGTATGATCTGTGGTGGTGATGTTACCGTCTTTTTCCAGTATCTTGATCATAATGATCCGGTTATTTCAGAGATTACAGAAACTGCCGCAAAATCATACGAGGAACGAAAGGATTTCTGGCTGATCTGTGATCTTAAGACAACCTCCGGCATGAGTCTTTACAGCCCTTCTTATGGCCTGATCGGAAATGCCGCTGTTCCTTCATCCATATTATCGTCCTTGTCTGCACAGCCATGCCGTTATCGCGGTGATGATTATGATTTGTTTTCAGAACAAATAGGCACATCCGGAACTGTCTATGTATTTGGTGGTGGACATGTTTCGCAAAAGCTTGTACCAATATTAGCAAGTGTTGATTTCCGCTGTGTCGTTCTGGACGACCGCCCGGAATTTATTGATCCTGTGCTTTTCCCGGATGCAGTTGAAACGATACTTTGTGATTTTAATCATCTGGACCAGAGTATCTCTGTCACAGATGCAGATTACTGCTGCGTGATGACACGTGGGCATGCTTATGACACAATCGTACAGGCACAGCTTCTTGCCACACCAGCATGTTATATCGGGGTTATCGGAAGCCGTGCAAAAAAAGCTGCTGTATTTCGCCGTCTGATTGAAGAATACATGGTCGGCAATCAGGCTGCGGCAGATATAGTCTTCGTCTAATTTTGTGGGATACATCATGTGCCCGGAGCAGGTGATAAAGTACAGGGCACGTTTTAAGACGACGCCAATCTTTTTTAAGTCGGAAAAATCAAGCTTATTCATACGTCTTGCCTTTACGATGCGTGAGGCAGATTTTGCACCAATTCCGGGAACACGTAAAAGTGTATGGTAATCGGCACGGTTGATCTCAACTGGAAAATATTCTAAGTGACGGAGTGCCCAGTCACATTTGGGATCCAGGTAGATATTGAAATCAGGACGATCTTTGGTCAATAATTCGTCTACTTTAAAATCATAATAGCGCAGCAGCCAGTCAGCCTGATAGAGGCGGTGCTCACGCAAAAGAGGCGGTCCGCCCGGCAGAACCGGCAGGTTTGAGTCGTGGTTGACATTGACAAAAGCTGAGTAGAAAACTCTCTTTAGGTCAAACTTCTGGTAAAGTGTTTCGGCAACCCGCATGATCTCATAATCGTGTTCCGGTGTGGCGCCGATGATCATCTGGGTACTCTGACCGGCTGGAACAAAACGCGGCGCTTTGCGGTAAATGGCCAGTTCGTCTTTATTTTCTGTGATGCGGTTCTGGATCTGGCGCATTGGTTTTAAAATAGTGGTTCTGGATTTATAGGGAGCTAATTTTTTTAAGCTGTCAGCGGTTGGAAGTTCTAAATTGATACTCATACGGTCTGCAAGAAAACCCGCTTTTTCTACCAGGGTGGGATCTGCACCGGGGATCGCCTTGACATGGATATAGCCGTTAAAATGATAAACATTGCGCAGCCGGTAGAGTGTCTGATAGATCAAGTCCATAGTATAGTTGGGACTGATCATAATGCCGGAACTTAAGAAAAGGCCCTCAATATAGTTGCGCCGGTAAAATTCCATTGTCAGTTCACAGACTTCATCCGGGGTAAAGGAAGCCCGTTTCACATCGGAGTTACAGTTGTTCTGGCAATAGGCGCAGTTAAAGATACACTCATTGGTAAAAAGTATTTTCAGAAGGGAAATACAGCACCCGTCCGCAGAGAACGAGTGACAGATCCCGCAGGCGAGAGAGTTCCCCATGCCGCTGCCATTGCCACGGCGGTCCACACCGCTGGAAGTGCAGGCAACATCGTACTTTGCAGCGTCAGTCAGTATGGCAAGTTTTTCCATCAGGGACATATTTTGCTGAATGTTCATGTTGATCTCCATAGTTCAATGTCTTATATTGTTATTAAAAAAACAGAACGAGTGTTCGACAAAATTAATATAACATAAAATCAAAACACATGCAATAGAAAAAACGAAAGTATGTTCGATAAAATAAATGAAAAAATAGTATATAATTTTTGAAATCTACGAAAACATAACAAAACAGCATGCATTTTATTGAAAATAAAGTCGAATATGGTAAAATTGAAATAGCGTAAGGAATTTGTACGGAGGGGGAAATTTATATGAAATCAATAAAAACCAAAATTATTGTAACTGTAATACTATGTTCGCTTGTATCTACTTTTATCTGTGGGGCAATCAGTATTGTAAACTCAGTCAGCACTTCTTATGAAGATTCACAGCAGGAAATGCAGCTTAAGTGTGTGAGCCAGAGCGATGAACTTGATACCATGATGCAGAATGTTTCACAGTCAGTGGAAATGGTATACAGTATTGCAGTTGCCAAACTGGAACATGCAGCATCTTTCAGGACAAGCAAGGATTATGTGGATACTTATACAAAGCAGATGCTTCCTATCCTGATGCAGTCTGCACAGAATACAAAGGGAGCACTCACAGCGTATATCCGTTATAACCCTGAATTTACGGAACCAACAAGCGGACTTTTTCTTACAAGGGACAACAGTGACAGTGAATTTGAGAGTGTGACACCAACAGACTTTTCCATGTATGATCCGAGTGATGTGGAGCATGTCGGATGGTACTATATTCCGGTACAGAACGGAAAAGAAACCTGGATGGAACCATATCTGAATTCTAACATTGGTGTGTATATGATTTCGTACGTTATTCCAATTGAGGTGGATGGAGAGTCCATTGGTATCATTGGAATGGATATTGATTTCAGTGAATTTACGAATACGATTGATTCTTTAAGTATGTTTGACAGTGGTTATGGCTTCCTTGCCAATGATTCCGGTAAGGTAATGTATCACAAAGATCTTGAGATTGGAAGTAATCTTGTAGATGCAGACAGTGGTTTGCAGGCTGTAGTGGATGCGCTGGGAAATGAGCAGACGGAAGAGACTGCCGTTTCTTATACATATCAGGGCAAAGATAAGGTCATGTATTATCGGACGTTGGAAAATGGCATGAAATTTGTCCTTACTGCTCCAAAAACTGAGTTGCAGGCAAAATCGAAACAGCTTGCAGGACAGATATTTGGAGGAGCAGCTTTTGCAACTGTTCTGGCAGTAATTATTGGTATTGTGCTTGGTTTTACGATCACGAAGCCGATTTCACAGATTGATGGAATTGTAAAGCAGACAGCAGACTTTGAATTTGCAAGTAATTCGGCAAACCAGCATCTTTATAAGAGAAAAGATGAAACCGGAAGAATGGCAATTTCGCTGCATAACATGCGTAAAAATCTGCGTGAAATGGTTGGCAATATCCGCCATGTATACACAGATCTTAGAAATACGACAGAACAGCTTTCTGACACGACGAAGCGCGTGCGTGAGATGAGCAATGTCAACACGGATACAACGCAGGAGCTCGCAGCTGCCATGGAAGAGACTGCAGCAACGATGGAGACAGTCAATACTACAGTCAGTGACATCAAAGAGCGCGCAACGGATATTGAAAAGTATTCAAAAGAGGGACGCGAGTCCTCTGTTGAGGTAAAAGAACGTGCAGACCAGCTTAAGTTAAAGACACAGTCTGCAAGTGAAAAAACAGTTCAGATGTATGAAAATGTACAGCAAAAAACAGAGGCTGCCATGGAACAGGCAAAAGCGGTAGAAAAGATCAATCAATTTACGCAGGCGATACTTGATATCTCAAGTCAGACGAATCTGCTGGCACTGAATGCTTCAATTGAGGCAGCAAGAGCCGGAGAGGCAGGAAAAGGTTTTGCGGTCGTTGCAGGAGAGATTGGTGCACTGGCAACCCAGACATCCACCACTGTTGGCAGTATCAATGAGATCATTGCCGAAGTAAACCAGGCTGTGGCAAATATGACAGGATGCTTAAAAGAAAGTACAGATTTCTTAGAGCAGACAGTACTAAAAGATTATGAGGACTTTATGGGAGTTGCAGATCAGTATACGAAAGATGCAACTGTATTTGATGACGATATGTCTGCCATCAGTGAACAGATTAATACATTGTTAACATCCATTGTTGAAATTGCGGATGCCATGCAGGGTGTCAGCTCAACAGTTTCTGAGGCGGCTGATGGTGTGACGGATATTGCACAGAAAACACTTGAGGTTTCCGGAATTGTACAGGGTAATGAAACACTTGTGGATAATAACCATGAGAATATTGAAAGACTTAACCGTGTCATCGAAATGTTCCACGATGAAAAATAAATCTTTGCCTTATATATAATTTTTGTATATAATGAGAGACAGGGTGTCAGAGACGGACAGACCGTGATGACACCCTGTTTATATGAAGAGAAAAATAAAAACGACGAATCATGTGAAAAATATTTTTTACATGCAGGAATGGAGAATAATATGGATAACAATATTTTTACGCATTTTCCGGACAGGGAAACATTTGATAAATACTGGAATGAAAATTATGTCCCTGTTACATATGAGGATGTGGCAACGGCATTTCGTGATTTTGTAAAATCTGCAGAGGGACATATTTATCTTTCTGATTATGAGGAGAAAGACTGCATTTCCAAGGAAGATTTCAAAGATAATCTTTCCCGGGAGGCACAGTTTGCTTTTCAGGATGGATTGACAGAGGTATTTTATGATAAAAATCCGGAACTTTATGAAACTGCATTTGCACTTTTCGAGGAAGCACAGATGACCGGTCAGGGAGATGCAAGTGTGGCGCAGACGTTTTATGAGACATTTAATGGGCTGTATGCAGAGTTCTTAGATACACTGTTTGAGGAAATGTTAAGTAACCGGAAAGATTGAAAGGAGTTTTATGGCTACATTAGGGATTCCGCAGAATACGATCGCGGTTTTGCAGAAATATCGTTTTAATTTTCAGAAGAAATTCGGACAGAATTTTCTGATCGATCCGCATGTGCTTGAGAAGATCGTTGAGGCTGCGGGAGTGACAAAAGATGATTTTGTTCTTGAGATTGGCCCGGGTATCGGTACGATGACACAGTATCTGTGTGAAAATGCCAGGGAAGTGGTTGCGGTAGAGATCGATACCAATCTGATCCCAATCTTAGAGGATACATTGAGTGCCTATGACAATGTAACTGTGATCAATCAGGATATTTTGAAACTGGATATCGCAAAGCTGGCGATGGAGAGAAATGAGGGAAAGCCGATCAAGGTTGTTGCAAATCTTCCATATTATATTACTACTCCGATTATCATGGGACTTTTTGAAAGCCATGTTCCAATCGACAGCATTACGGTTATGGTGCAGAAGGAAGTTGCAGACCGCATGCAGGTAGGACCCGGAACAAAGGATTACGGCGCACTGTCTTTAGCAGTGCAGTTTTATGCAAAACCGGAGATTGTTGCGAATGTTCCGCCAAATTGCTTTATGCCGCGCCCAAATGTCGGCAGTGCAGTGATCCGGCTGACCAGACACGAAGAAGTGCCTGTGCAGGTGGATGATGAAAAGCTGATGTTTAGTATTATCCGTGCGTCCTTCAATCAGAGAAGAAAAACACTTGCAAATGGATTGTCAAATGCGCCGCAGGTACATCTTTCCAAGGAAGAGATACAACAATGTATCGCAGAACTTGGAGAGCCGCTTACCATCCGGGGGGAGGCACTTACATTAGAGCAGTTTGCAACGCTTTCAAATATCATAGGAAAAAAACAGAAAAAATAAAGCAAAATTAAGGAGAAGAAGATTATGGACGAAAATCAGAACATGAACAATGGACAACAGACTTATGGGGATCAGCAGTACAATGGAGGTCAGCAGACTTATGGGGATCAACAGTACAATGGAGGCCAGCAGACCTATGGAAACCAGCAGTACAACGGAGAAAAACAGATGTATGGAAATCCGCAGTATAACCAGAATACCTGGACACCGCAGGAGCAGCATGGCCCGGTTTCAGATATTTTTTGCTATCTGTTACTGATCATAATGCCATTGCGTGAGATCATCAGTATGATTTCATCGTCATCCATATTTAAATCAATGACTTACGACAGTATTATGGATGGCAGCTATATGAATATCATGTACAGTGGAAAATATGTGGTATTTTCCCTGCTCAGTTATGCATTGCTTGCTGCATTCATTATTTTTGTAGTCATCGATATTGTAAAAATTAACAAGCAGAATTACAAAATACTGGGACTGATTCTATTTGCAATCTTTTTAAAACCTGGCTATTATGTATGGCGTGCACATCTTTTGAAACGTAAAATGGCATTTCCAATCGTGTATACCGTACTTTATTCCCTGCTGATCATAGCAGAAATCGGATTTTCAATGATGCAGGCATTTGGTCTGGTAATGAATATGATGTAAAAAAATTGAATGAGAAGTCTCTCTGTTTCATATATTAAATGGACAGGGAGATTTTTTTATGCGAAGAAGACGAAGAAAACGTGCAAGTTCCTGGTTTACGGGAATCTGTCTGATACTGCTGGTGCCGGTTTTTATTACAACGCTGATGCAGAAAATGCGCTTAGAAAACCTTATTAATGGAAAGGAAGGAGTGCAGGAAGCCTTAAATACGGTAGACAGTGTAGAGGGCATGGCGGGGGAAGTCCGGCAGTATCAGGAAAACAGGAAGGATCTGCTATCAGGACAGGCAGAGACACAAAGTGGAATAAGTAACGAAGAAAATGAGACAAATGAGATAAAAGTACTGCAGATCGTAGCGCAGGAGATCGGTATGGATAAGTCGCAGGAGACAATTAAGGCGCAGTGTGTGATTGCCAGAACCAATCTGTATGATGCCATACAGGCGGGAACAAAGGAGCCGGAGGGCATGTCACCGGATCAACAGCAACAGTTGTGGGGTGAAGATTTTGATAAAAATTATCAAAAATTAAAATCCTGTGTGGAGGCAACAGCGGGCGAGACACTTTCCTATAAGGGAACTTACATATATGCGGCATATCATGCGGTCAGCAACGGACGGACGCGCAATATGTCGGAACTGTATCAGGATGTGGATATGCCATATCTTGTCATCGCAGAATGCCATGCAGATACTACGGCAGAAGGTTATCTTTCCGTATTTTATTATGAAAAAGAGGAATTCCTGGAAAAATGCCGGATGGCATATCCCAACGCAGAATTGACGGAGCCGGCACAGGTAGAGGTTATAAGCCGTGATACTGCAGGATATGTAACACAAGTCAAAGTTGCGGGAGAAATATATGATGGAGAGCAGTTCCGCCATGCATTAGAACTTCCATCTGCCTGTTTTACAATGACAGAAATGGATGACCATGTGCGTATTGTGGCAGAGGGAATGGGACATGGTTTTGGACTAAGTCAGAATACAGCGGAGGAGTTGGCAAAAGAGGGATGCAGTTACCGGGAAATCCTCGTGTATTTTTATAAAGGCGCAGTGATCGGGCAGGCTCAAAATTAAAAAACAACCGTATAAACCATCCGTAAACCGGCAACACTATGGTTAAAAATAAATAATGGATGGTGAGAAATAATGAAAAAGAAAGGTTTTTTTGGGTACAGACAATATGTAATTGCAGGACTGTTGATCGCTTTAGCAGCAGTTGGAACGACTGCTTTATACAGCAGTAAACAGGAAAAAGAACGGGAGCAGATGGAGGCAGAACTTGCACAGGAAATGCAGGAGCAGGCAGATAATGTCGCAGCCGGGGAGGATTCGGAGCAGTCTGCCGAGGCATCGGCGTTGATCCCGCCGAAACAGGACAAAAATAATCTTGAGAATGAACTGGATGATCCTGCTGTGACCGCAGAACTTGCAGAGAAAGACAAAAATGATGCGACTGAGACGGAAGATACGGAAACATCACAGACCGCTCAGACTGCAGGCAGAGCACAGGCACTTCATTTTTCCGAGGAGCTGCTCTGGCCGATGGAGGGAAATGTGATCATCAATTACAGTATGGACTCCACCGTTTACTTTCCGACACTTGATCAGTATAAATATAATCCTGCAGTGATCATTGCGGGTGAAGTCAACGATAAAGTTTATGCAGTTGCCAAAGGGCAGATCAAGAGTATTGAAAATGATGAGGTGACGGGGTGTACGGTTAAGGTTGACCTTGGCGACGGTTATGAAGCAATTTATGGACAGTTAAAAGAACTGAATTTTGCAAAGGGAGATTATGTGGAGGCTGGACATGTATTAGGATATATCGGTGAGCCGACCAAATACTTCACGGTAGAGGGAAGCAATCTGTATTTTGAACTGGATAAAGATGGTACCCCGGTTGATCCTGTAGCATATTTCGAATAAAAGAAAAAGCATTCTTCCTTGAATAAGACATAGTTCTATCATATAATAAAAAAATGGTATTTTTTTTATGAACAAAATGGTAGAAAAGATGCCTGGTGTGAAATGAGAGGAGGCAGTGCACATGGAATATGACGGATATGATGAAGTTGTCCGCGCATGGATACAGGGAGTGTACGACAGCCGGGGAAATGATGCAAAACGGACATTGAAGTTTTGTTATGATATTGAACAGTATGCAATGAAAAAAAATGATACAAAATTGCTCGGATTTGCATACTATTACAGCGCAGAGACATATTATCTGCTCAATGAAAGCGAAAAGTTTTTTTGCTGCATTACCAAAGGGGTATCCTATCTGAACGAATCAAACCAGTGGGAACTTGTGGCGCGTGCATACAATCTGATGGCAATTACGGCGATCAATCGGGGGAATGAGCCGATCGCACTTGATTATTATCTGACCGGTTTGAATTTCTGTACAAAATATCAGTTAAAACAAGAGGAAACCATGATAGATATAAATCTTGGAAATTTATATTTATCCTGTGGACAATATTTAGAGGCGCAGAGATATTTTGAACATTGTGGTCAGCATGTAAAGAAATTTGTGAAAGATGATAGAAATTACCGTCTGATTACCTGTGTTTATATAGGAATGGGAACCGATTTTTTGCATCGTGATATGCCAGAGCGGGCAGCACATTATGTGGAGCTTATTTCTGATGAGTGCGCAGATCATATTGAAGGGATTGAACTGCTCAGTTTTCGCTGTTTTAAGGCACAGGTATGTCATGCAACCGGAAAGACAAATGCACGTGATGAGTGTATACAATTAATCTGTGGGGAAATTAATGCAGATATTCCGATCATGGATATTTTTAGTGACCTGTATGCATTCAGCCAGCTTTTACTTGAAATAGGAAATGATGATGCATTTTTGCGGGTTATGGAAATTTTAGAGCCATTGACATGGCAGGCAAAAATCGTTAATCTCCAGAGGCAGATTATTTCCCTGAAAATTAAATTTTACCGCATGCACAAAAATAATGAAGGATATTTAAAGGCTGCAGGGCAGTATTATGAGTTGTCTGAAATTATGGAAAAAGAAAAGCAGGTGATGATCGCAAACATGCTTGATGTGCGGGAATCACTAGAGCGGGCAAATAAAAAAAGACGCGAGATTGAAGCGGCAAATATCAGACTTCAGGAGAAATCAGAGACGGATGCATTGACGCGATTAGCAAACCGGTTCCGTCTCAACGATTATCTGGATCAGGTGTTTGAGAAATCTCTGGCAAATCAGACACCGCTTGCTATGGAGATTTTGGATATTGATTATTTTAAACAATATAATGATAACTATGGACACCAGGCAGGTGATGAATGTATCAAGCGGATTGCAAAGCAGCTTGAACTGATGCAGAATGATAGGATCTTTTGTGCAAGATACGGGGGAGATGAGTTTATCATTCTCTATCAGAACATGACGGAGGAAGAGGTCAGCCATGCGGCAGAAGGCTTGAGAGAGCGGATCATCGATCTTGCAATCAGCCACGCGTATTCTAAGGCAATGCCGATTGTGACGATTTCACAGGGAATCTGTTATGATATTCCCAAAGATGATACGAAGAGCTGGGATTTTCTACATGCTGCGGATGCGATGCTTTACCATGTTAAGAAAAAATCCAGAAATGATCTTGCATTAGGACATTTAGCGGATGTCAGCGATAAATAAAACAGGAAACATTTTATGAATGCAGCATAGAATATAACAGATGGAAACAAAAATCCGCAATCGAGTTTTTCACACGGAAAACCGGAAGTAGAAATTGATGCAGTAGAATGGATAAAATACATGATTGTCGATTGCTTTTAAATAGGAAGTAACACTCAGACCATAATCCGGTGACAGTTTTGTCGAAAGATCTGGTCTGGGGTACATAATTCCCGAAAAGCCGCAGATGATGTGAACTTTTGAGCGGGGGAATTTCTTGACAAAAGTACGGGCACCATGTTATCATTCAGACTGTTGCGCTTATAGGGGCTGTTGATCAGCCCCTTGTTTTACGCGCGCCCATCGGCGCACGTTTCTATAGAAAGGAAATATATGGAAACAGTTAGATTCGATCAGTTAGATTTATATCCGCAGGTATTGCGTGCGATAGCAGAAATGGGATTTGAGGAGGCAACACCAATTCAGAGCCAGGCGATTCCGGTTGTGATGTCCGGTGTGGATGTCATTGGACAGGCACAGACAGGAACAGGAAAAACCGCATCTTTTGGAATCCCGGTATTGCATAAAGTAGATCCGAATAATAAAAAAACACAGGTTATCATATTATCACCAACAAGAGAGCTTGCCATTCAGGTGGCAGACGAGATCCGTAAACTTGCAAAATATATGCATGGAGTGAAAATCCTTCCGGTATACGGTGGACAGGAGATCAGCCGTCAGATCAAAGCATTAAAGGGTGGCGCGCAGATCATTATCGGTACACCGGGACGTGTCATGGATCATCTGCGCAGAAAGACGATTCGCTGCGAGGCAGTCAATACGATCGTGCTTGATGAGGCGGACGAAATGTTAAACATGGGATTTCGTGAGGATATTGAGACGATTTTAGAGTATATTCCAGAGGAAGGACGTCAGACAGTCTTATTTTCTGCGACCATGCCGAAACCAATCTTAGATATCACCAGGAAATATCAGCATGATGCAGTGACGATCAAAGTGGTAAAAAAAGAACTGACCGTTCCAAATATTGAGCAGTATTATTATGATGTAAAGAGAAAAGACAAAATTGAAGTCTTAACCAGACTTCTTGATTATTATAATCCGAAACTCTCCCTGGTATTCTGTAACACAAAACGTATGGTGGACGAACTGACCGAGGAACTGCAGGGACGCGGCTATTTTGCAGAGGGACTGCACGGAGATATGAAGCAGACACAGCGTGACCGTGTGATGCGCGGTTTCCGTACCGGCAAAACAGAGATTCTGATCGCTACCGATGTTGCGGCGAGGGGAATCGATGTGGATGATGTGGAAGCGGTATTCAACTATGATATTCCACAGGATGACGAATATTATGTACATCGTATCGGAAGAACCGGACGTGCCGGGAGAACGGGACGGGCGTTTACTTTTGTCAAAGGAAAAGAAGTATATAAATTAAAAGATATCATGCGCTACTGCAAGACCAAGATTGTTGCGATGCCGATCCCATCCACAGATGATGTGGCACAGATCAAGGCAGAGAAGGTCATGGAAGAAATCGGAAGAATCATCGATGAGGAAAACTTAAAAGATACCATTGATATCATCGAGAAGCAGATCAATGAATCCGATTACACGGCGATGGATATTGCTGCCGCATTTTTAAAACAGGCGTTAGGGCAAATCAATCTCGACAATGACAGAGAGGATGCTTTTGATTTTGACAATACCGGAGCCGAAGAGGGAATGGTACGTCTGTTTATCAATATCGGTAAAAAAGACCGCGTAAAACCGGGCGATATCTTAGGTGCAGTTGCAGGCGAATCCGGCATGCCGGGTAAATTAGTCGGTGCGATTGATATGTATGATAAATACACATTCGTGGAAGTGCCGAGAGAGTATGGCAAAGAAGTATTAGAAGCCATGAAAAATG
>ERZ1108170.1711-NODE-1711-length-12994-cov-8.663189_pt1 | contig 12994 bp, 11 predicted proteins | sample MGYA00403705_ERZ1108170 | MGnify/ENA primary metagenome ERZ1108170 (study PRJEB35170, sample SAMEA104062422) | human gut metagenome | biome: human gut; feature: human-associated habitat; material: faeces | place: Denmark | collected 2012-06-15 ...
GCTGGAACTCTTCCTGCGCAAAGGGCGAGAAGCAGTTCAGCAGCAGGTCGGCCCATCCGGTGCGGACCGGCTGGGCAAAGCTGGATGCCACTGCATAGCGGGCCGTGGGCAGTGCTTTCGCCGCCAGCCGGACTGCCGGTTTGGCGATGTCGAACCCCGCCAGCTCCAGCGGCCGGTCTGCCGTTTCGAACTGCCGGGCGATGCAGCGGTCGTACCAGCCCTCGCCGCAGCCTGCATCCAGCAGATGCAGCGGGGCCTCCGGCCCGGCCGGGAGACCGTATTCCAGACACAGCTCCCCCACCGCCTGCCCAAAGATACCATAGTATCCGGCATTCAGAAAGGCGCGGCGGGCGGCGACCATCTCTTTGCTGTCGCCGGGGGCCTTGGTGCGCATGCTCTGCACTGGCAGCAGGTGCCAGTAGCCCTCTCTGGCGCGGTCAAAGCAGTGGCCGGAGGGACATTTCAGATCCTGCTCCCCGGTCAGCGGCCCGCCGCACAGCGGGCACTGCCACGGCTCAGACTTCATCGCTGTGATCCTCGATGGGAGCCGTTGCGCCGCCGTGGGCGTTCATATACTCTTCGAAGTTGGTGAACTTCTGCTGCGGCGGGCGACGGCTGATGAGGACCAGACCCGGATCTTCGTCCCGGCTGGGCGCATTGTTCCGGCTGCGGCTGCGGGAGGCCTCCTGCTTCGGGGCACGGGGTGCGCGGGCGGGCTGGCCCGCATTGCTGCGCTCCGTGCGGCCCTTGCCGGTGTTGGCACTGCCTACGGCGTTCTGTGCCGGGCGGGCCGTGCGCTCCGTCCGCTCGGTGCGGCCCCCGCGAGCCGGGCGGCTGGCGCTGCCCGGCTGGGCATTGCGGCGGCTCTGGCTGTTCGGAGCGTTCTGGGTGTTCTCGCCTTTGGCGCTGCCGGCCGGGGCTGCCGTTTTTGCGGCGGGCTGGGCTGCGGGCGCATTGGGCTTTTTGGCCGGGCGCAGCGGCGTCGCTTCCGGGGCGCTCACAAAGTGGGGGTCGAACTTGGGCTGGGCGTTGCTGCCGCGGTTCGGGGCGGCATTGCTGCCCTCGCGGCGGGGGCGGCTGTTGTTGGAGCGGCGGTTTTCGCTGCGCCCGCCGGGGGTGCGCTTCTGGTTTTCATCCATGGATGGTTCCTCTTTCGGTTGAGATTTCATCGGCTCTGCCTTGGCAGCAGCCGTTTTTTCTTTTTTGGGCCGGGCCGGTTTTGCCGCTTTGGCGGGCTTTTCCGGCTGGGCGGCAGGCGCTTCGGCCTCTGCCTTGGGCTTCTTGCCCCGCACAGGCGGCTCCTTTTTGGCCGGGGCTGGCACACCGTCCCACGGGTGGCCGGATACCACCGGGATCTTCCGGCGGTTCAGCTTTTCGATCCCGGCCAGATACTCCTGCTCCTCCGGGGCGCAGAAGCTGACGGCCGTGCCGTCGGCACCGGCGCGGGCCGTGCGGCCGATGCGGTGGACGTACGTTTCCGGCACTTCGGGCAGGTCGTAGTTGAAGACATGGGACAGCTCGCTGATGTCGATGCCGCGCGCGGCGATATCGGTGGCCACCAGCACTTTGGTATTTCCAGCCTTGAAGCCCTCCAGCGCCGCCACGCGGGCGGACTGGCTCTTGTTGCCGTGGATGGCCGCCGCCGGGATGCCCTGCTTGTTCAGGTCTTTGGCGATCTTATCCGTGCCGTGCTTGGTGCGGCTGAAGACCAGCGCGTTCTGCACCGGCGGTTTCAGATTCTGGATGAGCCAGGGCAGCAGGAACTTCTTGTTGCCCTTCTCGACGAAATACAGGCTCTGGTCAATGCGGTCCACGGTGCTGGACACCGGGTCCACCTTGACGAAGGCGGGGTCGTGCAGGATACCAGCCGCCAGCTGCTCGATCTCCTTGGGCATGGTGGCGCTGAACATCAGGTTCTGGCGCTGGGCGGGCAGCTTGGCGATGACCTTTTTCACGTCATGCACAAAGCCCATGTCCAGCATCCGGTCGGCCTCGTCCAGCACGAAGATCTCGATGTGGGAGAGGTCGATGAGGCCCTGCCCCACCAGGTCGTTCAGGCGGCCGGGGCAGGCGATGAGGATATCGACGCCCTTCTTGAGGGCCGCGACCTGCGGGGCCTGGCCCACGCCGCCAAAGATCACGGTGCTGCGCTGGTTCAGATACTTGCCGTACAGCTCAAAGCTCTCGCCGATCTGCAGCGCCAGCTCGCGGGTGGGGGTCAGGATCAGGGCACGGACGGCCCCTTTCTTTTTGGCCGGGGCTGCCGTCAGGCGGTCCAGCATGGGCAGCGCAAAGGCTGCGGTCTTGCCGGTGCCCGTCTGGGCGCAGCCCATCAAATCCCTCCCGGCCAGCACCGGCGGGATGGCCGATGCCTGAATGGGCGAGGGGGATTCGTAGCCCGCCTCCGCAACGGCACGCAGCAGCGGGGCGGACAGATTCAGTTCGTTAAAAGTCATGGTTCTCCTATTGTCCATGAAATGCTTCCGCCTCACCCTGCCGGGGAGGCCTCTGCATTTCATCTGTTACTCTTTGATTTTCCGGCACTCGATGTAATACCGTTTTTCCTCCGCATGGCCCATGCTGAAGGTCTTGCGGGGCAGCACACCGCCCATCACGACGCCCTTGAACAGGTCGCTCTTGTCGAACGGCGGCAGCAGGAAGGCCACGCCGCCCTGCTTGCACAGGGCGCGGACCGCAGGCTCATCGTGGACGTAATCCACGCGGGCCTCGATGTGGCGGGCCATAAAGTATTCGATGAAGGCGTCGATGGTGCCGACGGTCAGCGGGGCCACGGGATGCTCGAAGCTGAGCACATTGGCGACGTGGGGGCCTGCCAGCGTGAAGGACTGCTGCCGGGCATCGCCGAAGCAGATGCCTGCATTGTGGGAGTCGCTCCACGCGATGAGGGCCAGCAGCACCGCGCCGCAGTCCACATTGAACAGCACCCGGTGGATCGGCTCGATCTCGATGGCGGGCGAGTGGACGTTGCACACCTCGGCCAGGCACCAGCGGGCCGGGTGGTCTGCCTGCTGCTCCGGGGGCAGGGTCTGCTTCAGCTCCTCCCAGTAGGCCTTGGCCGATGCCAGCGAGTGGTTGCCGTCGCCCACGGCCAGCGTCAGCGGGGCTGCGCCCCTGGCCTGCGGATACCGGGCATCAAAGACTTCCTGACGGCCCAGCCCCTGCAGGGCCGTGTCGATCTGGGCCAGCAGAGCCGGGTCTTCCACGGCCCAGCCCGCGATGTGCCCGCCGCCCAGCATCAGTTCGCCCTCGTAGACCTTGCGCAGCGCGTCTTTCTTCGCCCCGATGGGCTCGATGAGGGTGCAGTCCGGGTCGTCGGCCAGCATCATGACGTGGGGCGTTTCCAGGCTGGCCCCGCGCCGGACGGCCATCCGGGGCGGGATGCGGCTCTCGACCGTGTGTTCGCTGGGGCGCACCTCCGGCTGGGCACCCTCGGCGTAGCTGTAGGCTTCAAGGTCGATCTTCCCCACCAGCCCCTGCCGGATGCGGCCGCTCTGCTCGGTGCGCTCCACATAAATAAAGCCGTCCACCGCACGGGTCAGCACCGTGCGGAGATAGTCGTCCATGGTCTCATGGATCTTCTGGATGCGGCCGGTCACGCCGCTCTCTTCCAGATACACTTCCGGCAGGACCAGGTTCAGGGTGCTGGGCGAACCTGCCGCCGTCCGGGCCGCTTTTTCCCAATAGGAGCGGTCGCTCGTAAACTGATCGCAGGCCACGCAGCCCCACTGCTCCAGCGGGATATTCTCCGCCGGGAGCAGGATGTGTGCCGGAGAAAAGCACGATGTTTTGTTCATATCACATTCCTCCCTCTCGCGTTATTGAAAGGAAACCGTAGTTTTTATTCGTAGGATCCGGCCGCATTGTCCCGCACGACCACATGCTCGACGCCCGCTTCGGTCTGCGCCTGCACCAGAGCAGCGCGCTCCTCGGCGGTCATGGTGGAGGCCGAAGGCACCCGCACCACAAGGTTCTTCACGCCCAGCTGTGCGGCCGGGACGCCCAGTGTGCTGGAGGTGTCGGCCACCTCGGCCAGCGTATAGCTGTACCACAGGGTCACACCGTTGCCGAAGCGCTGCTCCCAGACCGCCATATCGGCCCGCAGCTGGTCGGCACGGCTCACGCCGTTGGTGGTGCCATAGTCCTGCTTGCTGCTGGTAGAGGCCGGGAACTGGACGTTCTCCAGCACCATCTGCTCAAACCCGGCGGTGTGCAGCTCGTCGATGAGGTCGCCGATGTACTGGACGGCTGCGTCCGCATAGGGGTTCAGCCAGGGCTTGCCGTCGGCAGACGCCTTGTTGTCCAGCCAGAGGTAAGCCTGCCCCTTATATCCAATGGCCATGGCGTGGTCGGCGCGGGCACCGGCCGGGTCACGGAAGGCGGCGAGCTTCGCCACCGGGATGAGGCCCTCTTCCCGGAAGATGGCGGCCACCCTGGCCGGGTCCACGGTCACACTGGCCGGGCTGGCCGCAGCGGCGGGCACCTGAGACGCATAGTAGACCACGCCGGTGGCGTCCTTCAGGGTCACGACGGCATATTTCACGCCCTGCGAGGCCAGCTGCTGCGCCGCAGCGCGGATGGAGGCATCCTCCGTCAGGGCCGTGATGTCGGCCTCGGCCCAGCTGCCGTCCACGATGGCGGTGCCGTCCACAGCGGGCGTCACCACCTCCGGCTGCGCCTCCGAAGAAGCGGCCGGTTCACTCGCCGCAGAGGACGCCGGGCTCTCCGCCACGGACGATGCGCTCGCGCTGGCGGGGGAGGAGGCGGAAAGATCCCGGTTGCGCACCACGGTGTACCAGGTATGCGTTGCCCAGTCCAGCACATGGGGAGCTGCCAGCCAGGCCGCGCCCAGCATCACGAGGACCAGCACGGCGATGCCGATCCCCTTTTTCACCCGCATCTCGCGGCTGTAGAAGCTGCGCCGATAGCGCTTGACCTTCTGGCGTTTCGGATATTTTGCCATAATCAACCACCCTCCCTTGGGGTCTTTTACAAGATCACAGAATGGCCGGTAAAGCCATAGATGGCCAGTGCCAGCACCCCGATGTAGATCAGCGTGACGGGCAGGCCGCGGAATGCCTCCGGGATGGCCCGGCTGCGCAGACGGTTCTGTGCTTCCGTCACCAGCATGACGGCCAGCAGATAGCCCAGGCCGCTGCCCAGGCCGAAGCCGAGGGATTGTTCCAGCGTGAAGCTCTGGGTGCGCTCGACCAGCACCGTGCCCAGCACACCGCTGTTGACGGCGGCCACGGGCAGGATGCGGATGAGCTGGCCGCTGCGGGGGCCTTTTGCCAGCTTGAGGACCAGCAGCTCAAACAGGCAGACCGCCGCGATGCAGGTCAGATACATCACCGGGCGCAGTTGGGCACGGTTGGGCAGCGGGGCAATGAAGCTGCCCGCAAAATAGGCCAGCGGAGCCACCAGCACCTGCGTGATGCAGAGCATCAGGGCAAACCACCAGCTGCTCGTCCGCTCGTCGCCGACGAGCTGGACCAGCCGGGACACGCCCAGGCTGCGGGTGAAAACGGCGTTCTGGGCAAAGATGGCCAGAACGGCATAGCTGAAGAAGATGCCTACCAGGTGCAGCACGTCGCTCATTGTTCTGCCTCCTTCCGGTTCTCCTGCGGATGCACGGCCAGATAGCCGCGCGCCTCATTTTTCAGGTATTTCTGCCGACTGCGGGCCAGCGCGCGCCAGATGGCGCACACCACGCCCAGCACAATGAAGCCGCCCGCCGGCATCCCGGCCATGGGCAGGACGGAGCGGCTGAGCGGGATGCCGAACACGCTGCCGAGGGCCAGCCACTCGCGCACACAGCCCAACAGCAGCAGGATGAGCGCATAGCCCAGCGTGATGCGCAGACCTTTGGAAACAGCCTTGTGCATCGTTTCCTGCACACGGCCGAAGCGGTAGGTCAGCAGCGGCTCCACCACCAGCAGAGGCAGGTAGATGCCCAGCACCAGCAAATCGGTGCCGAAGAGGGCGTTCAGGATGGGATACACCGCCAGATACACCACGGCGGCGCTGCCGCTGTAGACAAAGGCGCGGGGCAGCAGCTTCTTTTCCAGCTCTTCGGGGGCCGGGCGCTCGTCCCTCAGGGGGCACAGACGGCTGAGCAGGCAGGCCAGCATCCGCGAGGGCGTCAGCAGCAGGGCCACGGCCACCGCCAGCATCACGGCGTTTCTGCCGCTGGTGGCCAGCACCACCAGCGGGGCCAGGCCCATGCCCTGCATGACGACCGGGTTGTTTTTGAAGACGCGGTCATGGTGTGCGAACTTTTCGGGGTCGCGGGTGATCATTTCTGCAACATGACGTTTCATTCCGCATCCTCCTTCCAGCCCAGCAGACGATACAGGCGGGTCTCGGTGCGGTCCAGCCAGCCGGAAATGCTGTTGACCGTGAGCAGTGCAAAGCAGACCCCCGTATCGTAGACGCCAAAGTAGCGGAAGCCCATGGTCGCGGCACCCACCAGCACACCGTACAAAATGCGGCCGATGCGGTGATGAGCACAGGTATAGGGCTCGTTCAGCAGAAAGACCGCGCTGAACAGCATCGCGCCGGTCAGCAGCTCATCCCGCACACACTGCAAACGGGGGAGCAGGCTGGCCGCAAAGGAAGTGTCCAGCAGGCCCACCTGCCGGGGGAACAGAAACGCGATGAGGGCGCTCGTCACCAGAAAGCTGACGGCTGCGCTCAGGCGGGTATCCTTCTGATACCACAGGAACAGCCCGCAGGCCAGAATGACCAGCGCCGCGCCGGTGCCCATAGGGGCAGCATACTCGCCCAGCACCAGCGAGATCGGGCTGAGGTTCAGGATGCCGCCGCTGCGCAGGGTCCGGGAGATGGTATCCGACACCGGCACAGCCGACACATCCCACAGGGGGATGGCGGTATACGGCTGGGGGTACCGGAACACCTGTTCCGGCCAGGACACCGCCGCGATGACGTAGCCCACCGCCGCCGGGTGGAACGGGTAGCTGCCGTAGCCGCCAAAGACCTCCTTGCCGATAAAGACACCGGCCAGGACCGCCGCGATGAGGACGTACCAGTCCACCGTGGCGGGCATGAGCAGCGCGATGAGGAGCGCGAAGCTCTCGCTGGAAAGATCGTTGGACTGGTAGACGCGCCGACGCAGCAGCGAGACCAGACGGTCGCACAGATTGCCGGTGATCACCGCCGCGCCGCAGAGCAGCAGCGGCCGCAGCCCGTAGAAGTAGCAGGACATGCACAGCAGCGGGACGGCCATCCAGCAGACATGCCGGTAGTAGCGGCCCGTCCGGGTCAGTTCCCGCTGCTGCGCCCGGATCAATGTTTCATCCATGGCTCAGCACCTCTCACAGCGCAGCCAGACGGCGCACAGCCGCCGCCGGGTCTGCCGCACCAAAGACGGCACTGCCCGCCACCAGAATGTCCGCACCGGCCTCCACGCAGAGCGGAGCCGTGGCGTCGTCCACGCCGCCGTCCACTTCCAGCAGGAAGTGTGCGCTCCGTCTGGCCCGCTCTTCGCGCAGCCAGCGCAGCTTTTCCAGCGCCGAGGGCATGAACTTCTGCCCGCCAAAGCCCGGCTCCACGCTCATGACCAGAACGAGATCCAGCTGGTCCAGATACGGGGCCAGCGCCTCCGGGGCCGTGCCCGGCTTGATGGTCAGGCCGACCTTGCACCCCTGCGCCTTGATGGCGTCGATGGTCTGCTGGATGTCGTCCTCACATTCCAGATGGAAATTCTGCAGCGTGGCCCCCGCCTTTGCAAACGGCTCGGCGTAGGCCAGCGGGTGGCTGATCATCAGGTGCACATCGTAGAACGCTGTGGGCATCCCCTTGTGCAGGCTCTTCAGCACCGGCACACCAAAGCTGATGTTGGGCACGAAATGGCCGTCCATCACATCGTAGTGCAGCATCTGCGCCCCGGCGTCCAGCACCATCCGGCAGTCTGCGCCCAGCTTCGTGAAATCGGCTGAAAGGATCGAAGGACTTACAATCGTCATGTTCGTTTGTACTCTCCGTTATTTTTTCAAAAAGTTTTGCCATGCGTCCTGTTTTTGTGCTCCGTACAGGGACAGAATTCAGGGTAGACATAGCTATTCTTAGTTTACATGAAAACGCAGAAAAAATCAAATCCGCAGCCGTGTTTTTCACGGAAAAGTCGCAAAAATCCCTTTTGCGGCCCCCATCATGCAAAAAACAGCCAAGCCGTTCCACGCTACGGAACAGCCTGGCTGTGCAGGATTCAGTTGACCGGCTTCATGCTGGCGGGGTCTTCCACCGGCACCGGACGGCCCGCTTCGTCGGGCAGACGCTTGATCTCGCCGGGGTTGGGCGGGCAGGTGGGCAGGGTGAACACGAACCGGCACCACTCGCCCTGCTGGCTCTCGACCCGGATCTGGCCGCCGGACAGATTGACCAGCACCTTGCAGATGTTCAGGCCCAGACCTGCGCCGCGGGCGTGGAGGCCGCGGGAGCGGTCTTCCTTATAGAAGCGCTGGAACACATAGGGCAGCGCCTCCGGGCTGATGCCCTGACCGGAGTTCCAGATGGAGACCTCCACCTCCGGGCCCAGCTTCTCGACGTGGAACCGGATGGTCCCGCCCGCCGGGGTGAACTTGATGGCGTTGTCCAGAAGGTTGTACGCCACCTGATGGATGAGATCGGGGTCGGCATAGACCAGAACTTTTTCGTCCATGGTCAGGCCCTCCAGCTCGATCATGCCGTCGTTGATCCGCTGTTCCGCCGAGAGCGCCACGCCGGTCAGGGTCTCCCAGATGTTGAACATCCGGGCGTTCACCTGATACTCGCCGCTTTCCAGCTTGGACAGGTCCAGCATGTTCTGGATGAGCCGGGCCAGACGGCCGGTCTCCTCGCTGACCAGCTGCAAATAATGGTTCTGCATGTCGGGCGGGATGGTGCCGTCCAGAATGCCGTCGATGAAACCCTTGATGGTGGTCATCGGGGTGCGCAGCTCGTGGGCGATGTTGCCCATGAACTGGCCGCGCGAATTGTCGTTGGACTGGATGTTTTCGGCCATCTGGTTGAAGGTGTGGGCCAGGTCCACGACCTCGCCTTCACCCTCGACCCCCTCGACGCGGACCGAGAGATCCCCTCCGCCGAACCGCTGCGCGGCCTCGGTGATCTTTTGCAGCGGGTCGGTGAGCCGCCGCATCAGGACGCTTGTCAGCACACTGGCGCAGAGCAGCATGATGCAGGCCGAGAAGAAGAAGTTCGACCAGAACTCCTCCTTGAAATCGGTCAGCCGTGCACCAGACGAGCACAGGAAGAGATAGCCGCTGCAAGCGCCGTTGTCGTCCATCATTTTCCGCACGGAAACGTAGCTTTTTTCGGTCAGGACGCCATCCAGCGTGCTCAGGACATGGTAGGGCTTCTCATCCCCCACCCTGGCCATCAGGGCTTGCGGCACGGCATCCTCCGCCAGCTGCGCCGGGTTGGAGGTGATAAGGACATGGCCGTCCTCATCGGTCAGGAACAGATAGGCTTCGGCGCTCTCGCCGATGATCTCCAGCTTGGTGCTCAGCGCGTCCAGTTCCTCGCCCTTGGGCAGGGCCGCCTGCTGGACCACGTAGTCTGCCGCCCGCCGGGTGACCTCGGCCACGCTGTCCAGCGCTTCGTACCGCTCCTGCGCAAAGTAGCGGTTGAACAGGACCCACTCCGAGCAGCCCATCACCGCCGTGCCCAGCACCAGAAGGGTCGCCACCACCGAAAAGAAGGTGACGGAAATACTTTTGCGCATTACTGACGCACCTCGAACTTATAGCCCACGCCCCAGACGGTCTTGAGCTCCCACTTATCGGAGGCACCGGCCAGTTTCTCGCGCAGGCGCTTGACATGAACGTCAATGGTGCGGCTGTCGCCGTAGTATTCGAAGCCCCATACCTCGTCCAGCAGCTGGTCGCGGGTGTAGACGCGGTTCGGGTGGGAGGCCAGGCAGTTGAGCAGCTCCAGCTCCTTGGGGGGTGCCTCCACCACCTTGCCCTTGACCCGCAGCTCGTAGCTGTTCATATCCAGGCGGAGGTTGTCGAACTCAATGACGCCCTCGGTGCTCTCGGCAGCCGCCGTGCTGGTCTGGCAGCGGCGCAGCACCGCCTTGATGCGGGCCACGACCTCTTTTGCGTCAAAGGGCTTGACCATGTAGTCGTCCGCGCCCAGCTCCAGGCCCAGCACCTTATCAAAGGTCTCGCCTTTGGCCGTGAGCATCATCACCGGCGTATTGCCCAGCTTGCGGATGCGGCGGCAGACTTCCAGACCGTCCATCCTGGGCATCATCACATCCAGCAGGACCATGTCCGGCTTGACCTGATTGAACTTTTCCAGACCTTCCTCGCCGTCGTTGGCGATGGTAACCTGATAGCCCTCCTTGGTCAGATAGAGCCGCAGCAGCTCGCAGATATTGACGTCGTCATCCACGACAAGGATCTTTTCGTTTGCCATGAGTGTTCCTCCTGTATCCATGTAGCGTTCTTAAAAATCGTCCCACAGCCTGGGACGGGTGTTTTCAAAGAGTCCCTATCTTTTATTATACGGAACAGTTATGACAAAATAAAGAAGGTTTTGTATGATTTTTTCACAAGCTCCGCCCTGCCGCCGGGCAGGGCCCATCCGGATGTGCCCGGCCCGGCGGCCGCATTTCGGTCTGACATCACACGTCGGTCGATGGATGTATTTCGCCGGGTCAGGTCCGCTTCTGTCGACGAGGCATCAGCGGCGCGTTTTTGCCCCTTCGAGCCGAAAAACCGCACAAAACAGCGTCATCCGGTTTGTACAGGCCGCCAAAATTGCCGCCGGACGGGAAAAGTTCCTTGCATTTTACCGGGCGGGATGTATACTGAAACCGTACCGGGTTTGTACTACAAGCCGGGGCTTCATTCCTGCATCGCAAGCGGTGCCGCACCGCTTTATGTTTTGAGAGAAGAGAGGTATTCCCCATGGCTGAATGTTTTTACTGTGAAAAAGACAACGAAAAGCGCAAGGCTCTGATGCTGGACGTCTGCGAGCTGCCCTACAGCATCGTATACCTGTTCCGCGACCAGAAGAACAAGGGCCGCTGCGTGGTGGCCTTCAAGGGCCACAAGACCGAGTACTTCCAGCTGACCCCGGAGGAGAACGCCGGTTACTTTGCCGACGTGGCCAAGGTGGCGAAGGTCCTGGATGAGCTGTACCACCCGGACAAGATCAACTACGCCACCTACGGCGACGGCATGCCCCATGTGCATGTGCACATCGTGCCCAAGTACAAGGGCGGCGTGAGCTGGGGCCAGCCCTTCAGCGACAGCCTGCCCAAGGTGCTGCTGACCGACGCCGAGTACGACGCCATGATCGCCGACCTGCGCGCAAAGCTGCTGTAATTTTCACCTGTCCCGGCCCGTCGGGGGATGCCTTGCTCCCCGGCGGGCTTTTTGTCTGCCCCAAAGGGCCAATCTTGCCAAAACGCTTGCGCTCCCCCGGTGCTTTGCGTATAATGATAGATGTATTGTTATGCCCAAAAAACGTGTAAGGAGCGTATTTTATATGAAGTTAGGTATCGTCGGCCTGCCGAACGTCGGCAAGTCCACCCTGTTCAACGCCATCACCTCCACCAAGAACGCGGAGGCGGCCAACTATCCTTTCTGCACCATCGAGCCCAACAGCGGCATCGTGGCCGTGCCGGACAAGCGTCTGGACAAGCTGGCAGAGATCTGGCAGACCAACAAAAAGACCCCCGCCATCGTGGAGTTCGTGGACATCGCGGGCCTCGTGAAGGGCGCAAGTCAGGGCGCAGGCCTGACCGCTGGGGTAGGTGACGTAGGGCATGGAGTCGGCAAGGCCGTCCACAGCACGCTTGACGGCGGTCTTGTAGTCGAACGCGCCGCTGCTCACTTGGAGCCACGCCCTGTCTAGCGCCTGCTCAAAAGCCCCGGAGACGGTGTTGGCCGTAGTGGCGGTGAGATTGGAGAAGCTGCCTGCCGTCTGCCGATAGCCCGCGTTGAGCAGGTTCTGCAAGGGTGCCGACTCCTCGAAGGGCGTCGGCTCCTTGCCGTAGTGGTAGTAGATCTCGTCCTCGGCTTCCAGTGCAGCGGTCGCGGCCTCCTTCATCAGGCGGCGGATCTCGGCCTCGCTCTTGCCGGTATACCGGGCCAGCAGCTTCACCACATCCTTGCGGACGGCCTCGGTCTGCTGGTAGCGCCAGAGTTGCCAGTTGGCCGTCGGCGTCAGGGCGTCCATCTTGCCGATGCGCCGGGCCACGTCCCGCAGGATGTCGTCCTCGACCTGCCGCCAGAGCAGCACAAGCCGGTCGGGTGCATGTTCCACTTTTCCCTTTTACTTTTTTCAGCATTCCTTTAAGCTCTGGTATTTTGATATCAATATCATTTTTGTCATAAAGATCTACTATAATATCACCACTGATCAGCAACGCATTTCCATCATCTTTGATATGAATCTGATCAATCGGCAAATGATATTTGCTGATCGCTGTTGTTAATTCCAGCAGATATGAAAAAACTTTTTCATCCTTTACATCAATTTTTTTCTGCATCTGTAACTCATTATATTTTAGTCCTGTCACAAGCGGAACATTGTCATATTTTTTTTCATGACTTTCCAATGCATATCCATTTTTATCAAAATAGACATACTTTCCGTTATACTGAAGGCAACCCGCTCTCTTCTTTTCTTTGACGTGGATCGTAATTGAATCCGGAGCATTAATGCTCACATAAATCGTATCCACAAACGGTAGAATCTTCGGTGTCGCAAATTTACATTTTAAATAATATCCAACTGAATTATTAATATATCCATTTTCTGCGATCGCTTTTCTTACTTCCGCTTGTGTATAATAACTCAATCCATCAATCTTTATTTTCTTTGTCTTACAGGTTCCTGCAATGACCAAAATTGAAAGTGGAATGCAAACAATGAAACCGAGTAAGATTTTCTTAAATGAAATTTTATGTACCTTATTTTTATTTTTATGTTCATCCATTCG
>ERZ1108170.1717-NODE-1717-length-12966-cov-5.763690_pt1 | contig 12966 bp, 8 predicted proteins | sample MGYA00403705_ERZ1108170 | MGnify/ENA primary metagenome ERZ1108170 (study PRJEB35170, sample SAMEA104062422) | human gut metagenome | biome: human gut; feature: human-associated habitat; material: faeces | place: Denmark | collected 2012-06-15 ...
CGTCGTTGTACTCGTTGTTGCCCCAGAAATTCACATCGCAGAACCAGTCCTTATACCGGGCGTTCTCGCGGTCCGTTTTCAGGTTCTGGAAGGCGAAGAAGTCACGGCTCACATGGTTGAACACGCCGTCCACGATGACCTTCTGGCCGCGGGCGTGGCAGTTGGCCACAAACTCCCGGAACTCTTCATTCGTGCCCAGGCGGCGGTCCACCTGACGGTAGTCGATGGTATCGTAGCCGTGGGAGCCGCTCTCAAACAGCGGGCCGATATAAATGGCCGTGCAGCCAAGGTCCTCATAAGCGTGTTCGGCCCAGGCGTTCAGTTTTGCAAAGGCACCGGGTGTGGGCTGGCCGTCGTTCTCATGTGCGCAGCCGCACAGCCCCAGCGGATAGATGTGATAAAATACAGCGTTGTCATACCAAGCCATCGTTACAGTCTCTCCCATTCTAGCAGTTTTTCCTGCGCCCGCCGCATACGGGCGACAGAGATAGTATAGCATAGTTCCGAACCAAAGTGTGGAACTTTGCTAATTTTCATACAAAGTCTCCTGTAAAATCAGCAGGTTTGACGATTTCGATTTGGTTTTCTTAGTAACAATGACAAAAAGGAAAGGTGCCTCGCCCTCTCAGGCCGCTTCGCGTCTGCATAGACTGCCAACCCCTCCCACTTGGGGGAGGCGGCATTGCGAAGCAATGGCGGAGGGGGCAGGGCTGTGAATAGAAAAGGAGTTTTTGGCATGGAATTTCCTTCGATCGATCGTTCGTTCTTTCTGGGCGACTGCTTTGACGCCTACCGCACGCTGGGTGCGCATCCCTTCCAGGACGGCTGGCGGTTCGCGGTGTGGGCCCCCAGCGCCGTGGCCGTGGAGATCTGCGGCGGCTTTGACGGCTGGGGCCCCGGTGTGCCCATGCAGCGGGCCGAGACCGGCATCTGGAACGGCTTCGTCCCCGGTCTGCAGGAGGGCGAGATGTACAAGTTCCGCATCCACGGGCGGGACGGCAGCACCGTGATGCGGGCCGACCCCTACGCCTTTGCCACCGAGCTGCGCCCCGGCACGGCCAGCATCCTGACCAAACTGGACTTCCCGTTCGACGACCACACCTGGATGGAGCGGCGGGACAAGTGCCGCAACCTGCCCCTGAACATCTACGAGCTCCACGCGGGCAGCTGGAAGCACAAGCCCAACGCCACCTGCGAGGACGGCTCGGACGGCTGGTACAACTACCGCGAGCTGGCGCGGGAGCTGATCCCCTGGCTGCTGGACCACCGCTTCACCCATGTGGAGCTGCTGCCTCTGGCCGAGCACCCCTTCGACGGCAGCTGGGGCTACCAGACCTCCGGCTATTTCTCCGTGACCAGCCGCTACGGCTCCCCGGCCGACTTTGCAGCCTTCGTCAACGCCTGCCACCGGATGGGCATCGGCGTCATCATGGACTTTGTGCCGGTCCACTTTGCCGCCAACGGCGACGCACTGGCCAACTTTGACGGCACCCATCTGTATGAGTACGACAGCGATGTGGGCCACAGCGAGTGGGGCACCTGCAACTTCAACTACTACCGCCGGGAGGTGTGCAGCTTCCTGAACAGCGCCGCCGCCCTGTGGATGGACGTCTACCACTGCGACGGCATCCGGATGGACGCCATCTCCCGTGCGCTCTACTGGCAGGGCGACCCCAACCGCGGCGTGAACGAGGGTGCGGTCACCTTCCTGCGGAATCTGAACCACGGCCTGAACACGCGGTTCCCCACCGGCATCTACACCGCCGAGGACTCCACCAACTTCCTCAAGGTCACGGCCCCCACCCGCTACGACGGCATCGGCTTCGACTACAAGTGGGACATGGGCTGGATGCACGACACGCTGGACTATTTCGCTACCCCCTTCGGGGAGCGGCCGAACGCCTACGGTAAGCTGCTGTTCAGCATGCATTACTTCTACAACGAACTGTATCTGCTGGCCCTGAGCCACGACGAGGTGGTGCACGGCAAAAAGACCATCATCGACAAGCTGTGGGGCACCTACGCCGAAAAGTGCGCCCAGCTGCGCACCCTCTATTTCTATATGTATATGCATCCGGGCAAAAAGCTCAACTTCATGGGCAACGAGCTGGGGCACTTCCGCGAGTGGGACGAAAAACGGGAGCTGGACTGGGACCTGCTCAAGTATCCCTTCCATGACGCTTTCCAGAAGTATTTCGCCCGCCTGAGCCTGGTATACGCCACCGAGCCCGCCCTGTTTGACGGCGAATACAACCCCGACTGCTTTGAGTGGGTGGCCAGCGAGAGCTGCACCGAGGGCGTCTACGCCTGGCTACGCAAGGGCCGGGGCCAGAACCTGCTGTGCATCATGAACACCCAGGACCACGCCCACAAAAAGTTCCCGCTGTACCTCAAGTTCCCCTGCTCTGCGGAGCTGGTGCTGGACACCGAGGCTGCCGAGTGGGGCGGTTCCCACAAGGGCCGCCGCAAGCTGCACTTCCACACCACTGACGGCGGTGTGTACGGTCGGGATTATACCCTCACCGTGGATCTGCCCGCCATGGGCAGCTTCCTGCTGCGCCTGACCCCGGAGGCCCCCAATCCGGACGCCGCCCGCATCAGCGCCAACAAGGCCATGGCCCAGAAGCGCCGTACCGCCCGCGCCAAGAATTCCAGTAAGTAATATTTGTGTCAAAATGTCCCGTGTGCTTTGAAAGCAGCGGGGCATTTTTGGTTTTGCCTCCGCTATGGCTGGACAGTGCCCCCTGTGGTTTGCTATACTGTAAGCTGTGAATTTATGCTGTATGCATTGCGCATTTTTATAAGGAGGATTTTTTCTCATGTCAGCAACTCTTTCCAAGCTGCGCATCTCGTGGGTAGGCAGGGCCCTGCTGGCCTATGCCGTGTCCGCACTGGCGCTGGTGGTGCTGGGCCTTGCCGCCCTCGGCAGTGCCGTATTTTTCCCGCTGGTGAGCCTGTGGTGCAACCTGGCCCTGTTCGGGCTGGTGCTGGTGGTGCTGCGGCTGGCGGACGTGAAGTTCGACCTGTTCCACTGGGCTGTGATCATCGGCTTCTGGGCCGCGGCGCTGCTCTACTTCTACTGGGCCGAGACCCGCCGCAGCTTCGTGTACATCTGGGACTACGTCAACTACATCAACAAGCAGTACAACGCCGAGGCCGCCTTTCTTCAGGGCCCGGCGGTCGGCTTCCATTTCATTCTGGACTCTCTGGCTGAGGACTATACCAACTTCAACACTCTGTTCATCGAGTTCCCGTTCTGCCTGACCGACCGCACCGGCGACAGCTTTGCGATCTGTCAGGTGTTCAGCATCGTGCCCATGCTGCTGCTTTTGCTGGCCGGTCTGGTGGTCAAAGTGGGCCAGATGCTGCAGGTGAAAAACCGCTTCTGGTATTTTCTCATCGGTCTGTCCTGGACCTTTACCTACCCGTGGCTGCGCATGAGCGCCGTGCTGAGCCAGCCGGACTGGTTCGGCCTGATCTTCGCCTTCAGCATCCTGCTGCTCACGCTTGATTTCCGGTTTGAAAAGCTGGACCTGCCCCGGTTCGGGCTGCTGTTCCTGGCCACGGCGGCCATCATCCTGTCCCGCCGGTGGTACCTGTACTTCGTGGTGGGCTACTACTTTGCCTACGCCGTGCTGGTGCTGGTGAGCAGCGCCCGCATTGCCAAAGCGGGCCGCAGGCAGGATGCCCTGCTGCAGGTGCGCAACCTGATCCTGTTCGGCCTGATGTCCATGGTGGCCATGGTCATCCTGCTGTGGCCCCTGGTGAGCCACATTCTGGGCTACGACTACGCCGACCACTATTCCTACTACAACGGCGGCGGCATGGTCACTGAAACCTACCTGCAATGCGCCCGCATGGGCCTGATGAACCTGGTGCTTATGGGCATGGGCCTGTGGTTCTGCTTCAAGCGCAGAAAGATGCCTGCTCTGCCCTGTCTGGCCGGGCTGGAGATCCTGCTGAGCATGGTGCTGTTCACCCGGGTGCAGACCACCGGTTCCCAACATATGCTGCTGTTTTTACCCGGCTGGTTCCTCCTGTTCCTGATCGGTGCCGCAGCCCTGGCAGAGGGCATGAACCGCCGCCGGAACCTAAAGATCGGCTTCTGGCTGTTCACCATCGCCTTTGCCACCTCGGTGCGCTGCTCCCCCCTGACCACCGTGGCTCTGCCGGATTTTCTCATCGGCCGCACTGTTCTCTCGGCCTCTCCGCAGGAGAGCGCCCACGATTTTGCCGCCATTGATGACCTGGTCTATGACCGCAAGGATCTGCCGCAGATCAAGGCCATTGCCAGCTGGATCGACACCCACTGTGCCGATGGCGAGATCGCCTATATGATCCCCCACGACACGCTGTACTGCCCGGATCACTTCAAGAACTGCCAGCTGCCCGCAACCCCCATCAACAACAAGCTGGCCTTTGGCTTCTCGGTGCCTGGCACCCACTACTTCCCTATGCAGTTCTTTGAGGCAAAATACGTTCTCACCGCCGATCCTTTCCCGCTGACTCATGTAAATGACCCTGAGAACGAGATGTCCCACAAGCTGAACGACATGTTCCTGGCCGTGCGCGACGAATACTTCGCACTGGAAGAGACCTTTGACATGGGCAACGGCACCACCTTTACCATCTGGCGGCGCACTGTAGCCCCCACCCGCGCCGAAGTGGAGTATTACCTCAGTGCCTTTACCGAAGAAGATGCCAAATACCCTGAGATGTTCTCTCAGGTCGCCGAAAACTGGCTTGCTGCCCGCGGGCTGTAAGCGCTTACTGGAATGGAGGTTCCCTGCCATGGAACAAACCGCAAATGCTCTGCCGCCGGTCACGCTGGGGCAGTACAAGGGCCTGCCGGTCACCCGCCGGGTGCGCCCGGTGACCGAAGCCGCCGTTGCTTCTGAACTGAAAAGCCTTGCCCGCCGTCATGCGCCTTTCTGCGCCACCAGCGCCCCCGCTGCCCGGGGGATGCGGGTCACACTGGATTTTGAGGGCTTTCTGGACGGCGCGCCCATCCCGGACAGCCGCATGGAACAGGTGACCGTAACACTGGGCACCGCCCAGCTCATGCCTGCCGCCGAGCAGGCCGTGTACGGCCACTGCGCCGGAGAGACCTTCCGGTTTGATTTCACCTACCCGGACGAGTTCCGCGTGCCGGAGCTCTCCGGCAAAACGGCGCAGTTCGAGATCTGCCTGCACACGGTGGAGCAGAAGCAGGAACCCACCGTGGACGATGCCCTGGCCCAGCGGCTGGGCTTTGCCACGCTGGACGCCCTGCGGGAGAGCATCCGTGCCAAGAAAGCGGCTTCTCACGAGGCCAACGCTGACCGTCTGGCTGAGGCTGCCCTGCTGGACCTGGCCGGGGCCAACCTGACCGTGGAGCTGCCTGCTGCCGTGCTGGACCAGAACGCCGACCACGCGCTGCAGCAGCTGAAGGATAAGCTTTCCCGGAGCCGCTTCTCGCTGGAGCTGTACTGCCAGGCCAACAACACCACGCCGGAACAGCTGCGGGCCGGCTATCGCCAGGATGCCGCACGCCGCATGCGCGCGATGCTGGCCGTGCCGGCCATTGCACAGGCCGAGAACATCACTGTGAGCAATGAGGAAGTGGACGCCGAATACGCCCGTCTGGCCCGGCTGCACGGCAACCCGGAGGAGGAGATCCGCCGGGTTCTGGCCCGTGATGCTGTGGCCGCCGCCATTACCAACCAGAAGGTCCAGCGCTTTCTGCTGGACCATGCAGCTGTCACGTCGATCGTAGAAAAGGAGTGATCGTATGGGCTTTTTTACAAGAGCTGCGATGGATGCACTGATGAAAACCACCCATCCGGAGATCAACCGCCGCCAGTGCTGGAACCTGCACCCGCACCGCAAATCCTGCACGGCCTGCAAGGATATCTGCCCCTACGGCGATCAGATCTTTACCCGTCCCAACCTCGTTAAGGACTGGGACCCCTGCACCGACTGCGGTCTGTGCGTCTCCGTATGCCGCAGCCGCTGCATCTCCCCCTCGCCGGAGCAGGTGGAGCGCGACACCTCTGCCGCCGACACCGACAACGATACCATCTGGATCGGCTGTGAGAAGTCGGCCCGCAAAAACTCCATGGTGCGCGCCTGCATCGCGTCCCTTTCCTGGGAGGCGCTGGCCTATCTGGCCCTGAACAAAAAGATCGTGCTGGACCTGACCCCCTGCGGCGAGTGCGAGAACGACACCTGCGCCGACCAGCTGCGGGCCGAGCTGACCCGCCTGGTGGAGTTCTTCGGGGAAACGATGTTCGAGGCCCGCTTCACGCTGGCCTATGAGCCGGACGAAGCCCCCTACCACGTCAAGGAGCTCACCCGCCGCGAGATGTTCGAGCAGGTGGGCCACGGCTCTAAGAGCGGCACCAAACAGCTGCTGCGCATGCTGCCCGGCCTGCGCGCCGACGAGGACGGCGGTGCAGACTTCCGCCTGCTGCTGCACCAGCGCACCAGGCAGCTCAAGGCCGCCATGCCGGACAATCCCCTGCACTACGGCTGCTATCTGCCCAGCTTCACCGACAAGTGCTTTGCCTGCGGCAAGTGCGAAAAAGCCTGCCGTGCAGGTGCCCTGAAGCAGGAGGACCTGCCGGACGGCCAGACTCGTATGGTGGTCACCCCGTGGAAGTGCAGTGAGTGCGGCGTGTGCGTGGCGGCCTGCTCCAACAAGGGGCTGGACGGCATGAAGCTGCGCCAGCTCACCACCCTTGGCCCGGTGAGCCTGCACAAGTGCACCAAGACCCTGTGCAAGAACTGCGGCAAGCCCATTGCTCCGGACAGCGCCGAGGGCCTGTGCTCGGTGTGCCGCATCAAGGAGCGCACCAAACAGCGGCAGGAAGAAGCCCGTGCCCGCGCACAGAAGCTCAAGGAAGAGCGGGAGGCCAAAAAGGCCGCCGAGGAAGCCGCTAAGGCGGCAGAGCAGGCAGCTGCCCCGGCTGCAGAACCTGCCGTGGAGGCTGCTGCCCCCGCCGCACCGCAGTCCGTGGCTGCCATGCTCACCGATGAGGCTGCCGCTGCTGCCGGTGCAGAAACTGCCGCCGCTGTGCCCAAAACCGATTGACGCCGCACGGATTCAATGTTATACTTGCGTTGGTTACCCGTTGGTAGCTGTACGCTGTTACAAAGAGGTAACGGATGGATTCCGTTGCCTCTTTTTTCGGTTTGTGCCTGCGGGGCAATTTCATCCGATCCAGACCCGAATCTGAAAGAAAGAGGGATTTTTTATGCGTCATACCATTACCCGCCGCCAGTTCCTGAAAGTCGGCGGCGCCGCTGTTGTTTCCACAGCGGCAGCCGGCCTGCTGAGCAGCTGCGGCGGCTCGTCCGCTTCCGGCAGCTCCACCGGCGGCTCCGGCAGCAGCACCTACACCCTGCTGTACTCCCGTCAGCCCGCCACCCTGAACTATCTGATCTGCTCCGCAGACCCGGACCTGTACCACGGCACCCAGTGCGTGGACACGCTGGTGGAGTACGACAACCGCGGCAAGATCCGCGAGGGTCTGGCCACCACCTGGGAGTGGGATGCGGATACCCTGACCTGGACCTTCCACCTGCGGGACGAGAACTGGGTGGACTGCAACGGTGAGGTGCTGGGCCCGGTCACCGCACAGGACTTCGTGGATGCGCTGCAGTATGTGCTCACCCCGGCCTATGCATCCTCCACGGCCAGCCTGGTCACCCCCTATGTGGCCGGTGCCGAGGATTACTACAACTATCTGTTCTACAAAGCCAGCGCCGAGAACGGCACCGTGGCCGAGGACGGCACCACCTACACGCTGGAAGCCGACGGCTCGGTGACCGCCGCAGCCGCCGATGGCACCACCACGAGCTATGCTCCCGTGGATTTTGATACCGTGGGCGTCAAGGCCGTGGACGAGCACACCCTGACCTATACGCTGTGCTTCGACTTTCCCGGTTTTGTCAGCCTGCTGAGCTACGCTCCCTACGAGCCGGCCTACGGTCCCCTGCTGGAAGAGCTGGGCGACCAGTTCTGCACCAGCGCCGAGACCGCCTGCAGCTGCGGCGCGTTCTATCTGGCGGAGTATGTGCCGCTGGAAAGCTGGGTGATGAAGAAAAACCCCGAAAACTACGACAAGGACAACGTCTACATCGACACCATCCGCTACATCTACAACCAGGAAGAGCTCATCAGCGGCCCGGAAATGGTCCGGCGCGGCGAGATCGACCAGGCCACCATCAGCTCCGACATCCTCGACAGCTGGCTGTCCGACGACACCACCAAGGATATGGTGTCCATGGAGCGCCCGGAGACCGGCAAGAGCTACTTCTACATCTTCAACTTCCTGCCCTACGCCCACGAGTTCTCCAACTGGAACGTCACCGGCGTGGACGCCCAGTATGAGCCGGACAACTGGGCCAAGGCCGTCAACAGCACCAACTTCCGCAAGGCATTCCTGTACGCCATCAATCCGTCGGTCACGCTGGCCGTCACTGCCCCGGAAGGCTACGACAACTACAAGCTGCACACCATCACCCCGCCGTCCTTCTGCGCCAACAGCCAGGGCGTGGACTACACCGAATGCGGCGATCTGGCCAACCTGTCCGACTTCTTTGACGAGGCAAAGGCCAAGGAATACCGCGACGCCGCTGTGGAAGAGCTGACTGCTGCCGGGGCCACCTTTCCCATCAAGGTGCAGTACCCCTACAACCCCGCCGTGGTGGACTGGGACAAGCAGTGTCAGGTGTTCAAGCAGCAGGTGGAGGGCGTTCTGAACGACGGCTTCGACTTTATCAACATCATCATCACCCAGGGCCCCTCCGACAACTTCCTGAACGCCGTGCGCCGTGTGGGTGCCTATGAGCTCATGTCCTACTACTGGGGTGCCGACTACTCCGACCCCGAGACCGAGGTGTACCCCTTCTATCAGGAAGCCGGCGACCGCGGCACCTGCTATGCGTTCCTGCGCACCGGCGTGGAGGACGGCATCATCACCGGTGAGACGGCCGAGTACGTCATGACCTACATGGACATGGTGGAAAAGGCCAAGGCCATCACTGAGGATCTGGATGCCCGGTATGAAGCCTTTGCCAATGCCGAGGCCTATCTGATCCAGAATGCCCTGGTGGTGCCGCTGGGCCTGCCCGTGCCGCCGTACATTGCCACCCGCCTGAACCTGTGGGAGGGTCAGTACGCCCCCACCGGCCTTTCGTCCAACCGCCTGAAGGGCGTGCACATCCTGGACCACTACGTCTCCATGGACGAGTACGACCAGAACCGGGACGCCCGGTAAATCATTCTGAAGATCCTCCGCTTCGCTCTGGATATTTTCAGCGGAAATATGTTTTTCTTTGCAACTCGGAAAAATCTGCGGATTTTTCCGAGTTGCTTTTTCACGGGAAGGGAACTCTTTCAGGTCTGCTTCGCAGCCGTGACTGAGGGAGTTCCCACCGCCTTTTCAACAGCTTTTGCTCCAAAAATCTTCAAATCACTTTTCAAAATCAAGAAATTGCGGTATTCTATTCTTATCTGTATTTCAAAAGAAAAAGAGAGGTGCACACTATGGTGCAATATCTCGCAAAACGCATCGGGCGTTCTCTGCTGACCTTGTTCATCATTGTAACGCTGGTGTTCTGCCTGCTGCGGCTCATGCCGGTGGAAGGCTATTTTGCAAACTACGAAAAAATGACCGCGGCCCAGATCCAGGCGGGTCTGCAGTCCATGGGCCTGCTGGACCCGCTGCCGGTGCAGATCGGCCGGTTCTGGAAAGACGCCCTGCACGGTGACCTGGGCGTGAGCCACATCTACAAGGTCAACGTGCCGGTGACCGAGATCCTGGCCCAAAAGCTGCCCATCTCCATCCAGATGGGCGTGCTGGCTATGCTGCTGAGCCTTGTGCTGGGCATCCCGCTGGGGCTTGTCATGGGCCGGTGCAAGAACCGCTGGCCCGACAAACTGGGCACAGCCCTCATCGTGCTCATCCAGGCCGTGCCGGCTGCCGTGTACTTTTTGTACATCCAGATGTACGGCACCTCCATTCTGGGGGTGGGCCTGCTGTTCGACGCCGCCAACTGGCGCTACTGGGTGCTGCCGGTGTGCAGCATGAGCCTGGCAAACCTGGCCTTCTACGCCATGTGGCTGCGCCGCTATATGGTGGACGAGAGCAACAAGGACTACGTCAAGCTGGCCCGCGCCAAGGGCGTGAGCGAGAACAATATCGCCCTGCACCACGTATTCCGCAACGCCATGGTGCCGCTGGTGCAGTACATTCCCTCCGCATTCCTGAACACCGTCGTCGGCTCCATCTACATCGAAAGCCTGTACAGCATCCCGGGCATGGGCGGCCTGCTGGTCACCTGTGTGCAGCGCCACGACAACACCATGGTGCAGGGCATCGTGCTGCTGTACGCCTGCGTGGGCATCGTGGGCCTGATCCTGGGCGATGTGCTCATGGTGCTCATTGATCCCCGCATCAACTTTGGCAAGAAAGAAGGTGGCCGCTGATGCTTTCGTTCCTGAAACGGGAAAAATCCAAAAAGCTGGAAAACCAGCTCAACACCCTGCAGAAGGAAGGCCCTGCTGCCTGGGCAGACCTGCCGGAGGACGAACTGTTCACCCCCGCCAGGTTCCACGCCGAGCAGGCCGAGGCCACGGCCAGCTCCAACTACAGCTACTGGGGCAGCACCTTCCGTGCTTTCTTCAAGAACAAGGCAGCCGTGGCCCTGCTCATCGCGCTGGTGGCCGTGGTGGCCTTTGCCTTTCTCCAGCCTTATCTGCCGGGGCAGGCGGACCCCAACCTCTGCGCCGTGGACCCCGTCACCGGCATCCAGTACCGCAACATCGCTCCCGGGCAGGACGGCTTTATCTGGGGTTCCAACTCCATCGGGCAGGACCTGTGGGCCCGCATCTGGGCCGGTGCCCGCACCAGCCTGACCATTGCCTTTTTCGTGGCTCTCATCGAAGCCGTGGTGGGCATCACTGCCGGTGTGCTGTGGGGCTATGTGCGCGGGCTGGATTTTCTGTTCACGGAGCTGTACAACATCTTTGACAACATTCCCACCGCCATTGTGCTGATCCTCATCTCCTATGTGGCCTCCCCCAGCATCTGGACCATGATCCTGGGCATGTCCATCAAGGGCTGGATCGAGATGGCGCGGTTCATCCGCAACCAGATCCTCATCATCCGTGACCGTGACTACAACGTTGCCTCCCGCTGCATCGGCACCCCCACGGTGCGCATCGTGCTGCGCAACCTGCTGCCGTATCTGGTGTCGGTGATCATGCTGCGCATGGCCCTCACCATTCCGGAAGCCATCGGCAACGAGGTGTTCATCACCTACATCGGCCTGGGCCTCTCGGTGGAGACGCCCTCGCTGGGCAATCTGGTCAACGACGGCCGCAAGGTGATGATGCAGGCCGGTCTGCGCTACCAGCTGCTCTACCCCACCCTGATTCTGAGCTTTGTCACCATTGCGTTCTATCTGATCGGCAACGCGTTCTCGGACGCCGCCGACCCGAAGAACCACCTGCAGTAAGGAGGAATGCATGATGAACGAAAATGACTGCATCCTCTCGGTGCAGGGGCTGGATATCCGGTTCAACCTGCGCGGCCGGGTGCTGCACGCCATCCGCGGCATCGACCTGGACCTGTACCGGGGCGAAGTGCTGGCCGTCGTGGGCGAGTCCGGCTCCGGCAAGAGCGTGTTCACCAAGAGCTTCATGGGCCTGCTGGACGCCAACGGCTCCATTTCCAGCGGCACCATCGACTACTTTGGTGCCGACGACGGAAAGCCCATCCGCCTGTCTGACCTGAAAAAGGAAAAGGACTGGCTCCGGGTACGCGGCCACGAGATCGCCATGATCATGCAGGACCCCATGACCAGCCTGAACCCGCTGAAGACCATCGGCGACCAGATCATGGAAGCCGTGGAGCTGCATCAGGGCCTGCGCGGCAAGGCCGCCAGAGAGAAGACGCTGGAATACCTGCGGGATGTCGGCATCACCGACCCGGAGGTCCGCTTCGGCCAGTACCCGCACGAGTTCTCCGGCGGTATGCGCCAGCGCGTCGTCATCGCCATTGCGGTGGCCTGCAACCCGCAGATTCTGATCTGCGATGAGCCCACCACCGCGCTGGACGTGACCATCCAGGCGCAGATCTTGCAGCTGCTCAAGGAGATGCAGGTCAAGTACAACCTGACCATCGTTCTCATCACCCACGACCTCGGTGTCGTGGCCAACATCGCCGACCGGGTGGCCGTCATGTATGCAGGCGACATCATCGAGATCGGCACCTCGGACGAGATTTATTACGACCCCCGCCACCCCTACACCTGGGCACTGCTGTCCAGTATGCCCCAGATGGGCATCAAGGGCGAGGACCTGTTCAACATCCAGGGCACCCCGCCGAACCTGTTCACCGAGATCCACGGCGACGCCTTTGCGCCCCGCAACCCGCAGGCGCTCAAGATCGACTTCGTCAAGCGCCCGCCGTATTTTGAGATCAGCCCCACCCACAAGGCCAAGACCTGGCTGCTGGACCCGCGGGCACCCAAGGTGGAGCCGCCGCTGGCAGTCCGCCTGCTGAAAGAGGAGGGGATGTAAAATGGCAGAGGAACGTGAAACGCTTCTGGAGGTCAAAGACCTCGAAGTGACCTATGGTTCCGGCAAAAAAGCCTACCGCGCCGTGAACCGCGCCAATTTCAAGATCTACAAGGGCGAGACGTTCGGCCTGGTGGGCGAGTCCGGTTCCGGCAAGACCACCATCGGCCGCGCCATCATGCGCATCCTGCCCACTTCCGGCGGCGAGATCCTGTACAAGGGCCAGAAGATCAACGGCAAGATCTCCCACGCGCTGGACCAGCAGGTCATCAAGGAGATCCAGATGATCTTCCAGGACCCGCAGTCCTCCCTGAACGAGCGCGCCAAGGTGAGCTACATTGTCGGCGAGGGCCTGATGAACGTCCGGCCCGACCTGACCGCTGCCCAGCGGGAAGAAA
>ERZ1108170.1719-NODE-1719-length-12958-cov-6.022165_pt1 | contig 12958 bp, 10 predicted proteins | sample MGYA00403705_ERZ1108170 | MGnify/ENA primary metagenome ERZ1108170 (study PRJEB35170, sample SAMEA104062422) | human gut metagenome | biome: human gut; feature: human-associated habitat; material: faeces | place: Denmark | collected 2012-06-15 ...
ATTTGGTAAGATTAGAAACAATATCATCTAGCAGGATATGGGGGAAGAAGATAAAATAATTAAAAAAGAAAGGGAGGTATCATAGTGTATATTAAACAAAAAGGAAGGGAGGTTTACTCATGTACATTAAAAGGTTTGTGAAACATTATTACATAATGCTGGTACCGGCTTTCCTGTGGCTGTTCTTTTTCAGTATCGTGCCTATGTTTGGAATCGTGATGGCTTTTCAGGATTATAATCCGGGACAGGGCATCCTGCATTCCAAATTTGTTGGTCTGGCTAATTTTAAGTATATGTTTCAGATGAGTGACATTACACAGGTTTTACGTAATACAGTAACTATTGCTGTGGGTAAGATCATTGGAAATATTATTTTCCCACTGATCTTTGCATTATTATTAAATGAACTGGCATTGAAAAGACTGAAGCGTCCGATTCAGACAATCGTATACTTACCGTATTTTCTGTCCTGGGTTATTCTTGCAAAGATCGTGCTGAACATTTTCGGTTATACAGGACCGATAAATCATCTGATACAGCTGTTTGGCGGTGACCCGATTAATTTTTTCGGGGAAGCAAAGCTGTTCCAGCCGCTGGTGATTGGTACGGACATCTGGAAAGGGTTCGGTTATAATACAGTAGTTTATCTTGCTGCTATCCTGGGTGTTGATAAATCATTGTATGAAGCGGCAGCAGCAGATGGTGCCGGCAGGTTTAAGAGGATATGGCATGTGACGCTGCCGGGTATAAGGACGACAGTAGCACTTCTGGCTATCCTGTCTCTTGGCAATGTATTAAATGCAGGATTTGACCAGATATATAATCTGTATAACCCATTGGTATATTCAACAGGAGATGTTATTGATACATGGGTATACAGGGCTGGTTTACAGAATCTGCAGTATTCTCTGGCAACAGCAGTCGGATTATTCAAGTCTGTGATTAGTGTCATATTGATTGCTCTGGGTTACCGGCTTGCAGATAAATTTACCGGTTATAAACTGTTTTAGGAGGTGGTATCTATGATTGAGAATAAAAGCCTCGGATCCAAGATTTTCGATGTTTTGAATGTGGTGTTCCTTGTTATAGTTATGTTGATCTGTATTATGCCTGTATGGTATGTCCTCTGTGTATCCCTGAGCAGCAGGGAAGCCGTTAATGCAGGAAAAGTTGCTTTCTGGCCGGTTGGCTTCAATCTGCTCTCCTACCAGAAGATTTTGGGAGAAGGTGGATTTTTGGGTTCGTTCCTGATATCTATAAAAAGAGTAGTACTGGGTACTGCTATCAGCATGGTATGTATTCTTATGGCAGCGTTCCCGTTGTCAAGAACGAAAAAGCAGTTCCCCCATAAAGAAATCTTCATGTGGATTCTTGTATTTTGTATGTTATTCAACGGTGGTACTGTTCCATGGTATATCACTATGAAAAGCTACCATCTGATGGACAGTATCTGGGGACTGGTGCTGGGAACAGGACTACAGGTGTTTAATGTAATCCTTGCAGTGAACTTTTTTAAAAATCTTCCACCAGAGCTGGAAGAAGCATGTTTTATTGATGGCGGCGGACCGTGGAGGAATCTGATATCCATATACATACCGCTGGCAAAACCGATGGTGGCAACCATTGCACTTTTTACCATGGTCATGTACTGGAATGAATTCTTCCAGGGAATGGTCCTGAGTACAAGACAAAGCAGTTACCCATTGCAGACCTATATCCAGCAGATGGCTGTAACACTGGATTATTCTACAATGAGTGTAGAACAGATCGCACAGGCGATGAAATTAAATAATCTCTCATTGGATTCAGCAAAGATATTTATAGCTATGATACCGGTACTGATTGTATATCCATTCCTGCAAAGATATTTTGTAGATGGTATTACACTTGGATCAGTAAAAGGATAAAAAAAGGAGGAAGAAGAAGTATGAAACAGAAACAGATTATCGCACTTGTAAGTGCGACAGCACTAGTTGCGACTGCGCTGGCAGGATGCGGCAAAACATCAGAAGAAAACACACAGAAAACAGCAGTAGGTGAGGCAGAAGGAACAGCCAAGGAAGATCTCCCATTTTCAAAATATGCAGAGCCAGTAAAGGTCCATCTGGGCGGTTCAATGAATCCAAATGCGAAGATTCCTGACGGAATGAGCTATGAGGATAATTCCTATACAAGACTTTTGAAGAAAGACTTAAATATCGATGTCGTATACGACTGGGTTACATCCTCATCTGACTTTGAGGAGAAAATGAACCTATGTATCGGAAGTGGTGCGATTCCTGATCTGATGAATGTCAATGCTACACAGTATAGGGCACTTCTGAAATATGATATGATCCAGCCGCTTGATCAGTATTTTGATGACTATGCTTCAGATACGTTGAAAGGATATGTAGAATCCGGTGGGGATAAACTGAAAGAATGTATTACTAATGATAAGGGAGAGATAATGGCAATCCCGGCTCCGAGTATGATGGTAGGAGAAATGAACGAAATGTGGATTCGTCAGGATTGGCTGGATAAGCTTGGGCTGGAGGTTCCAAGAACCTGGGATGAAATGGCAGCAGTGGCAGAAGCATTCGTGACCCAGGATCCGGATGGCAACGGAGAAGATGATACCATTGGAATTCTTGGACCAGGCAATTCAGATCATTTGAATGCAACTGTAGCAAACCAGTTTGGACTGGATCCATTGTTCAGCAGCTGCCAGTCTTATCCACAGTACTGGCTGCAGGATGAGGATGGAACTGTAAAGTATGGTTCAATTCAGCCGGAGACCAGAACAGCCCTGGAAAAAATCCAGAAATTGTATAAAGATAAACTGATTGATCCGGAAATGTTTGTCAGAAATGACTGTAAGGAGCCTCTTCTGGCTGGAAAGGTCGGAATTTTCTTTAATGCATGGTGGGGTGGTTATACAGTGGCAGATGCTACACTGGCAGGAGAAGCAGACTGGAGAGCATACTTTACACCATTGGCCGAGGATGGAAACTATTATACCCATATGCCAAATCCTACAAATAAATATGTAGTGGCAAGCAAAAACTGTAAGAATCCGGAGGCTGCATTTAAGATTGTTAACTATCTGATTGCTAATGAGCAGCAGTGGGTAGATGATGGCATTTCCTCCACAGAAATGGGTACTTCAGATTTTTATCCTTTGTATAATGGCTACGATAATGCAGATGAGATTGAAGTATCCACTGAGACTCTGGAAAAATATCTTGCAGGAGAGATTACAATGGATGATGTAAATGCATATATGGCAACACTTTCACCAGAGGAAAGCGCACAGATGCAGGCAATGACAAGTGGAATGAGCGATGATCAGATACTACAGCTTTTCTCAGCGTCACTAAAGGCTAGAACAACAGATGCAACATTAGACAGCAATAAGTCGAAGCTTGGAATTACAGACCTTGATACACCTTCGCAGATAGATATATATGCAACTGATTTTGATTCTAAGGAGAAGGTTCAGAATATTATTAAGGATTACAATAAGCTGCAGCAGGACGATGGCAAGGAAGAAAATGTTATTAACTACACAGATTATGTTGGAATAATGATGTCATCGGTAAGTACAATTATTAATGCAATCTCTTATGTATTAATAGCATTTGTTGCAATATCGCTTATAGTTTCTTCAATAATGATAGGTATTATCACATACATTTCAGTACTTGAAAGAACTAAGGAAATTGGAGTATTAAGAAGTATTGGTGCTTCTAAGAAAGATGTTTCAAGAATATTCAATGCAGAGACACTTATTGAAGGTTTTGTCTCAGGCGCACTCGGCATTGTTGTAACTTTATTGTTGTGCATACCTGCAAATGCGTTGATTAAGCACCTTACAGACATTTCCAATGTTGCACAGCTTCCGGTTGCAGGAGGAGTAATACTTATAATAATAAGCATGTTCCTTACATTTATTGCCGGACTTATCCCAGCAAAGCTTGCAGCTAAAAAAGACCCTGTTGTGGCATTAAGAAGTGAATAATGTCTTTACTTTAAAACTTCACTGTGTTAAAATTTGAAAGTAATAAGCCAATGTTATTTTTGGAAAAACGGGGTGGATAATTATGAACAATAAGTTAAAAACACAGGCTGTTGAGCAGCTTTTTCAGGCAATATTAAGCCTTAAGGATTTAGATGAAGCATACGATTTCTTTGAGGATGTATGTACAATTAACGAGATTTTATCCCTGTCACAGAGATTTGAGGTTGCCAAGATGTTAAGAGAACACAGGACATATCTTGATATTGCAGAGAAGACAGGTGCGTCTACTGCGACAATCAGCAGGGTAAACCGTTCGCTTAATTATGGTAATGACGGGTATGACAGAGTATTTGAAAGACTTGGCATGCTTGAGAAAGAGTCAGAAGATAATAAGTAATATATGAAACAATGTAAAAGGGAACTGTCAGTGCTGGCAGTTCCCTTAATTTATATGGATTATTTCTTTTTGTCTGTTTTCTCAGACTTCTCAGGATGCTTTGGCGCATGCTTGGCAGAGTAATCATCAATCAGACTTTCAATCATGTTCTTCTTCATGTATACATCAAAGCTTAAAAGGCATACAAGACTGAAGAACTGTAAGAATTCTCTGTCATCTTCATCCTTTACATCTGTAAATGCATTGCTTGCCTGTTCAGATTTTGCAAATATATCTTTAGATAAGGGCCTTGCAAGAGAGGATTCCATTGAAAAAATCTCTTTATATATATAATCCAGATCCGGCTTGGAACCTTCATCAAAGAATTTCTCAGTGAGAGGATTGAGCATTTTCTGTATATCACTTATTGAGAGAATGTTCTTAAAGTAATAGATAAATGTAAGGATATATATGTGTTCCTTAGAGTACTTTTTCTTTACTGGTGATGGCAGCAGATTGTTTTTGGCATAGTTGTTAATCATTGTTTTGGTTAGTACTTTATCATCAGTGGTACGCTTTGTATCGTGAAGATGTTCATACATAAATGTTGTAACCTGATCCATGTACAGGTTGATGTTAGGCACATCTCCGGGTTTTATATAGTTAAGAGCGGACATATCTTTAAGAATACCACTCATAAGCTCTTTAATATCGTTGTTCATATGTTCCTCATTTCTTTAAAAATGCGTATTCATGAGAGAATACATTTATATTAATGCTTAAGCTATATTATATAGTTTTTAAAACCACATTTCAAGTAGGAATAATATAATGAACTTTAGCATAGTGTATTGTGCATATTATGATATTTTAATTTTTATTACAAGAATATAAAATATGTTTCATAGGAGCAAATATTCGTGACTTTTTACTCCTGATATATTATAATGAAAAAGGTTTTTTAAGAATTCTGGGAGACAGAATTCGGATGCACCAGAGGGTGATATGTGCCAGAAAGCGGCACAGGAATGGAGGATTATTATGGGTATTTTAACAAGATTCAAGGACATTATGAGCGCTAACATCAATGCACTTCTCGATAAGTGTGAAGATCCAGAGAAGATGATTGACCAGTACATGAGAAATCTTGAGAGCGACCTTGGAAAGGTTAAGGCAGAGACAGCTTCAGTTATGGCTGAGGAGACAAGATGTAAAAGAGAGCTTGATGAATGCACAGCAGATGTTGCCAAGTATCAGTCATATGCAGAAAAGGCTCTTAAGGCTGGCAACGAGGCAGATGCAAGAACATTCCTTGAGAAGAAGCAGCAGTTAGTTTCTAAGCAGGCTACATTACAGCAGACATATAATATTGCAGCAGACAATGCAGCTAAGATGCGTCAGATGCATGATAAGCTCTGCAAGGATATCCAGTCTCTTGAAGCAAGAAGAGATGCAGTTAAGGCTAAGGTTGCAGCAGCTAAGGCTCAGGAGAGAATCAACAAGGTTGGTTCAAGTGTTAACAGTGTTGGAACAAGCATGGATGCATTCGGTAAGATGGAGGCTAAGGCTAATAAGATGCTTGACGAGGCTAATGCAATGGCAGAGCTTAACCAGACACAGCTTGAGGCAGATGTTGACAGTCTTGCAGCTAAGTATGATGCAGAGCCAGCTAACACAGCAGTTGATGATGAATTAGCAGCACTTAAGGCTCAGATGGGCTTATAATTCAGAAGCACATTTATAATGAGATAAGCAATACATAGATAAGGAGAGGGAACATGGGATTATTCAAAGGGCAGTTTGCCAACGTAGTTGAATGGGAAGAGTACAGAGATGATATAATCTTCTGGAAATGGACCAACAGAGAAATCAAGAAAGGCAGTAAGCTGATTATCCGCGCCGGCCAGGATGCAATCTTTATGTACAATGGTAAGATTGAAGGTATTTTTAAGGACGAGGGAAGCTTTGATATTGAATCACAGATTATTCCATTCTTATCAACACTTAAAGGCTTTAAGTTTGGCTTCAACAGTGGAGTAAGAGCTGAAGTTTTATTCGTTAATACTAAGGAATTCACAGAGAAGTGGGGAACTAAGAATCCTATTCTTATTCCAACACAGGCACTTCCAGGTGGCATGCCAATAAGAGCTTTCGGTAACTTCTCGTTTTCAGTATCTGATTACATTACGCTTATAGACAAGGTAGCAGGTGTAAAGCAGATGTACACTGTTGCAGATGTTAAGGAAAGAATATCAGCGGTTCTTGACCAGCTTCTTATGAAGTGGATTTCTAAAGAAGGCAAGGATATGTTTAATCTTCAGGCTAATGCTTATGATATCTCAGCGGGTATTAAGACAGACCTTGATATGGAGATGAGCAAGTTAGGAATCACAATAACAAGCTTTACTATCTCAAGCTTCTCTTATCCGGAAGAAGTACAGAAGATGACTAATAAGGCAGCTTCTCAGGCAATGGTTGGAGATATGAACAGATATACACAGATGGCTATGGCTGATAGTATCGGCAATTCAAGAGGCGGTTCGAATATTGCCAGTGATATGATGCAGCTCCAGATGGGAATGCAGGTTGGACAGCAGATGATGAATAACATGAATACTGCAATGAATAATAATGCAAATGTGTCAGGTGGCACAGCACCTAAGTTCTGTCCTAACTGTGGAACACCAACTAATGGCGCTAAGTTCTGTTCTAACTGTGGAACAAAGCTTGCATAATCTGACAATTAGTAATATGTGAATTTAATAAATAACAATCAGGGATGTTGTCATATTGGCTTGGCAACATCCCGTTGTTTTTGTATAATGTGGTAGTTGGCAGAAATAAGGTGGATATAGATTTCACATTTGCATGAAGGTGGATATATGAGATTAGAAGATTTGAATGACAGCCAGAAAAGGGCAGTTAAATATACAGATGGTGCGCTACTTATTATTGCCGGAGCAGGCTCTGGAAAGACACGCGTGCTTACGAACAGAATTGCATATTTAATAGAAGAATGCGGAGTAGACCCATATAATATTATGGCAATTACATTTACTAATAAAGCTGCAAGAGAGATGAAAGAACGAGTTGAGACTACTGTGGCACAGGGTGCAGGGGCTGTATGGGTAAGTACATTCCACTCAACATGCGTGAGAATTTTAAGAAGATACATAGACAGAATTGGATACGATAATAACTTTACGATATATGATACGGACGACCAGAAGTCTGTAATCAAGGATATATGTAAGAAGATGAATATAGATACGAAGATGCTTAAAGAGCGTGCAATTATGAGTAAGATTTCATCTGCTAAAGATGAGTTAAAGACTCCTGATGAGTTCGAGCTTGAGGCAGGTAACGACTATAATCTTAGAAGAATTGCGGGCGTATACAGAGAATATCAGAAGACGCTTAAGCTTAACAATGCACTTGATTTTGATGACCTGATATTCAAGACGGTTGAGCTGTTTCAGAGTGATGCAGAGGTACTTGAGCATTATCAGGACAGATTCAGATATATAATGGTCGACGAGTATCAGGATACTAATACATCACAGTTTAAGCTTGTTGCAATGCTTGCAGCAAAGTATGGCAATATATGTGTGGTTGGTGATGATGACCAGTCTATATATAAGTTCCGTGGAGCAAACATTTATAATATTCTTAACTTTGAAAATGTGTTCACAGGCGCTAAGGTTATAAAGCTTGAGCAGAATTACCGTTCGACGCAGACTATTCTTAATGCTGCAAATGCTGTGATAAGTAATAATATTGGCAGAAAGAGCAAGTCACTCTGGACTGATAACGGAGAGGGCGAGAAGGTCAATTATACTCTGTATGAGAACGGGTATGATGAGGCAGAAGGCGTTGCGAGTGGTATTGCAGAGTATGTAAGGGATGGCTGGAATTATAATGATGTTGCTATTCTTTACAGAACTAATGCACAGTCAAGAGCGCTCGAAGAAAAGCTGATGATTCACAACATTCCATATAAGATATATGGCGGACAGAATTTCTATCAGCGAAAGGAAATCAAAGACATTCTTGCTTATCTTAAAACTATTGATAATGGTCTTGATGGTCAGGCGGTTAAGCGAATTATAAATGTTCCGAAGAGGGGGATTGGTAATACTACGATTGACAGATTGCAGGAATATGCAGATTTTAATGATATTACTTTCTGGGAAGCACTTGTCAATGCAAAGGATATTGACACAATAAAGAATGCGGCACTTTCCAAGTTAGAGCCATTTGTTGACCTTATTGGAAGACTGCGTGCCAAAGAAGAATTTATGTCATTAAAGGAGCTTGCTGAGGCTGTAATTGAGGATACAGGATATATTGAGAGCCTTTCACAGAACGAAACGGTGGAAGAGGTTGAGGCAAGACGCGAGAATCTGGATGAATTCATTAATAAGGTTGTAAGCTATGAGGAGAGCTGTAAAGAAGCAGGCGAAGAGCCTACACTTTCAGGACTTCTTGAAGAAGTTGCCTTAATAGCGGATATTGATAATCTTGATGAGTCAGAGCCTCATGTAATGCTTATGACGCTGCACAGTGCAAAAGGTCTGGAATTTCCAATCGTGTATATGACAGGAATGGAGGACGGACTTTTCCCAAGCTATATGACAATTGTGTCAGATGATTCAACTGAGATTGAGGAAGAGAGAAGACTGTGCTATGTTGGAATAACAAGAGCAGAGAAAATACTTAATCTTACAAGTGCCAAGTCGCGTATGGTGCGTGGTGAAACACAGATGAATAAGGTTTCAAGATTCATTAATGAAATTCCTAAAGAATATATGCACATAGAAAACAATTCCAGTGGGTATGCTAAAGGCAGGATTGCATATGGCGGGATATCAGATGAGCCAGATACAACAGGCATTAACATGCGTGCAACAGCCAGATCAATTCTTAGCAGCTACGGAAGCGGCACACCAGGCGGAAGGGCAGCAGGAACATATAGCTCAAGAAAGGTTAAGATAAATGGTGGTTCTAATCCGGGATTTGGAAAAGACCCTATGGAATTATTTGACCTTAAGAAACCAGAAAAGAGAAAGACACCGGCAGATTCTGTAAGAAGTGCTTATGCAGGAATGCCTACACGAAGCGGCTTATCTTCAAGAAATGTAATAGGTGCTGCAAGAGGTGCAGATATAAGTGCAAAATCTTCAGGCGGACTTGGCTACAGTGTCGGTGATATGGTGAGCCATGTGAAATTCGGTGAAGGAAAGGTACTTGCTATAGAGGATTCAGCAAGAGACTATATGGTAACAGTTGAATTTGCAGAGTACGGACAGAAGAAAATGCTGGCAGGATTTGCCAGACTTAAAAAACTATAATGACAAATGTTTAACGCTATGCTATAATACATTTATTAAATCCGTGGTATGAAAGGAGATATTGTTATGAGTAAAGAAAAATTAGATGAGCTTATCGCAGCTACTAAATTAGGAGAACTTATTAGCAAGAAGGAAGATGAAGATAAGAAATGCTGCAAGAAGTGCAGCACAATTATCATAGCTGTTCTTGCTATCGTTGGTGCAGTTGCAGCAGTTGCTGGTATCGCTTATGCTGTATACAGATATTTTACACCAGATTATTTAGATGACTTCGATGATGAAGATTTCGAAGACGAAGATTTTGACGATGATTTCGAGGATGAAGACATCGAGAAGTAATGTAATAAGTGCGATATGATTGAAAGCCACAGCCGGCTTGATATGTCCATTAGGATATGTCAGCGGTTGTGGCTTTTTTATTGCATAATATTTAATTATTTCTTAATTGACATAGGGGTGTAATCAGTGTTATATTACTCAACCCTGTCATTAAGCAAAATTTAAGGGGAGGAAAGGAAAGCAGGAATTTATGACATTTTATCAGGAGTTACAGTTAAGCTCGGCTGGTTCAAAACAGCTTATCAAGAACACACAGGATTCTAAAGAGAAAAGAAGACATATTCTTATATATAATTTTAAGGTGTATCTTGTTATGATATTCTGCGTCGCAGTAGTTACAGTATTCAGTAAGCTGCTGGGGAATAATAACAGTGTTGTCGGAGTTACAGTGCTTCTTGCAGTGCTGGTATTAAGACAGGCGGATTTTGGAATTAAGACATCACATGGATTGATTTCGATAATGGGAATATATGCAATATTGATAGCAGGACCGAGGGTTTCCAATATGGTACCGCCAGTTGCTGCATTTGTAATAAATGTTGTGTGTATTATGCTTCTTATGATAATGGGATGTCACAATGTAATTATGTATAATCATTCAACATTTGTTCTTGGGTATCTTTTGCTGCAGGGATATGATGTCACAGGCCATGAATATATGATGAGAGTTGTGGGACTGCTTGCCGGGATGTTAGTATGCATGATTATTTTCTATAAGAATCAGAGGAACAGACCATATAGAAGAACATTTTGGGATTTGTTTAAGGAATTTAATATTAATTCAGCAAGGACAAGATGGTACATTAAGCTTACATTTATCGTATCAAGCGCTATGCTGATTGTTTCACTGATGGGACTGCCTAGGGCAATGTGGATTGGAATTGCGTGCATGTCAGTGTGTCTGCCGTTTTCTAAAGATGTTGATAAGAGAATTGGAAACAGGGCATTGTTTAATGTTGTTGGATGTGCGATTTTTGCAGTGATGTATATAGTTCTGCCAGAATCAATGTATCCGTATATAGGCATGATAGGTGGTATCGGAGTCGGATATTCCGCTGGTTATGCATGGCAGACAGCTTTTAATACATTTGGCGCATTATCAATTGCGGCGGGACTTTTTGGAATGCCTTATGCGGTTGCATTACGTATAGGACTGAATGCTGCCGGTGCTGCTTATACATGGCTGTGTGACAAGGTACTTGAAAGAATACATTCTGCAGTGCAGGCAAAGAATGCCAGCGTGGTTGAGTAAATGTGACTACTATACTTTAGCACATTTTTCTGATAAAATTATACAAGGTATGCCGTTATGTGAATAAGTGCTGCCAGAAACTATTAATATGTTAATAACAGGCACAATTCATGTGCGGAATGGAGTATAGATTGAAAAAAGGAAGCGTATACGAAGGTAAAGTTGAAAAGGTTGATTTCCCTAACAAGGCGACAGTGTGGGTGACAGATGAGGACGGACAGAAGGAAAAGGCAATCGTCAAGAACGCAATTCCTGGACAGACTGTCAGATTCTGCGTGAATAAGAAAAGAAAAGGACACTGCGAAGGCAGACTTATGGAAGTTGTTGAGAAGAGTCCGCTTGAAACCAACCCGGCATGTCCACATTTTGGCAAATGCGGTGGCTGCACTTACCAGACAGTAGCTTACGAGGAACAGTTAAAGATTAAGAGCGCACAGGTGGAAAAGCTTCTTAACGAAGTTGTTTCGGGTGAGCTTCCATTTGAGGGGATAATCGGAAGTCCGGTTACAGAAGAATACCGTAATAAGATGGAATTTTCATTTGGCGATGAGTACAAGGATGGACCGCTTGCACTCGGACTTCACAAACGAAACAGCATGTATGATATTGTTCCGGTTACAGAATGTAAGATTATTGATGAGGATTACAGAAAGATTCTCACATGCGTTCAGGATTATGCAATAGAGAAGGAGCTTCCTTTCCAGCACAAGTTAAGCCACGAGGGGTATCTGCGTCATCTTCTTGTAAGAAAGTCTGTAAAGACAGGGCAGATTCTTGTTGATATCGTTACAACAACTCAGATTGAGCATGATTTCACAGAGCTTGTAAACCGCCTGACATCAATTGAATATAAGGGCACTCTTACAGGTGTTCTCCATACATTTAACGACAGCCTTGCAGATGCAGTAATTAACGAGAAAACTGAGCTTCTGTATGGTCAGGATTATATTGAGGAGGAACTTCTGGGCTTACGTTTCAAGATAACTCCGTTCTCATTCTTCCAGACCAATTCTCTTGGAGCGGAAGTGCTTTACTCTAAGGCACGTGAGTATGTGCTTTCTGGCGGATTTGGAGATGTGGCTGGCAGCAAGCCAGTTATATATGATCTGTATACAGGTACAGGTACGATTGCACAGATGTTATCGCCGGTTGCCAGCAAGGTCATCGGTGTTGAGATAGTTGCGGAAGCTGTTGAGGCTGCTAAGAAGAATGCAGCCCAGAACGGTCTTACTAACTGTGAGTTCATTGCAGATGATGTCTTAAAGGCACTTGATAATATTGAGATTAAGCCAGATTTCATCGTACTTGACCCACCTCGTGACGGAATCCACCCTAAGGCACTTGAAAAGATTATTGATTACGGTGTTGACAGAATGGTGTACATTTCCTGCAAGCCTACTTCGCTTGCAAGAGACCTTATTACTTTGCAGGAGAGAGGGTATAAGGTGGAGAAGTGCTGCTGCGTGGATATGTTTCCTAATACGGGGCATGTGGAGACGGTTGTTCTTTTGTCCCAACAAAAACCAGATGACACGATAGAGATCGACTTAGACCTGGACGAGCTGGATGCCACCAGTGCCGAGTTGAAAGCAACCTATCAGGAAATCAAAGATTATGTGCTGAAAGAATTTGGCTTGAAG
>ERZ1108170.1721-NODE-1721-length-12947-cov-31.192367_pt1 | contig 12947 bp, 15 predicted proteins | sample MGYA00403705_ERZ1108170 | MGnify/ENA primary metagenome ERZ1108170 (study PRJEB35170, sample SAMEA104062422) | human gut metagenome | biome: human gut; feature: human-associated habitat; material: faeces | place: Denmark | collected 2012-06-15 ...
GGCTGCGATACGAGAATACCATCTTCTAAAAAAAGGCGGCGAAGCCGCCACCTCATCCCTGAACCTTGAACCCTGCGCCAAATGAAAGCAAAGTAAAAAGGGGCTGTGAAGAAACGAGGATTCATTTCTTCACAGCTCCTTTTTCTGTACCATCTTATTTCTTAGCTGCTTTCTTAGCTCTGGTCTTTTTAGCCGGTTTTACATTGACTTTTTCTTTCAGCTGTTTGGAAACGCGGAAAGCCGGAGTCTTGGAAGCCGGGATCTTGATGACTTCCTGTGTGGACGGATTATGGCCCTCACGAGCTTTACGTTCACGGACTTCGAAAGTACCAAAGCCGATCAGCTGGACCTTTTCACCTTTGGCAAGAGCACCGGATACGACATCGATGACAGCCTTGACTGCTTTTTCGGCATCTTTCTTGGTCATTTCTGCTTCCTGAGCGACAGCAGTGATGAGTTCTGTTTTGTTCATAACTAAACATCCTCCTTTAATAATGATGGCTTTTGCCAACAAAGAAGAGTGGTGCACAGGGCACACCGCTTCTCAGCTCCAATGGGCTAGGGGAGCGCTGATGTATCCGTCTTTCGGCAGAAATCCTGCCACAAGACCTGAGCCTCCTCGGGCGAGATGTCCATCAGGCTCTTCCCTCTCTGGAAAAGGCCCTTTTCAAAGGCTCTCAGCTGATCCATGACATATCTGGCGTAGCGATGGAGAGCCAGTTCAGGTTCTACCCCTTCTGCATTTATTACACGGTCTAACGCAAAAAGGAAACGCCCCACCGAAAGCTCTTTATCAACAGCTCCCTTCCCGTCTACGGCTGCCTTGATCTCTTCAGCACAAGACGCAGAAAGTGCGCCATCCTCGAGGGCTTCTGTCAGTCCATGGGAACCAACTTTCCTTTGAATTATACATGCTAAAAGCAGACTTGGCAAGTCTTTTGAGACGCCGGAAAGCAGATATTTTCGGTTTTTTTCCAATCTTTTCCGTGTTTCCCAATCTCCAAGGAGCTTTTTCGTCTCCTCCACCGTGATTTTCTCGAAAACAAAGGGATGCCGGCGAATCATTTTCTCATTGATGCCGTCCACGACATCCTGCATGGTAAAGAAGCCTTCCTTCTCCGCGAGGCGCGCATGAAAGACGATCTGCAGCAGCACATCGCCCAGCTCCTCTTTCAGGTTCACCATATCATCCTTGTCGATCGCATCGATCACTTCATAGACCTCCTGCAGGAAATAGGTACGAAGCGATCTATGATCCTGCGCGCGATCCCAGGGGCAGCCGCCGGGTGCCAGCAGCATATCCATCGTCTCCTCGAGCGGAGACAGTGTGAACGGCGTAGGCCCCTTTACTCTTGCTTTGCGGCTGTCGAAAAGGAAGAGGAATGGCCCCTTCCCAAGGTCATGCCGGAATTCATCCATGGTAAGCCTGCGAATACGGCCTTCCGAAGAGAGGAGGATGAGTGCGCTCTCCTTCTCATACAGCATAGAAAGCCTCGATGACAGAATGGCCTTCTCCTCTTCTGTCACATCCTTTAATATGAGAAGATGCGGCAGCGTAAGAGAGATCGATGCAGCCTCTTCCCCGCCTGCTATGGTGAACGCTTCATCCTCATGAAGCAGCCCCTTCGCAGAAAGGAACGTGAGTATTTGTTGTATAGTCATTGGCATCACCTCGCTTAGATCTTTGCTGTCATTATAGCATAAAATGACCGGCTCTATTTCGATGGATCACGGAAGAGGCTTCACAGGGATCCCGTCACTTTTTATTTTCCCGGTCAAGCGCCCTTCGCCCAAAATAAAAATCCGTCCGTGACAGATCGTCATAGACGGATTTTTATGGATTAAGCGTTTTTAGCTGCTTCGCAGATCTGGGTGAAGCCAGCCGGATCGCTGATAGCGAGTTCGGAGAGCATCTTACGGTTCACTTCGATACCAGCACGGGTCAGGCCAGCAATGAGCTTGCTGTAGGTCAGACCGTTCTGACGAGCTGCTGCATTGATACGAACGATCCAGAGCTTACGGAATTCTCTCTTCTTGGATCTACGGTCTCTTCTAGCATAGTAGAGAGCCTTCATGACCAGTTCGTTTGCTTTTCTGAACTGGGTGTGACGAGCACCTCTGTAGCCCTTAGCCAGTTTCAGAATCTTCTTATGTCTTGCATGAGCGGTAACGCCGCTTTTTACTCTTGCCATTCTCTTATATCCTCCTTATTAGCCGTTTGGAAGCAATCTTGCTACACGTTTGTAATCAGACTTGGAAACCAGTGCTGCTTTTCTGAAGTTTCTCTTTCTCTTCGGGGACTTCTTTTCGAGAATGTGGCTCTTGAATGCTTTGTTTCTCTTGAACTGACCGGATCCGGTTTCAGTAAAACGTTTTGCCGCAGCGCGACGGGTTTTCATTTTCGGCATTTTGTACTCTCCTTTGTTATGCTTTTGGGGCAACGATCATTGTCATGTTGCGCCCTTCTAATTTCGGTGGCTTTTCGCGAACAACGGTATCACCCAGTTCTTTAGCGAAACGGTCGAGAACATCCTGTCCAAGTTCTGGATGGGTCATTTCTCTGCCACGGAACATGATGGTCACTTTGACTTTGTTTCCATCACCTAAGAAACGCTGCGCATTCTTCAGTTTGACAAAGAAATCATGGTCTTCGATATTTGGACGAAGCTTGACTTCTTTGATCTGGAATACCTTCTGTTTCTTCTTGGCTTCTTTATCACGTTTCTGCTGTTCATATCTGTATTTGCCATAGTTCATGATACGGCATACGGGTGGACGGCCATTGGGCGCCACCTCGACGAGATCAAGTCCTTTTTCTTCCGCCATGCGAATCGCTTCATGGAGCGTCATGATCCCCAATTGTTCATTTGCATCGCTGACAACACGCACCTCTCTGGCACGGATCTGTTCATTGATGCGAAGTTCCTTACCTATTCTTTTCACCTCCGAAATAGAAATCATTGCAAGTGTAAAGGCGGACAGCATCTGCCGTCCGCCTTGAGTTCATACGTAAACCTTAGTAGCCTGCGCCATGTAAGGTGAGAAGCGGATGACTTCTGCTTGCAATCAATTACAAGGAATATGATACTACAGAAATCGATCCAAGTCAAGAGGAAAAATGCAGAAGAGGAAGAGGGCATGCGGGATCAAAGCCTCTCAGGTGCTTATCACACGCGCCTCTTTGCCCCATAGCCCCAGCAGAAACTGCCGTGCTTCTTTCGCGGTGAAATGCACGGCTCTCTCTATGGAGCTGCCAGGATCCATTATTTCTTCTTCTTCTCGTCCTTCTTTCGTCCCTTCTCTTTCTTTTCTTTCTTCGGCTTCTTGACCTTATGGTGTACGTCTTTTCCCGCCTTTTCGCCTTTGACATCACCCGCGGCTTCGATGGCCTTTCTGTCTTCTTCGGCTTCTTTGGCGGCGAGACGACCAGACTCTGCATCTGCTGCTTCCTGCTTGGCCGTCATCGCTTCCGCGTGCTCCCGATCCACGTCGCCTTCGCTCATTCTGGGCAGGACGACAGTGACGGTCGTGCCTTCCCCTTCGGTACTTTCGATAGAGAGCATGCCTTTGTGCTTTTCTACGATATGCTTGCAGATAGCAAGTCCCAGTCCGCTGCCGCCGGTCGCTTTGTTCCGGCTCTCTTCAGCACGGTAGAAGCGCTCAAAGACGCGTCCCTGCTTATCCTTCGGGATGCCGATGCCTGTATCCGATACCGTAAGGATCATCTTGTCTGCCCCCTCCGGTGAAAGGCGTGCGTATACATCCCCGCCTTCATGGTTGTATTTCACCGCATTATCCAGGAGATTCATGATAAGCTCAGAGAGAAGTGCTGCATTGCCATAGGTATAAAGCGGGTCTGTATCCACGTGCACCTTGACATGCTTGGCATCTGCCTGTGGAGAAATGAGATCAGCTGCATACCGCACCAAGCTGTCCACAGAGACGGTCTTCCATGTGATGGTGGTCTCTGTCTCCTCGATCTTAGAAAGATGCATGATGGTATCGATCAGTGTCAGCATTCGCTGGGATTCATTCACGATGCGGCTGCCGAAGAGCCGCACTTCCTCGGGCTTCTGGTACATGCCATTGGCAATCATTTCTGCGAACCCGCTGATAGAGGTCAGCGGTGTCTTCAGCTCATGCGAAACATTGGCAGAGAATTCGCGACGCATTTTTTCAGCCATATAAGAAGCCGTCATATCACGAAGTACGATGAGAAGGCCGGATTCTCCGTCGGTGAGTACGATCCGATTCATGACCATACGGAAGGGCTTATCAAAAAGGTACATGGTGTACTCCTGCTTCCCCTCGCTGTGGTAGGCTTTGCCGATGACGCGAAGCCAGTCCTCATCATGATAAAGGCTCGCTATACGGCGGAAGCGCTTGTTTTCGTTCGGATGGAAAATATCTTCGATCGTCTTATTGTAATCGATGATCTCCCGGCTGCCATTCAGAAGGATGATGCCGTCTGTGATGGTATCGACCACGATGCGGATCGTATTTCTTTCCTCTTCGATATCCTCCATATAGTTTTCGATATCATTGTGCTGCTCTTCGACCTTGCGGATGAGAGGACGCAGTTCCTTATATTCCGGCGGCAGCTCATCCACCTTCTCCCCCTTCATGATACGCTGCACGAGGTCTCCCAAGAGATGGAAGGGTTTCAAAATGCTTTCTGTCTCCCGTTCCGCAGCAGCCAGACAGCCCACGGTAAAGACCAGGAGGAAGATGAAGATCTCCGGTAAGTAGGAGGAGTAGCCTTTGTAATTCACCATGCGTCCGCTTGAAAGCCGGAGTACCGTGCCGTCATCTGCTCTGACGGCATAATAGCTCTTCGGCTTATCAAAGGAGTCCTTATGCACTTCGTGTCCACTGCCCGTCGCAAATGCCGCCTTCACTTCGCCACTTGCCTTGTAATCCTCCTCTTTGTGGTCACTGTCATAGATGACCGAGCCATCGGTATCGAGCCAGACGATGTGAATGGCACGTTCATTATCTTTGAAAACCCAGTCCAGATACTCGATGCTGCTCTCTTCCTTGTCCTTGGAGACAGCACCGGAAACGACACGCGCCGTGCGCCCGAGCTCCGCACTGATCTGCTCCTGCATGCCCTGGTAATATAAGATGGCCGAGAGTATGAATGTCACGACCACGGATATGATGCCCATAAAGAGCAGACTTTTATAAATTCTTCCTCTCATGTGTTTCTCCTACGTGAGTTGTATTAGTAGAAATATAAAATAGAGCAGCATAGCCGCCTATGCATGACTCCATAGGTAATAGGTTATAAATCAGGGATTAGGGGATTAGGGATTAGGGATTAGGGATTAGGGATTAGGGATTAGGGGCCTTGAGTGACTTGTGACTGGTGACTAGTGACTGGAATGCCAGCTCATGGCATCGCCATGATTTATACTTCGCGGCGCTTCCATATTTTTATGCGCCGCACCACCATTTCGCATTTCTCATTTCTAATTTCTCATTCAATCGAGGCTTTCATCCGCAATCCAAGGGCGCTCCGCCCCAAGGGCTAACCCCAAGCCTCTTCCCTATTTTCTATCCCCCAGCCTGTAGCCCACGCCACGGACCGTGCGAATGAGAGAGCCTTCTTCCCCAAGCTTCTGACGAAGACTCATGATGTGCATATCGATGGTACGGCTTTCCATTTCAAAAGGAGAATCCCATACCGACTGCATGATCTGATCGCGGGACAGGACGATGCCCTTGTTCAGCAGGAGATAACAGAGCAGATCGAATTCTTTGAGAGTCAGCTGGATCTCTTTTCCGCCTGCTGTGACGACGTGCTGCTCCTGATACACGACGATATGACCGTAAGAGAGCAGCTTCTTATTCGGCTCCGCCGCTTTTTTGGCTCGGCGAAGGACCGAACGGATCCGAGAGAGCAGCTCCATGATGCCGAAAGGCTTCGTCACATAGTCATCCGCTCCGCAGTCAAGCCCTTTTACGATATCGAATTCACTTGTTTTCGCCGTCATCATGATGATCGGGACCGTCTGCATGGCTCCGCTCCCCGGCGCTCTCATTTTCTTCAGAATGGTCAGCCCATCCTCGCCCGGAAGCATGATATCGAGGAGCAGCATGTCAGGTATATTTTTCTGCAGCGCATCATACAGCGCATTGGCATCGCCAAAGCCTTCGACCCTGTACCCCTGTCCCCGGAGTGCATAGCTCACCAGCTCGCGAATACTTTCATCATCTTCTACACAGTAAATTAAAGGCATGATTTGTCTCCTGTTTCATGATCGAAAACATTCAATTTTAGCAATAGGCATCAATGAGAAATTAGAAATGCGAAATGAGAAATGGTAGTACGGCGCACCAATTATATAGCGCCGAAACGAATGGAGGAAACACCGATTAAATCGTTGTCTGATTTGGCTCTTGTATTTTCATACAAAGCAAGGAATAGGGGGCGCGAATAGCGAGCTATTTAAGGAGGGTTATGACGAATCATTGCATGAAAATACATACCAAATCAGATTCTGCGATTTAATCAGCGTTTCCTTAATTATCTTACCCCATGCGGCGCCCTATTATTTTTTGCGCCGCTCCTTCATTTCTCATTTCTCATTTCTAATTATTATGCTATCCAAAAGCCGGCACGCCAGAGACCTTGATCGTCTCTGACCCGCCGGTGAAGTATTCCTTATTATTTTATCATATGAAATCAACCAAAGTGACCGGAAATGTAACGGATCGTCCGTTCTTTCTGCGGATTCTCGAAAATCTGTCTGGTTTCGCCGTATTCGACCATTTCACCAAGATAGAAGAAGGCCGTCTTGTCAGCGATACGCTGTGCCTGCTGCATGTTATGGGTGACCATGATGACCGTGTAGCGTTCCTTGAGCTTTACAGCGAGTTCTTCGATGTGCGCGGTGGAGATCGGATCGAGGGCAGAGGTCGCTTCATCCATCAAGAGAACATCCGGCTCTACGGCAAGGGCTCTGGCGATGCAGAGACGCTGCTGCTGACCGCCGGAGAGCCCGAGAGCAGACTTATGCAGGCGGTCTTTCAGTTCGTCCCAGATGGCAGCCTGACGCAGGCTGCTTTCTACGATCTCATCCAGATCTGCTTTCTTAGTGATGCCTTTCAGGCGTGGACCATAAGCAATATTGTCATAGACGCTCTTAGGGAATGGATTCGGCTGCTGAAAAACCATACCGACATGACGACGAAGAACGATCGGATCGATATCTTTGTACGCATCGACACCGGCAAGAAGAATCTCCCCTTCTACGCGGCAGGACGGGATGAGGTCATTCATGCGGTTCAGTGAGCGCAGGAAGGTCGATTTCCCACAGCCGGATGGTCCGATGAGCGCGGTGATCTGGTTCTTTTCAATGCGAAGATTGATGCCCTTCAGTGCCTGAAATGAGCCATAGTACAGATCGACATTCTTGCAATCGAAGCTGATATTGTTATAGACCGAGATGGCCGGTGCATCGGCAGAAGCCGGGACCGCCACTGAATTTCCATTATAGTACATTATGCATGTTCTCCTTCTGTTTTCTTGGTAATGTAGTGACTGATGAGACGAGCGCCTATGCTGAATGAGAGCACCATGAGCATCAAAACAGCAGAAGCCGCAGCTGCCGTATCAGCGGCAGATCCGCCGACGCCCTCGGTGCGGGACGCCCAGACCTGCAGGGACAACGTCTCACCCGGGCGGAATGGATTCAGCGGGCAGACCGGCGAGGTGATATCCCACACCTGCCAGCTGATGTCGGTGCTCATGCCTGCCGTGTAAAGGAGCGCGGCAGCTTCGCCGAAGCCTCGGCCGGCTGCAAGGATGATGCCGGTCACGATCGGTCCGATGGCCGCCGGCAGCATGACCTTCCAGATGGTTTCGAAGTGGGTCGCCCCCAGTGCAAGGCTGCCTTCTTTGAAGCCATGCGGCAGTGCTTTCAGTGCATCGTAGGTAGTCGCAGTGATAAGCGGCAGAGACAGGACAGACACCGCCAAAGCGCCTGCGAAGAGGTTCCACTGGGATCCGACCATGATGATAAAGACCAGGTAGCCAAAAAGACCGACCACGATCGAAGGGAGAGAGGATAATGTCTCAATGGCGATGCGAAGAGCATGGATGATGCGGCCTTCCGGTGCATATTCCGCCATGTACACACCGGCAAAAATGCCGATCGGTACAGAAATCACAAGAGAGAGGAAAACGAGATAAACGGTGTTGAAAAACTGATTTCCAATGCCGTTTGCATCAAAAGAGAAAATCTCAGGACGGAAGGCTTTGATGCCGCCCCAGACCACATACATCGTGAAGGCGATGAGAAGCAGGACGAAGGCTCCGGACACCACATAGAAGACAGCCGTCGCGAGATGATCGGACATATGCGCCCTCTTCAGTGAGCCGCTCACATGGCGAAGCTCGTCCGCCGAAAGGGAAGAATTCGGGTTCATCAGATTTTCTCCTTTCTGGCAGCGATCAGATGAATGATCAGAATGAAAAGAAGGGAAACGACAAAGAGCAAGAGTGCCATGGACCACAGGGCTGCATTGAATTCGCCGCCGTCCATAGCGCCGCCCATATCGGAAGCGATCGCAGACGTCAGATTGTTCGTCGGGTCAAGCAGGCTCTTCGGGAATGCGCGCATCTTCCCGATGACCATGGAAACAGCGAGTGCTTCGCCAAAAGCTCTGGCCAAGCCGAGCACGATAGCGGTCAGAATGCCCGACATCGCAGCGGGGAGAAGCACTTTATAAATCATCTGCCAGCGGGTAGAGCCAAGACCATAGGCACCTTCGATATACTTCTGATTCACGCTGCGGATGGCATCGGCGGAGACAGAAGTGATCGTCGGATAGATCATGACGGAAAGCACGATCGCTGCCGCCAGCACCGACTGCCCGTGAGAGCGGTCAAATACCTTCTGGATGAGCGGTACCAGGACGACCAGCCCGACCCAGCCGTAAACAACAGATGGGATCCCGACGAAGATCTCTACCGCCGGACGAATGATCTTTTCCCCGATTTTAGGAGAAATCTGTGTCATGAAGATCGCCGTGGAAAGGCTAAAAGGGATGGCAATGACCAGTGCGACCGCGCAGGTCAGGATAGAGCCCCAGATGTAGATCGCCGCACCGATCTGTCCACCGCCGACTTCGGTATCCGTCGGTTTCCAAACCGGAGAGAAGAGAAACTCACTCACAGAGTGATGAAACTGTGTAAATGAAAGCATGCCTTTCGCCAAGAGGAAGCAGCCGATGGCGATCGTCAGGACGACCAGGAATCCGCCGCAGAGAGTCGAGAGGCTTTTGCCAAAGTATTCTCTGCGGAACATATGCTGGTTCGTACCGCTGCCCTCCATATTGACTCCTTTTTCAAAAATCGGGACCATGGATCATTCTCCTTGATAGAAACAGGAAAGGGACTGCCTAAAGCAGCCACTTTCCCCGTCTTCTGTAAGCGTTATTGCAAAATATGATGAAGTTCTAATGAATAAGGATTCAGGGTGATGGATCTTTGTGTTTTGCTTCATCCACGCCGAAGCTCAGATCTATTTCTTCATTTTGGAAGAAACGCCGTAGCCCTGTTTTTCGATCTCTACGCCATATTCATCAGAGAGAATGTAGTCGAGGAAGGCTTTGACAGCGCCGGTCGGTTCGCCCTTGGTGTACATGTGTTCATAGCCCCAGACTTTGTAAGTGCCATTGTAGGTGTTTTCCAGAGTCGGTGCCACGCCGTCGATCGCAAGAGCTGCCACGTCTTTGTTATTGACAAGGTATGGAAGAGCGACATAGCCGATAGCACCCTTGGTCTGTGCGACGCTCTGGATCAGTGTACCGCTGTCATCGGTTTCCAGAGATTTGTTGGATGCTTCTTCCTGACCAGCCAGTGCCAGTTCCGTGAAGAGAGCACGGGTGCCAGAGGTGGTCGGACGGGTGACAAGGACGATCGGTTCATCCGGGCCGCCTACCTCTTTCCAGTTGGTGACTTTGGCTGTGAAGACATCCTGCAGCTGCTGGGAAGTCAGGCTCTTCACTTGGTCAGCGATATCTTGATTGATGATGGCAGCAACAGTCATGGTGCAGACCTTATGGTCTACGAGGCCTTTGGCTTTTTCAGCCGGCAGCTTCTTTTCAGCCGGTACATCGGAATTGCCGATGTTGACAGAGCCTTCAGCGACCTGCTTCAGACCGGTGCCGGAACCGCCGGCATTCAGAGTCAGAGATACTTCCGGATTCTTGCTCTTGAACTTAGCAGCCGCATCCTTTACCAGCGGAAGCAGTGCGGAAGAACCGGAAGAAGTGACCTGTCCTGTGACCTTTGCACCGGAAGCAGCGCCGCTCTTTGCCGGCTCACTGTTTCCGCCGCAGCCTGCTGCTGCGATCAAAGCGGTAGAAGCCAGTGCCAGCGCCATCATTTTTTTGAGTTTCATTTTGTGTCCTCCTTAGAGACATACCTTTTATTTTGTTTTCTCTTGCGTTGATATTTGTAGTCTAAAGGATGGATGTAAAAAAGAAAGGATGAGTGCTGTACAAGTCTGGTTTAGATTGTAAATAAAACGTAAATGGAGTAAAGGGTTCAGGGTTCAGGGTTGTGGTGGCGGCTTCGCCGCAAATATATATGGGGCGATGCCCGAAGGTTTGCGGGTGGCAGGTTTCCCTCGTATCGCCAGCCTTCCCCACGTGGGGAAGGTGGCGAGCGTAGCGAGCCGGATAGGGTTCTAGCGGGATGAAAGAGAGCGAGAAAATGCATCTCAAATCGACAATTAACGAGAGCACCCTATCCACCGCTGGCGCGGTCCCCCTTCCCCAATGGGGAAGGCTACGATACGAGAATACCGCTTCCCCCATAACATCAAAGCGAATACACGCATATGTGAAAAAAGAATAACGACGGACAAAGCCTTCCCCTTGCGGGGAAGGTGCCCCGTAGGGGCGGATAGGGCACTGGCGGGATGAAAGACAGATGAGGAAAGCGGAACAGCGCGGCACATATGGGGAAAGCATGAGTCCCTTGGCAAAGATCTCTCACTTCGCCCGAAATGACGATACAGAGATCTGATGTCTCCTAATCTCCTAGTCTAATCCCTAATACCTAGCTACTAATCCCTAGTCACTCATCTCTGCTTTCAAACTTCGGGGTTCGCCCATTCCATGACAAAAGCGGCACTTCATAACTCGCAGTGCCGCTTGCATTTGTGGAAGCGCTGATTAAATCCGTGTTTCCTTATTTCTCCATTTTCACGCCGGCCTTCTTCAATGCCTTGAAGGTATAGTCGAGAATGTTGTACAGTGTCTCGCCGTCTTCTGCGGTGAGCTTCTTCTGATCGATCCGTTTCATATCCTTGTAGTAGAAGGCGAGCTTCTCACCGATGGCTTCAATGGCTTCGGCTTGGTTCTCCTTTGCTGTATCCTTCTCTTCGACGGCACCCGCCTGGACTTTGAAGAGTTCTTCCTGAAGGCGCGCATTCTCGTCTTCCAACGACTCGATGGTGAGCTTCAGTCCTTCATTGTCATCGCGTTCCTGCGACAGGTTCATTTGCAGACTCTCCACAGTGCCCTTCAGCACCAGGATCAGCTGCCGTGCCACTTCCATGGCTTCCAAAGTATTTGCGTTCTGCATGCGTATCGCCTCCCGAGAAAAAGGGTCCATCCGGTGCAGCAGGGTCGGAAGAGCCGACGTTTGAAAATAGATCGTTTCAGAAAGACGGGAAAACCCGACGAACCTCTTACGCCGCTGACCATGATGGCTCAGACTTCATTTCCCTTATTCTACCACAACTCAGTCTGTCTACTGTAAACTTTTCACAAATTTCTGGACATGTTCTCGATAGGCAGGGCCGTTGGTGGCCATTTCCATCGTATGCCCGGCGCCTTGGAAAAGATAGAGCTCCTTTCTGGGACTGCCGGCTTCGGAGAAGAGGTCTTCTGCTGCGCCGTAGGGGATGAGCGTGTCGGATTTCCCATGCAGGATAAGAAGCGGTGAACGCGCTTTGGCAGACTGCACTAGAGGATCGAGATCGCGCAGCAGCTTCCTGTCATGTACAAAGAGGGCCGCCTGAAAGAATGGATTCAATACATCCATACCGAGCACCAGACGATCATCGCCTGTGTAGCGCATGATCTTTTCACGGCCGAGCTCCATCAGACTCGCGTACGAGCTGTCTGCGACATAGAATTTCATCGCCTCGCCCTCTTTGCTGCCGCTATAGAGGAGCGCCATCGCTGCACCCAGAGAGATCCCATGGATGCCGATCTGCATCGAGGGGTCTTTCGCTTTCAGGAAATCGACCCATGCATTCAGATCTTCTATATCATGCACGCCCCAGTCAGGATACTCGCCTCCGCTCTCGCCATGCCCGCGCAGATCGACCATCAGGACGGAGTAGCCCATCTCACGGTAGATATCCGCATATGGCACGCACATGGAACGGTTCTGGTACAGACCATGCAGCAGGATGACGGCGCGGTGGTTTCGATTTCCACTTTCGATGTACGAGCCTTTGAGCCGTGTACCGTCCTCTGATGGCACCGTCACCGACTGCCAGCCGTAACGATTCTCCATCGCATGGATCTGCGAAAGATCCCGACGGTGATTCTCGATCCCCAGGATCTGATCCCAAGGCGCGTGAAAAAGCTCTTCATACGCCATATTTCCGGCAAATCCTCCCGCCAAAAGCAGCAAAAGCAGTGCTGTATAAAGCAAGCCTTTGAAAAGACTAAAAAGACAACCCATACCTATCCCTCGATCAAGCAACGCCCGTCAACCATCACACATCAGCGCGGGAAAAAGATCTCGTGCCATCTCTCTAAGAAGCAACACCCTTCATGCCCCTTTCCCGTCTATGGAACAGCTATAAGTATAGCACACTCTCCAAGAGGGTGTGCTGTCTTCCACGGCCTATCCCCCTAATGGGTAATGCTATTAAGTTAAGCGGCAGAACGTTCTTGGCTCCCCATCGGGGGAG
>ERZ1108170.1722-NODE-1722-length-12937-cov-6.038115_pt1 | contig 12937 bp, 12 predicted proteins | sample MGYA00403705_ERZ1108170 | MGnify/ENA primary metagenome ERZ1108170 (study PRJEB35170, sample SAMEA104062422) | human gut metagenome | biome: human gut; feature: human-associated habitat; material: faeces | place: Denmark | collected 2012-06-15 ...
GCTTTCTGTTCGTACTTTTGCCAACGTATAGAAGATCTGCCACCGGAAGTGACCATGCCTTGCCTACCGCCTCTGCCTCGTAGCCCTCAGAAATCATATGCTTCTCCACCCGCTCCCATGCGTCCGCATCAAACAGGATATCATTGTCCGACATCTGCCGCATACCGACTGACGGATAATAGTCCTTTAAAATAATGCCCTTTAACGGCAGATACCAGATATGCTCGCTGTCCATCCATGCACACAGCTTTTTTCGCTCTGCATCAAAGAGCAGCACCTTGCGGACTACCTTTACCACGCGGTCTTCCCAGTATTTCGGTAAGACAACTCCCGCCTGCTTTAAGGTTGTTCCAACAAGTGCATCTATAAAATGCCTTGCACTCATACAAAAAAGTGCTTTCATGTTTTCTTCATTTGTGCGGTAATGCTCTAGACATTTCTCGTCCGGCTTGCTCTTTGTCGAAATATTTATTCCAATCGAAGCAAGGTAAAGCATGTCATACGCAATCCGGTCTATGGAACAGCCATCCGCACAGGCAATCTGCAGGGCACTGTGAATGCCTGCTTCATCTTCTGTCCTGTTCTTATCTGAAAATGTGATAATATCCCGGATGCTTCCGCTCATGAGCTGGTTGCCCTGCGGAACATAGACAAACATGGAACGGTCACAGCCATGCACTTCTCCGGCATCCACTGTATACAATCCCATCATAAGCTTTAACACTGTACTCTTTCCACAGCCACTCGGACCGGTAAATGCCACAAACTCGCCCTTTCGTATCTCTAAGCTGTAATCCTTTAATACGATTGGCATAACCGTGTCTCCCTCGGTAATGACCGGCGAAAGGTATGTAAAATCCACATGGGACAAGCCAAAGGTGCTGTTATCCGGAATATATTTTACTTCATCCTTTTCATACGCCTCAATCTCCATCAGCCTCTCTGCTCCGAACACATAGGCTCCGTTCATAACTGCTCCAAAGCCGATATTGCAGACATTGGAGAAATGATTCTTACGCATGCGGGCTTTCTTGTGCTCACTCATGTGGCTTTCAGCCTCAGTAAGACTGTCCGCTTCCTTGCCAAATGCTTTGACGATCATCAGACTGCCAAGATGCTCCTGCAAGAAGATACGGACAAATCCATCCTTTTCCTGCATCTGCTTGTGCAGCTTCTTTAGCTGCTTTCTGAAAATATAAGTAAGCAACACCAGAAGTATTCCACCAGGCACAAGGATATAGGCAAACCTCGGTTCCATAATAAGGATCACCACAAGGGCTCCTGCCATCTTCGTTATCATTCCGGCTATGCCCGGAACAATCGTGGCAAGTCCCTCTGACACTACAACGGTATCCGAAGTCAGGCGGTTCATCCACTCACCGGAATGGGTTGCGGTGACTGCTCCGTAATTGTGTGTAAGAAGCCCTGCTTCATCTCACGCACCGTAAAAGAATCCCGTCCCTGCTTTAACAGTGGCAGCATACTCACTCCTACATTTTTGTAAGTAAGAGTGTGATATTTCCGTAGATATTCCTCATAAGCTGTCTTCACGATTCCTCCTGTTTCTTAAGTCTGTTCATTCCTTCATAAGTCACCCTCGCCGCCTCGATATCCATGTTGCAGCCAAGCCGGTAAACCGGCACTACTGACAGTATATGGTCTATGATGGCTTATACGCATAAATTGATACGTTTTCTCCATTATCTTCGTATTGAAAATCTCCATAATATTCTGCCGCATATACCTGTATACTTCCAAACAGGCAAAGGAACCAAATACATACTGCTGTTAGAAAACGGCAGACACCACTCTAGTAAGATGTGGTACTGCCGCCTCTATAACATCATAATGCTGCAACATCTTGATGCATGGGGTTTGCCCTATAAATCCTCCCTGATTTGCCAACTTTGGTGTGATATCACCAACCCTCTTTTTGCATCAATATTTCAAAATTCGGACTTTCTTATTCAGTCCCTTTGTATAAAGCATCTTCTTGTATGCTTTATATTTACTTGTGGGAACTTTGATCACTGTCTTTTTGCCGATACGGCTAAAAGCATATTTCGCTACTGATTTTGAAGTCAGTTTCTCTGATTTAATCGTAATCTTCTTCAACTTCCCGCAGCCATAAAAAGCATTTTTTTCTATCTTTGTAACATTCTTTCCTATTACAATACTTGTTATATTTGTACACTTGGCAAACGCATTCTTTCCAATTGTAACAATGTTTGAGCCAATCACTACCTTTGTAATTTTCTTATTGTTCTTAAAGGCATTGTCCGCAATGGATGTTACTCTATAAGATACTCCATCAATCTTAACCTTTGCCGGAATGGTAACCGTTCCTTTTGCAGTACTCTTTGGAGCAGTGTACTGTACTGTCGGTGTTTTGCCCTTGCCACTCGTAACTATGTAAGTCGAACCATCGTTGCCCTTTATCTTCGTACCTTTTTTCGGTACAGACGGCTTATCGTTTTCTTCAGGCTGCTCTGTTGCTCCCGGTTTGTCGGTTGTTTCCGGCTTGTCGGTTGTTTCCGGCTTGTCGGTTGTTCCCGATGATGTACCGCCACCAGATGTACCATCACTTGATGAGCCTCCACTTGAGGCACCGCCACTGGATGAAGAACCACCTCCTGACGATGAACCACCTCCTGTAGCTGGAATGATAATGCTTGACTTATCGGTAATCTCCGTCTTCGCCGCATTATCCGCAAAGTACTTGCCGCAGCCTGCATTCTCACATACATAGTATGCTATATTGCCTGCCACAGTCGCTGTCGCATCCTTTGCTGCTACTTCTCTTAACAGATGACCCGGATGCGTGATCACAGATCCTTGGGTCACTAATACGGCACAGTTCTTACAATAGACATCGCCACTGTATCCATCCTCGGTACAGGTAACTTCTTTCTTATCTCTCACTTCCGTATCCGTATGGTCACATACGCTTCTTGTGATCGTAATACTTACACTTTCTGTCTCGTAATTACCCTTGTCAGCTCCTGTATAAACTGCTGTTGCTGTCACAGCCACACCATCTGTAAGTACTTTATCCTTATCGTTATCAGACCAGTTCCAGCCATCCGGAAGTGTAATATCGCCAACCTTTTTTGTGCTGTGTGCCGGAGTCATCGCAGCTTCCGGCATATTTAGTGCCTTAGCTGCTTTTTCAATCGTAAAATTTATCTCAATAGAAACTATGTTATCTCCTTTGCCTAATGTAAGCTTTGCTTTGTATGTACCGGCATTTTTCGGTGCTGTTGTACTATAAGTAGATGGTGTGCCATTTGTTACCGTTGCATAGGTAATGGCATTTTCAGGAATTGTCTCTATACATGTGTTGCCATAGTCTATTACTCCGGCTTTCTTTTCTGTTCCATCATAGACAATTTTTTCATATGATGTTGCTGCCGGCCGTGTAAGTTTTACGGTGTAGGTTTCATTAGACCTTTTACAAGTTGCCTTAATAGTATTACCATTTTCTACCAAATAAGCAAAGGAATGTTCTTCATATATTGACGTACTCTGATTGGAATATACCTTTGTTGAACTGCCCGGTTTTCCTTCACAGCCGTCATATTTATCTACCTGATAAACTCTTTTTGTACTATCAAGAACAGGATATGTATCACCATTTTCGCCAAGTGCCTGTCCCCAGATGGAGCCATCGTAAGTCACTTCATCGATTGTGCCGCCCTGTGACAGGAGATAAGCAACTTCACCGCTTGCAAATTGTGCGATGGTTTTGCCTCCATTTTCATCTTCTGTGTCTGCGAGGTAGTAGCAATTTTGATCCCAGCCATAAGGGAGTGCACATATACCGCCTATATCAGTATTTGGGTCAGTCGCAGTAACAGTTCCTGTGTTATAGCAATTTGAAATTATTCCATCACTACCAGTTCTAGCACACACACCTCCCACATAAGATGTTGTGCCGGTAGCAGTAACAGTTCCTGTGTTATAACAGTTTGTGATTGTGCCATCAGTGTCTCCACATATACCGCCTATATTCGCACCTGACTGAATAGCGGTAAGATTCCCTGCATTATAACAGTTTGTGATTGTGCCGTAATTGCTTCCACACACACCGCCCACATATTCATTCCCTTTGAAATAGGAATCAACAACTCCAACATTTTTTATGTTGCCATCAATTTCTGAACTTCCGAATAATCCAATATAGCTTGAATTACCATTAAAGTACAAACCACTTACGGTTTTATTATTTCCGTCAAACGTTCCTGAATACTGTGTTGTACGATTTCCCATCCAATCTGCAATCGGTGTCCAGCTTATAAAATCACTTCCGTTGGAAACGTTGCCCTCTGTATCGTATTGTAAAGAATCAAGAAGATTTTCATTGGCTGTGATGTTGGCTGTCAGAATTGCATTGGCTAATGTGTTTTGTTTAACTCCATCAAGAGTGCCGTTTACAAGCCCTGCAAACCAGTACAGCTGACCTGCATTGCTTATTTCGTAAACATTCTCTTTCATGCTGTCATCGTCAATGTCATATTTGTCAGTTGTTTCAACAGCAGGCTGATATACGGTTGCATTGCATTTCGGGCAGTTTCCGAAACCATTGCTGTTGAAAGTTATTTCAACACCCTCATGCTTACACGCTTCATCCGTGGATTGCTGTTCAGTCTTTCCAGCACTATCATTTGCCTGCACTGCAATTTCTGAATCATTTTCCTCCTTCATTCCCATAAGCACCATTACCTTATCGCTTGCCGCATCGTAGCGTGTCAGGTCAAGCTGTAACATATCAGCATCGCTAAGTTCTGCCTTTGCCTCGTCAATGGTGTCAAGCTGTGATGTGACATTCTCTACATTGTCCTCGGTAATGCTGTCTGCATCCGGGAGTGCGTCGATAAGTGCCTGTATCGCTGATATTGCTGTGCCTTCTGTTTCTGCATCTGTCACAGTCTCCGATTCTGTCTCTGAGCCGGTCTCATGAACTGTTTCCGACGATTTTTCATCCTCCGACGGAGCGTTCTCTAAATTCTCTGTTTTTTCTATGCACTCTGTCTGGACGATATTCTCAGATACCGTCTCCTCTGCACTTGCCGGAAGCGGTATCATGCCACCAATCATGCAGGTACTTAACAATATTGCAAGTCCTCTTTTAAATCTGTTCATACTTATCTGTCCTTTCTCTTAGCTTTTAATTCCCCTAAACATTAAAAAAACACAATATCGAATCGCATATTTTATGCATACCATTCTCTATGATATCTTCTTGATTTTTCGTCCCAGTATATGAAACTGAAAAAAAGACGCTCTTTTACCGCAAGCCAAGCTGACTATGCTGGCTAATGTCTGTCGTTGTCAAGCTGTACTGACTACATGGATTCATAGTTGCGTCCTCTCTTTCCTTTCTGTAGATATGTACAGGGTTTGTCACATCCACCTATGTAAAATATACCATGCAGGTATTGAATTATCAAACGTTATTTTATCATTAGCAGGTATGCTCGACCACCTTGACATTTTGCCTACGAAGACTTACATGTGAAACGTTCAAAATTTCGTTGGTATCAGCGTCTGCAAAGGCATATCCGTCCGCCAGCAGAGCCAGAGCCTGCTCACCAGGTTCTACAATGATTCCCCGTAGGAACGTGCCGCCCTTGAGCTGGGTTTTTCCGGAGAACGACACCTGTTTCTCAAACACGCAGCCGCCCTTTGGGGTATATGTATAAGGTTTATATTCAGCCCGTTCAAGCACAGGCACAGCTTTTATAGATCATCCGGAATAAGCCGCAGCTTCTTCGCGGCTGTCCTGGCTTCCGCCCGGCGCTTCACGTCCAGCTTGTCGAGAATGTGGCTGACGTGGGTCTTCACCGTGGGCAGCTTCACGTCCATGATCTGCGCAATCTCAGCGTTGGACTTGTCCGCGCAGAGAAGATGGAGAACTTGCAGTTCCGTGGGTGTCAGCTCCTCACCGGGGACAAGGCTGGGTTCGAGGAAATGCGGGTAGAACGCCGCCTGCGTCCGCACCGCTGCCATCAGCCGCTTGCGCCATGCTTTGTCGCCGTCCCAGTCCAGCGCTTCCAGCAGCGGCAGCACCGCCGTGCCGTATACGCTGACGGTGCGGATGAATCGGTACTCCGTCGCCGCGTCCAGCGCCGCCGTCAATCGCTCGCGCCACCGCTCATCCTTCTTGCGCCGCAGGGCGATGGCAGTTAGGACATTCAGGTGAATGCCGTCGATGATACGGGCACAGTTTTGAATGTACGGCTCCAGCGGGGCAAGCGTCAGCAGCGCCGCGTCCGGTCTGCCGTCCGCCAGCTCCACCATGGCCTGGGTGAGGTACTGGTAGCGCCGCATGACGTTCAAATGCGTCGGCTCCCGGGGGGCTTTTTCCCGGTACCACGCATCCGCCGCATCAAGGTCGCCGGTGTGCATGTCAATACGGCAGAGCATGGCGTCCATATTGGGCAGAAAGCGTGTCAAACCGCGCTCGGCAAAGCATTCACGGAGCACCTCGATGGTGCGCCGCGCGTCCATCGCCTGTCCGTTTGCCAGCTGGCTGCGGGCCAGAAGCCCGCTGACGGCGAACTCCATGTCCGGCGTGCCGCGGTTGCGGACCTCGTTCAGCTGTGGGAGAAGGGACAGCATCCGCCCGGTGACGTCCGCGCCCTTTTCAAATTTGCTCTCGGCAATGGCGCAGTCGGCAAGACACACGCCGTCCCGCCCCAGTACCGCCTCCACAGGGAGGCGGAGGGTTTTGTAGAGCAGGTCGTCCTTTTTGCTCCATTCGGAAAAGTCCTTGCCGCCGTTCATGATGCTCGGCAACGCGCTCGTGACGGAAAAGGACGGCAGTGCCACCTCTTTGTTCGTCAGCAGCCGGAACACGGTGGGGATGGTTTCCGCCAGTCCGTTCACGCCCCGCTGGGGCAGAGAGATATCCAGCCATGCAAGGCGGCCGCGCGCCTGCTTTCCGGCGGCGTCCTGCCTGTCGCAGTGTTCGGCAAACTTTTGCAGTTCGCCATACCAGCGCTCCGATCCTTCGTAATCCATGACCAGCGCACAGAGCATGCTCATGCCCTGCATCAGAGAGGGGGATGCTAGAATTTCCGCCTCCGGCAGGCTGCGGTAGTATTTTTCCATCTCGGCATAGTGCCCCATGCCGGGGTGAAGTTCTGCATTACGCACCAGCAGCTCGGAAACCTTGGAATGGTCACCGCCGCTGGTGTAGCATTCCAGGGCGTGGGCGTAGTCCTCCTTCAGCTCATAGTACAGCCCGCCCCGGCTGAAGAGCGCTTTGCGCTTTTCCTCGGTATACTCCCGTTCCATCTCCCAAAGGAGAAAAGCCCGGAAACCCGACCAGAAGTGGAAGCGCTGGCAGTCGTCGTAGCGCAGCATAGCAGTGTATCGAAAAATCCAGTCCAGCCGTTCGCCGGCACGGGGATCATCGCTGACCATCCGCGCCATTTCCAGGTCAAAACTTTCAAAGGGGGCCAGCTCCAACAGGAAGCGCCGCACCGGCAGGTCAAAGCGCCGGTAGATGGCGGTTTCAAAGTAGAGAAACACCTCCCGGAACACCCGCGCCACCAACTCCGGCGTCCACGGCTTGCCCGGAGACATACACCGGGCGGTGATGGCTACGCCCAGCGGATAGCCCACGGATTCTTTCAAAATTCCGTCGATTTCACTGTCTGCCGCCTCCACGCCGTAAAGCCGGAGCAGCCGCCGCACATCGTCCGCGTCAAAGAGCAGGTCGTCGGCCTCCAGCACCGTCATCAGCCCCGTGTATTGAAAGGCCATGAGGCTCCCCGGCGGCGTGCCGCGGGAGAGCAGGACGAAGCGGCGCTCGGGGCAGGCACGGATCAGTTCGCACAGGGCATTCCAGTCCTGCTCCTCCTGCATATCCTGCAAATCGTCCAGCAGTAAGATTTGCCAGTCAGCCTCCGCAGAGGGCAGCTTGAAGCCGGCACTGTCCGCCGACAGGCGCAATACCTCCCGGTTGGACAGTAGCGCCTCCGCCACCGCCGTTTTTCCAAAGCCGCAGGGTGCGCTGAAAAAGAGCACGCGCCCCTGCCGCAGAAAACGGTCAAACTGCTTCTCAACGGACGGTTTTACGATGATGTTGTCCTGCAAGCGTGTCCCTCCCTTGCACCAGAGTGAAATTGTCCCGTAGGGTTCCCCTACGGGACAAGGGGGCGTGCCCCCTTGTCAATACTTCTTTCGACACGATTTATAATCATTTAAGTTTATTATACAGCCCCTGACGGAAATGTAAATCGTTCCAAAGTATGAGACCGGTGATTTTGGTTGCGGGACAGTCTATCCGGGGGCCTTTTCAGTAGGCACATTCAGCCATTTTGTTTTCAGAGTTTCGGGATGAATCAGCATGACCGGTCTGCCCAGTGCAAGCGCATAGGACACAGCCTTATCCTCGGCGCTCCCATCCGCAAGGTCGGGGGCATAGACGGCCAGCACCACGCCCGACTGTTTGATGATCCGCTGATAGGCCAAAAGCTGGGCGTCAGGCTGCTCATGGAAGTCGATGCAGTCCAGTTCCGTGCATCCCGCGAGCATATTGAAGTAGCGCTCCCGAAGCTGCGGCGTCCATTTGGTAGCCTGCTCCTCATGGGGTATGACGCAGACCAGCCGAAGGGATTTATCCTTCTCCCGCAGAATATTGATGATCTCTGCAGCGTACAGCCCCACGCCGGGGTCGCAGGCCACCTGAAACTCCGTGACACCGCGCTGGCGCAATTCCATGATCCGCTGCGCCATCTCCAGCTTCATGCGGCGGCAGCCGTTGTCCTCCTCGTCAAAGCCCCACGGGAACCGCAGGGGATGCTGACCGATCACCGCACAGCGAACATTCTTTTTCATCATTCCGCCGCCTCTTATTGTAGTCTATTGGCTTACAATTAGTATTCTAACAGCCGCTATTTTTCGCATCAACGAGAATGTAAGCTATAAGCATACAAAATAAATGCTGATAGCACACAATCGGAGGCGAAACCATGGATAAGAAGCTGCTCGGAAAGCGAATCAATACTGCACGAAAGGAACGGGGCTGGACGAGTGAGCGTCTGTCCGAGGCGTGCAATATCCACGCGACCTATCTTCGGCAAATTGAAGCGGGAACGAAGGTTCCCAGTCTGCAAGTGTTCGTTTTGCTGTGCGAAGCGCTCAGGGTATCTCCGACCTATCTTTTGGCGGAGGTCTTACCCAGCATGGAATTTTCGGATATGGATGTACTTTTGGAGCTGTGGCAGACAGCCACACCCAAGCAAATCGCCATGATGTCCTCCATGATCCGCAGCGCCTTAGAAGCATCGAAAGATTTACAGGAATGCGTCTCGCAGGAGGCGCATTTTTTCTCCCCGTTGATTGCTATTGTCGAATTAAATACTACGATAATAACTATTAAAATGCAACGATTTTTCACAGTATAATATACGAAAAATCGTTGGCGGTGAGAAAATGACAGATATTCTTGGAATTATCAAAACGCAGCGCGAAGCGCGGGGCTGGTCTGAGTATCAGCTTGCTGAACGTTCCGGCTTGCCGCAATCCACGATTTCTTCATGGTATAAGAAAGACATGACACCGTCATTTGCATCGTTGGAGAAGATATGCGACGCCTTTGGCATCACACTTCCGCAATTCTTTGCAGACGGAGAAGAAAGCGTTGTCCTGACACCTTCGCAGCGTAAAATGTTGGATAAATGGAACTGCCTCACAGAAGCACAGCACAACTCGCTACTGATCCTCATGGATTCCATGTAAAACTACTTTTATAGCGACAGCCGGGAGCTTCCGGCTGCCGCTGTTTCTTTTGAGTAAAAAAAGGAAAGCGCGTCCACCCGCGCAAACGCACAGGCAGACGCACCTTATCGCAGTACAAAAAGCCCCTGCGCCATCTATTCAAAAAAAGAGGGCGCAGGGGCTTACTGTATGCTATGCTGTTTTATCGTATGGCGTCTTTGAGCGCCTTGCCGGGCTTGAACACCGGCACCTTGCAGGCGGGATAGGTCATGGGCTCGCTGGTACGGGGATTGCGGCCAACACGGGCGGGACGCTCTTTGGCCTCGAAGCTGCCAAAACCCACCAGCTGTACCGCTACGCTGGCTCTCCGGATACTAACGGGTCGCTGGATAACTTCTCTGATGCAAGCACTGTCAACAGCTACGCTGTAAACGCAATGCAGTGGGCAGTTGCCAACGGCATTGTCAATGGCTCGAACGGCAAGCTGAACCCGCAGAATAACGCAACCCGCGCAGAAGTTGCCGCAATCCTCATGCGCTTCTGCGAGATGAGCAAGTAAAAACTGAAAAAGTAAATCAGTAACATGCAGCCGCCGGGTTCCCCGTATTTGGGAGACCCGGCGGTATTTTATCCTGAGATTCGAGATAACAGCTATTGCATCATAGCACTATTAGAGTATAATATAATTATGATATTACTATATGGAGGTGCTTTTATGAATATCAAGCCGAGTGCAAGTATTCGTCAGAATTACAATGATATTGCCGAGCTGTGCAGATCCACCGGAGAGCCGGTTTATCTGACCAAGAACGGCGAAGGTGATCTCGTTGTAATGGATATCAATTCATTTACAAAACGCGAAAAAATGCTAAAGCTGCGCGAGGAACTGCTTGCTGTTGAGGAAGACCGCTTACACGGTGCACCGGACTACTCGGTGGATGAAGTCGCTTCCATGATGGATCAGGCAATTCGGGAGACCTGCCATGCCGGAGCTTGAAAACAAATTCCAGGTTATCGTATCCAAGCGAGCAGCGCAGCAGCTGGTTGAGCATGCGGTATTCATGGCACGGTTAGAAGAACGATTGGCACGCCAATTGGCAGCTGACTTCAGGAAAGCGGCAGATTCTCTGCAAAGCTTTCCATATCGAAACCCAATCTTGCGTTCGAGTGTTTTCGTAACAGAAAAGTATCGCAAAATGGTGTTTGGTAAATGGTATCTACTCATTTATCAAATTAAAGGCGAACGAGTTTTTGTTGAATACGTGATTGATGGACGGCAGGATTATCAATGGCTGATTCAGTAAAATTCCAATACAACATCTGACGAGCGCAGGCAGAAATGTCTGCGCTCGTTCTATAGCGCTTACTCGTACTCGCATTACATGGATTTGATGCGTTTAAGCGCAAGAGAAGTCTGGGAGCACCGGCGGTAAAATGTGTTCGGCTTCAGCCCTGTCTGCCGCATGGCTTCTGCGGCGGTGATTTCTCCTGCCCGCCAGCGAGCAACCACCCGCTCAAAATTGTCCGGCAAGGGCTGTGGCCTTCGGCCGGTGTACTTGCCCTTTGTCTTGGCGATGGCAATGCCCTCGCGTTGACGCTGCAAAATATACTCCCGCTCAAGTTCCGCGACTGCCGCGAATACGGTCAGCATAAATTTGCCGGTCGGTGTGGTCGTGTCGATGGCCTCCTTGCGGCTGACGAATTCTACTTGTTTCTCGGTCAGTCGTTCCACGAGATCAAGCAAGTCGCGCGTGTTCCTCGCAAAACGGCTGATGGACTCGACGATAACCGTGTCGCCGCGCCGGACGTAATTCATCATACGGGTAAGCTCCGGCCGGTCGGCGTTTTTTCCGCTTGCCTTGTCGATGAAAACCTCGTCAACATCGAGTTCGCGCAGCAGGGCTTCCTGCCGAGCGGTGTTTTGCTCCTCGGTGCTGACGCGGATGTAGCCAATTTTCATGGTGTATCTCTCCTTTAAGTATGGTATAATGAAAATAATAAGGACGGTGACGCTGATGGATAAGACAATCGAACAGGTAAAACAGTTAGCGCACCGTTATGGAGTGCCGAAACTGGTATTATTCGGTTCGCGTGCCCGCGGCGATTATCGCGCCCGTAGCGACTACGATTTTGCGGTATGGGGCTGCACAGCGCAGCAGCGTGCGCAATTCAGCGATGCTGTCGAAAATGATCTGGACTCGCTGTATTCGGTTGATCTGGTGTTTGTCAGCGAACACACCGATGCCGCATTGCTTCAAAATATAGAGAAGGACGGGATTTGCTTGCTGGACCGTTACAATACGAAATTCGAAAATCTCACCAATGCTGTAGAACGTCTGCGCGAGGGCGTGCAGGCGTATCAAGAGAATCCGGCCAAAATCATTCGCGACGGTGTAATCCAGCGCTTTGAGTTCACCTGCGAACTGGCGTGGAAAACCACACGCGAGTTTTTGCTCGATCAAGGTTTTACTGAACTAAACAGCCCGAAAGCAACGATGCGCAAGGCGTTCTCGTATGGCCTGATTGATGATGAACAGGCGTGGATTGCACTGCTGAATGCCCGCAACCAGACCTCGCATATTTATGATGATGCAACCGCGCAGGAAATCTACTCGCAGATTGAGAGCGAGTTTGTGTCGCTGTTTGATAAACTTATCGAGCAGTTGAAATGCGGTTAATTGCAATAGGGTCGCCGCACATTTTGACATATTGCAAAAGTCCGAAAACGACCCTATTGACATAGTTTTTCGTTGTTTCAGATGGGTATACTCTATTGACATGCTCAAAAAATACCGGCTCTTGATGAGTCGGCATTTTTGTGTTCAATCATCGTCAATGATGTCGGCGAGCAGGCCGATAACAGTCAGCACGCCGAGAATGATTTTGCCTGGGTTCAAACTTTCACCTCGTTTCAGTCATCTGAAAAGTTCTCGACGGCCTCGATGATGAGGTCAACCACTGCGCCGATAGCTTGGAAGATCGGGCCGAGTGCAATCATGCGCATCGCCTCCTTTCAATCAGTACGCATAGAGCAGTTCGCCGGTCATCTCATGAAAGAGTTCCGGGTCGTACAGCATTTCCTCGATTTCTTCCTCAGAGCAGCCGTAATCCAAGAGTGCCTGCACTTCATCAGCGGTTACGCCGAACGCCTTTGCCACGCTGAACAGGTCGTCATAATTCGTGGGCGTGTCCTCATAATAGCTGCGGT
>ERZ1108170.1724-NODE-1724-length-12930-cov-4.056000_pt1 | contig 12930 bp, 11 predicted proteins | sample MGYA00403705_ERZ1108170 | MGnify/ENA primary metagenome ERZ1108170 (study PRJEB35170, sample SAMEA104062422) | human gut metagenome | biome: human gut; feature: human-associated habitat; material: faeces | place: Denmark | collected 2012-06-15 ...
GGATTTAAAAATCATGTTTGCACCTGTAAAAACCCTGTTTATGCCTGAAAGCCCTGAGGGAGTTTCCGAGGGTCAAGCCACTGCGATGAGTGGAGAAAACCACTAATTATCGATGATTTTGCACATTTCTGACTGCTAAAAATTGGAAGAAATTCCAAAGTGGAGTCAGGCATAAATGCAGCTCTTACAGTAGCGTCAAGCTAAAAAGTCGGCAAAATGACCTGCATAGGGGCGATGTAGCACTTCTGATAGTGCAAAATGCCGGGAGCGTGGACGTGAGCGAAGGCAAAACGAGTGTGAATTGAGGCGTTTATGCCCTGAAAAAGCACATTTATGGATGCGACGGTAGCTCGTGGGTTTATGTCTGATTGCACCGTGGTGAGATGTGATGATATTTACACAGTGGTTTCGGGACTTGTCGATGATAACATCATCCGCGATTTCATCCCGGTCTTGGAGATAACAAGGCGGCGGTGAGCAGGATGATGATAAACACATGGTCGCAGAGATGCTCTTTCGTGTGGGGTAATCCGGCATAAGCAGGGGAGCTACTGTAGCATGAATGAGTGGAACCTGGAATAAAGGCAGGGGTTACTGTAGCGTGGATGAGTGGAATCTGGAATAAGCACACGACTTACCGTAACGAGTGTTGGTACTATCAGGACTAACGACAGCGGCTACCGTAACGTAGCAACGTTCATTGCAGCGGTACAAGACATAGCGGCAGTGTGTAAATCACACTGCTGAGGACGATTAGTAGAGCTTTATAAGAAAAACGGCTCAGACTCTTTGAGATTGAGTCTGGGCTGTAATCTTTGATATGCGGAGAGAGGAATCTAGATGAAAAAGGTATTATTTGTTGCGACCGTTGTAAAGACGCACATTATGGAGTTTCACATTCCATATCTCAAAATGTTCAAAGAAATGGGCTGGGAGACTGCGGTCGCAGCACGGAACGATTATGAGAATCCAGCTGATTGTGTAATCCCTTATTGTGATACCTACTATAATATTCCTTTTGAGCGCAACCCGCTGAAACCGGGCAATTTGAAGGCATATAAAGAATTGAAGCATATAATTGACGAAGGCGAGTACGATATCATCCATTGTCATACTCCTGTTGGTGCTATGTTAACCCGTTTGGCAGCAAAACAGGCACGTAAACAGGGAACGAAAGTGTTCTATACAGCACACGGTTTCCATTTTTATAAAGGCGCACCAGCAATCAACTGGATTCTGTATTATCCGGTTGAGAAGTGGCTTTCCCGATATACTGATGTTCTTATTACAATCAATAAGGAAGACTATGAGCGAGCAAAGACATTCAAAGCTGGCAAGGTGTGCTATGTACCCGGTGTTGGCATTGATTTGAAGAAATTCAATGTGGGGTATGTGAACAAGGAACAAAAGCGCAAAGAAATCGGTGTGTCTGCGGACGATTTTGTGTTGCTCTCAGTAGGTGAATTGATTCCTCGAAAAAACCATGAGGTAGTGATTCGTGCAATGTCTGTTCTAAAACAGGCGGATAAACTGTTACACCTTGAATATGTGATTTGTGGCCGAGGTGTATACGAGCCAGAATTAAAGAAACTTGCAGAAGAACTTGGTGTTGCAGAACATATCCACTTCTTGGGTTATCGTTCCGATATTTCAGAGATTTGCAACTGCTGTGATTTGTTTGTGTTCATGTCTCATCAGGAGGGGCTGCCAGTTGCGCTGATGGAAGCAATGGCCTGTGGACTCCCAGCTGTTTGTTCGGATATCAGGGGAAACATAGATTTAATTGAAAATGGAAAGACAGGACTGCTTGCGGATAATACTCCTGAAAAAGTAGCAAAAGCCATTGAAAAGATGCGTAAAGACAAAAATCTTCGTGAGAAAGTGGCATCTGCTGCAATCAAAAAAATCGGACAATTTGATTTGACCAATGTGGAAAACGAAATGGATAAAATTTATAGTGAATGCTGCTGAAATGAGATTGTGTAAAGAAGGAATACAATAAAATGAGCCGAGAAAAGAAGAGAGTGCTATTTATTAGGTCGAATCCTGTTGATCCAGATACGAGGGTTGAAAAAGAAGTTGATACGCTTATTCATGGAGGGTATGAGGTAGATGTTTTGGCATGGGATCGGACATCCGAACATCCGATAAAAAAAGAATATTTGAAGACAAGTCCATTAGTTTCGGTGTATAGGGTGGGCATTGTATCTCAATACGCAGCGGGCTTCAAAAAGAACCTGCTTCCACTTGCTAGATTTCAACTTGCAATTGTATGTTTTATAATTAAGAATCACAAGAAATATGATATTATTCATGCCTGTGATTTTGATACAGCGTTTACTGCGTCGAAAATTTCTGCGTTGTATAATATTAAATTAGTATATGATATTTTTGATTACTACGTCGATTCTTTTTCTGTCCCTCAATCTTTAAGGAATGCTATAGAAACCTTGGATCACAAAATCATTAACAATGCAGATGGAGTAATCATTTGTACAGAGCAACGAAAGCAACAGTTGGGGAATGTTAATCCGCGTAGACTGACGGTAATTCATAATTCACCAGATTTCACAGAAAGTTACACAAAGAATAATAATGAGCAAAAAAAAGATGTGGTAAAAATCGCATACGTGGGAATACTGTCGTATGGGCGCAACATAGAAATGCTGTGCGAATTCGTTTCGCAGAATCCGTCGTTCGAACTTCATATTGGTGGCTTCGGAATTTTGGAAGATATGGTAAAGAAATATTCTGGTGAGTTTGGTAACATTGTTTACTATGGGAAGGTTCCATATGCGAAAACCATTTCGATAGAAAGCAAATGCGACATTATTACAGCTATTTACGATCCGACTGTAAAAAATCATGTTTATGCAGCTCCAAACAAATTCTATGAGGGACTTCTGTTAGGAAAACCACTGATTATGGCGAGCGGAACAGGAATGTCGGATGTTGTTCAAAGAGAAAGAATTGGAGTTGTTTGTGACTTCAATAATATCGGTGAGGGCCTTATTGAACTAGAAAAAATGCGTGATGAGTGGTATGACATTGGAGTACGTGAGAAACTGTTATATAAGGAGTACTATTCGTGGACGGAAATGAAACGCAGATTGCTTGAACTGTATAATGCTATTTGAAACAGGAGTATGTCAGGATGAAAAAAGTAATGCTCGTTTTCGGCACACGGCCGGAAGCAATTAAAATGTGTCCGCTTGTTAATGAACTGAAGAAACGTGAAGAACTGGAAACGGTTGTTTGTGTGACTGGTCAGCATCGTCAGATGCTTGATATGGTTCTTGAGGCATTTGATGTTACCCCGGATTATGACCTGTCCATCATGAAGGATAAGCAGACGCTGTTCGACGTAACTACCAATATTCTGAATAGCATCAAGGCAGTTCTGGAAAAGGAAAAACCTGATGTAGTATTGGTTCACGGCGATACATCCACGACCTTCGTGACTGCATTGGCTTGCTTCTATATGCAGATTCCTGTAGGCCATGTAGAGGCTGGTCTGCGTACCTACAATATTTACAGCCCGTATCCGGAGGAGTTCAACCGCCAGGCGGTTTCCATTATCAGTAAATTCAACTTTGCTCCTACAGAGCTTTCTAAGCAGAATCTGCTGAAAGAGGGCAAAGATCCAGCTAGCATCTACGTTACCGGCAACACGGCTATTGATGCTTTGAAGACCACCGTGCGGGAAACCTATACGCACCCTGAACTGGAATGGGCAAAGGACAGCCGTCTGATCATGATTACTGCCCATCGCCGCGAGAACCTTGGTGAGCCGATGTGCCATATGTTTAAGGCAATCCGCCGTGTAATGGATGAACATCCGGATGTGAAGGCAATCTATCCCATTCACATGAATCCCGCTGTGCGCGAAATCGCAAACGAGTATCTGGGAGACGATGATCGCATTCATATTATCGAACCGCTGGATGTTCTGGACTTCCACAATTTCCTGAGCCGTAGCTACCTGATTTTGACGGATTCTGGCGGAATCCAGGAGGAAGCTCCTTCTCTGGGCAAGCCTGTTCTGGTGATGCGTGATACCACGGAGCGTCCGGAAGGTATTGTAGCAGGTACACTGAAGTTGGTTGGCACGGAAGAAGAAACGATTTATAAAGAGTTCAGCCGTCTGCTGTCCGATAAGAATGAATATGAAGCAATGAGCAAAGCAAGCAACCCGTATGGCGACGGACATGCCTGTGAGCGGATTGCGGATGTGCTTTGCAAACTTCTTTAACACATAAAAAGGGATGAAATAATGTCACTCATTACAGTTTTTACACCAACGTATAATAGAGAAAAGCTTCTCAAAAGGCTTTATGAAAGCCTAACAAGGCAAACCGATTACGATTTTGTCTGGTTAGTCATCGATGATGGATCGACAGATAAAACGGCTGAGTATGTTGCATACTTACAGGAAAAAGAGAAAAGATTTAAAATTGAGTATCATTACAAGGAAAATGGTGGCTTGCACACAGGATATAATGAGGCAATCAAGTACCTTTCGACAGAATTGTGTATGTGCTGTGATTCGGATGATTGGCTTCCGGATGACTGTATTGAAAAAATCAAAAGTATCTGGGGAAATGGGCAAAGCAAAACGTGTGCGGGAATCATAGGGCTTGATTTCGACAAAGAGGACAGGGTCATTGGCAAAATGCTGCCGACAGGAAAAGAAATCGATATGAACGAGCTTTACATACACGGAGAGCTCATAGGCGATAAAAAGCTGGTTGTAAGATCCGAACTTTACAAAGCGTTGCCTCCAATGGTCACTCAGAAGGGCGAAAAAAATTTTAATCCTAATTACCTGAACGTGGAGATCAGTGAAAATTATACATGGATTTCGAGTAATGAAAATTTGTGCTATGTGGAGTATCAGCCAGAGGGGATGACAAATAGCATTTACAAGCAATACGCAAATAGTCCGAATAGTTTTATTGAATTGCGTAAGCTTTATATTGGATTGAAAAAGGCAACGTTTTCCTTTAAGTGTCGACATATTATTCACTATGATGCGGAATGTTTGCTTGCAGGAAGAGGAAAAGAAATCTTTTCGTTAAAGTCGCCAATGCCTATTATGAGTACTTTGCTCTCACCATTGGGATTTTTACTATACATATATATTCGGAAAAAGGTGCAATGATATGCCAATCTTTTGGATAATGCTTGTGTGCACAGGGATGGGAGCGCTAGCGTTTGGGTATGTGGATAAGAGAGGAATAAGAGGCATAAAAAACAGGTATAACCAAACAAAGGTTTTGATCATTCTTACATTTGCGACGATGATTTTCTTTGCAAGCATGAGAAGCGTTGTATCTGATACAGCGGCTTATACGAGACTGTACCAGAGAATACCAAGTTCACTGGTGAATTTACCGTCTTTTGTTAAAGAACAGACAAAAGACCCGATTTTCTGGGGAACGGCTATGATTTTCAAGTGCGTAGTCTCAGAAAATTATCATGTATGGTTCTTTTGCATTACAATGATTTGCTGCATATTGATTGCATGCACATTAGCGCATTATTCAGTGATGCCGTTTTTAAGCGCATTTATGTTTATGTTGACATGTAATTTTACATGGTTGTTCAACGGAATGCGTCAGTTCCTTGCCGCGTGTATTCTTTTTTATGCGGTACGTTATATTGTAGAAGAGCGTTTTTCTAAGTATTTAATCCTATGTTTGATTGCATCTTCGATGCACGTTACAGCTTTCATTGGTATACCAGTTTATTTTATTGCGAAAGGAAAGGCCGGCAATAAAAAAGTAATATTTTCGATACTGGGCATGATTGCTGTAATTGGTGGGCTGTCCTATTTGTTGCCGGCTGCTAACGAAATTCTCAGAGGATCAAGCTATGAAACTGTCGTTTCACAGTTTAGTGAAGACGACGGCGTAAACGTTATCAGGTTGTTGATTAGCGCAGTGCCTGTAATATTGTTCTTTGTGTTCTGCCGAGATATGCCAGAGGAAAAGATTCCAAAGCATATCAATGTTGCTGTTAATATGAGTGTGCTTACAGCTTTGATGAACTTACTTGGACACTTTACAAGCGGAATCTATATTGGGCGAATGACAATATATTTCGAGATGAATGCGCTTTTTTTATACCCGTGGATTTTTAAAACAGCATTTAGCGAAAAAAACCGAAAATTGATAATGGTAGCGTACCTAATATTCTTCTTTGCTTTTTATTATTATCAGATGGTAATTACATGGGAAGGATTTGGATATGTAAGTGATGTGTTAAATATTCGTTTCCGCTGAAATAGTTTATGGAGGTTTGCAATGAAAATTCTTTTTATGATTCCTAATTTGGATGGAGGAGGAGCAGAAAAGGTTTTGGTTAACCTCTGTAATGCATTAATGGAACAAACAAAGACGGAGATGAAGATTGACGTTTTACTTTTATTTGATGAAGGAATCAATCGAAACAGCCTTAGTACAAAGGTGACTAGCATCCATTGCTATCGAAAAAAAATTCCTGGGCTGAGATTTATTCTGAAATTGTTTTCGCCAGAAAAGCTAGTTCAAAATTATGTTACTGCAGAGTATGATTTGGTTATAAGTTATTTGGAAGGAACGATGACGAGAATTGCGTCAGGATACACAGGAAAGAAGATTGCATGGATTCATTCACGAATCACACCGGATGACATAAAAGCTCATTTTGTATCTATGAAGGAAGCACTTTCTTGTTATCAAAAATTTGATAAAATAGTTTCTGTGTCAAATGAGGTGAGGGAGAACTTCCTGACGCTTTTTCCGGACATTAGGCCAGAAAAGATTGTAGTTTTACATAATCTGAATGAGACAGATAGAATAGCACAACAAGCGATTGAAGAGCATATTAGTTTTGATGATTCAAAAGTGAATGCGGTGGTGGTTGGAAAAATTGCTGAATCAAAGGGCGTATTCCGTATTATAGAAGCATTTACAAAACGATTAGAAGAGTTGGAAAAACTACATGTGTTCTTCGTTGGAACAGGCCCGGATGATGAAAAGCTGAAGGAGTCTATTCAAAAAAGAAACCTCAGTGAGAACTGCACAATTACTGGATATCAGGAAAATCCTTATAAATGGATTTCTAATGCGGATATGTTGATTTGTCCGTCTTATACAGAGGGGCTCAGCACTGTTGTGACAGAAGCATTAATCTTGGGGGTGCCTGTATTAACAACAAATTGTGGGGGAATGACAGAGCTACTGGGAAAGTCAGAATATGGCCTGATTGTAGATAATACAGATAGGGCTTTGGCTGAGGGATTGTCCGTTATGGCAAATGATAGCAGAATGCGTGACTACTATAGAAGCCGAGCTCTCGTGAGAGGCAAGGATTTTTTGAAATCGAATATTCTTGATCAAACGATTTCTTTTTTCCAAAATACTATAGCAGGAGAATAAAATGAAGTACACGATTGTGGTGCCATTATACAACTGCGAAGCGTACATTGCAAAATGCTTAAAAAGCCTTTTGCAGCAAGATTTTGAAGATTATGAAGTTATTGTAGTCAATGACGGGTCTACAGATCACTCGCTTGAAGTGGCTAAAAACTGTACAAAAGCCAGTGAACGGGTAAGAATTGTCTCTCAAAAAAACAAAGGTTTAAGTGGCGCAAGAAACACTGGCATCAGAGAAGCAAAAGCAGAATATCTGATTTTTATTGATGCAGACGATTACGTAGAACCAACTTTACTTTCCAGCATAGACAAAGTGATTAATAATAAGGATCTCTTGATGTATGGATATTATAACGATATTTACGAAGATGATCAGTTGACTTCAAGTAGCAAGAGAGAATTTTCAAGTACTGACGTAGAGAAATGTGTTAAAACGATGCAACCTCTTTTGTTGTCTGGGTTGATAGGATATGCCTGGAATAAGGTTTATAAGCGAGCTGTACTTTTAAAAAATAACCTACTATTTAGAGAGGGAACGGCTCTTGTTGAGGATATTGTTTTTAACAATGATGTGTTTTCTTGCACAGATAGCATTGGAATACTTTGTATGCCGTTGGTTCACTACATTCAGAGAAATAATCGTGAGACCTTATCTAAGAAGAAATATAATAATTTGACGGAGCTTTTGACGGAAAGTTTTATGTGTAGAAAAAATTTCTTCCAAAAGTATGACCCGGAGAATTACAAGAAATCTATGATGGAAATATTCATGCTAATGGTGTCGTACATTTTGAACTATGGCGAAGGAAAAAGCATAAATATAGTAAAATATTGTGAGGCATTTTATCAAAATTGCAAAGATAATATTCAGCCTAAAAATGCTAAGGATTTTGCAGTAAACTTTATATTGCAAACTAAATTGCTTTATTTTGTAGTACTTCTCTTTAGAATAAGAAAAAAAACTGGAGCTATAGATGTTGATAAAATCTCTTATAAGCAGAAAAACGAAGAACACGATAAAATATGAACTCACAAAGAATAATCATATTTATGACTCTTATAAAGGAAAAAAGAAAGTGATCGTATGTCTTGGAGCGGACTATGGAAATCTTGGAGATGTTGCAATTACGTTCGCACAGATGAATTTTTTGAAGCGTACTTTTAAAGAGCGGGAAATTTTGGAGTTTCCGATTAGCAGAACATATTTAGATATGAAAAGTCTTGAAGCAGTAGTAACGAAGGAAGACATTATTACACTAGTGGGCGGAGGCAATACATCAGAGCGTTATGCGGATATTGAGGAATGTCGGCAATTCGTCTTTCAAAAGTTTCGACATAACATCATAATTGCTTTTCCCCAAAGTGTAGAACTCGAAAAGGCGAGCTCGAAATTCATTCGAAGCATGCAGCGAACGTATTCGGTACCGGAACACTTATATATTATGGCGCGAGAAAAGAAGTCATACGATGCATATAAACATTATTTACCAGGTGTTTCGGTTGAATTGTTTCCAGATATTGTGCTGTCAATGAACGTCCTAGATTCTGGGGAAAAGCGAGAATATATCACACTTTCGTTACGAAGTGATAAGGAAAAAAGCCTAACTGATTCGGAAAAAACAGTACTAAGAAACGTTGTGAATAAATGTGGGTTAAATGTTGTGGAGAAAGATACGCAAGTATGTGATTGTTTTGACTTCTCTCAGACGTCAAGAAAAGAACTTCTGCAGGCACAACTCGTACAGTATCAAAAATCTCGAATTGTTATTACAGATCGTCTCCATGGAATGATTATGGCGTATATTACAAATACTCCGTGCATTGTCTTCTCATGCGATAATCCAAAGATTCGAGGGTGCTATGACTGGGTTGCATCTTCGAATCAAACGATATTCTTAGATAAATTTACTGAAAAGTCTTTTAGGGATGCATTGGATATATTATTGAATGTTTCCCCTCACGTCAATAATCCGGTGGATTTTAAAGGATTAGAAAATTACATAACGATGATTGCGGAAAAGGAAACAACTTAGTGAGTAGAGATTTACTGCGCTTAAAAGGAATAGTCTGATTGCCCAGAAATACATCAAAAGAAAATTAAAGGATGCTTTCTAAATTTTTTAAAGCTATACTCACGTACATAAGGATTCACAAATTAGATTTCTAGTTAATATTCAACGGCAAGGTAGCGTTTGCAAAAATCGTCGAAAGAAGGCTTCTCAAAATGCAGATAAAGGAATTAGCTATGCGATTTGTATATCGTTTACGAGGAATCCAAACGACAAGAGAACTTTTAAAGAAGGGGTTGAAGGTTGGAACGAATTTTAATCGGATGTACGGAACACTAATTGATGATTCTCATTGTTGGCTTGTCACAATCGGGAATGATGTTACATTAGCACCTCATGTAAATATTTTGGCTCATGATGCAAGTACGAAGATGCTGATTGGGTATACAAAAATAGGCTTGGTTGAGATTGGAAATAATGTGTTTATAGGTGCAAATTCTATAGTCCTTCCCGGGACGTCCATAGGGGATAATGTGGTGATTGGAGCGGGGAGTGTTGTGTGTGGAGATATTCCCTCTGATGGGGTGTATGCAGGAAATCCTTGTAAAAGATTGTGTAGCATTAATAGTTACAAAAGTAAGCACAAAGAAAAAATGAAAATGGCACCAGTGTACGAGGAAGACTATACAATCAACGGTGGGATTTCTGAAGAAAAGAAGATGAAAATGAAACTACAACTGGAAAATACGATTGGGTATATTAGATAAATAAGTAATTGGTATTTTGGATGGGTGTGTGATGCGTGTTAAACAATTTGTATTTTGTGTTGCCTGGATTTTACTCAAAGGGCAAAAAACTCTGAAGGAGCAGTTATACGGAACAAAAAACACGGGTCCCTATTACAGGATTGTTATCATGAAGTGGTTATAGCGTAAATATAGATATTGGTTCTTTATGTAAATGTAATTGATTCCACAATCAAGGGATAAACAGGGCCTATTTATTCAGATAAAGTGGCATTTTAGATGAATTTACAGGAATCCCACAAAAATGCGCCATATATATTTTGAATTGCACTACTCATTCAAAGATCCAGTAAATTGCGGAAAACTAGTAAAGTGAAAAGGTGCAACGACGTGAAAATGTAACGCATAATGCGAATGGGGGGATTTTTGATAAAACTTTGTATGAACTCGTTCATGGCTGCGCTGAATAGAGGAAGGGAAGGCAAATGAGTGAATCGAGAACCCATAATTCAATGAAAAATATAATTTTTAGCTTCGGAAATCAATTTTTAGCGATAGGCTTAGGCTTTGTATCACGAACAGTTTTCCTTCAATGTCTAAGCGTTCAATACTTAGGAATTTCAGGGTTGTTTAGCGATATATTACAGATGCTGTCACTAGCAGATCTTGGATTTGGAACAGCAATGACCTATAGTATGTATAAGCCATTGGCCGAAAAAGATTATACAAGACTTGCGGGTTTGACGCAGTTGTATAAAAAAATATACCGGTTTATTGCTGTAGTTATTACATGTGTCGGCGCCTCGTTGATTCCTCTTTTGCAATATATTGTGAAACTTGATTCTAATGTTCCGCAACTAAAATTATACTATGTTCTTTATTTAATCAACACAATCGCATCATATCTTGTTGTGTATAAGACGGCAGTACTGACGGCAGACCAAAAAGAGTATATACTGACTAAATATTCAAGTGTATTTAACATTTTGAAAACAGTATGTATGATTGTGTTCTTGATAGCAACGAGGAATTATACAGTTTACTTGTGCGTACAAATTGTATTTACTTATGGACAAAATTTGTACTGCTCTCACATTGCAGAAAAAATGTATCCATTTATAAATGAAAAGATTTACCTTCCTTGGAATGAAACGAAGGCGATATTTAAAAATATCAAGTCGGTGTTTGTCTATAAAATTTCAAGTGTTTTGCTAAATGCAACGGATAATACTTTGATTTCAATATTAATAGGAACATCAATGGTTGGTCTTTATTCCAATTATACTATGCTGACAACTAAGATTGCAGGCTTTGTAAATACACTGTTTTATTCGTTGACCGCAAGTCTTGGTAACCTAATTGTAAAGGAAAACAAAGATAAGCGATTTGAAATATTCGAGGCAATGCAATCGGTAAGTACTATACTGAGTACAATTTGCGTAATATGTGTATTCTTCCTGGAACAAGATCTTATTAAAATTTGGTTAGGAGAAGAGTATGTTTTAGATGATTTGGTACTATATGCGGTTGTGGTAAACTTTTATCTATCGATTTCGTTATTGCCGATTTGGACTTTTCGCGAAGCGACAGGTTTATATAGAGAAACAAAATATATTATGTTACTGACCGCAGTGCTAAACTTAATATTTTCAATCGTATTAGGAAAATTAATCGGTTTAGCTGGAATAGTGTTTGCGTCAGCGTTATCCCGCCTTGTAACATACTTTTGGATCGAGCCAAGATTGCTGTTTGGAAAATACTTTGGACGGTCATGCTTGGTATATTTTAAAGGTGTAGCAAAAAGTTTTGTGGTGACGATTGCAATTACAATGATAGAACATTTTACAGCGTCGAAGATAGGTGCGAATAATTGGATGGATCTTATAATTAAAGGCGTTGCTGTTGGGGGAATTTGCACAGCAATTGTTCTTAGTGTCTATTGGAATACTGAGGGAGTGAGGGTACTTCGTAAGAAAGTAAAAACTCGGCTTTCAATGCGTTGATAAATATCACAAAAGTAAGCAGTGGATGCACTCGTTGACTTTTTGAAGAAAAACGGCAAGATGTATTATGACAAAGCACAGCTGCTGTTGTCTAAATTTTGTGGTAGTTTCTTCCACCCACTGAACAAAAATGTGGTTATCCCTTTAAGTTGGGTTACTTTAAGGCCGGACAATTGGACTGTTAAAGTGGTAGAATGTAATCAAGAACCGTGAAAGCGGAGAAAGTATATCATGCCACTCAAAAACAAACTAACTCTTGCAGCGTTCATATGATGGACGCAAGGGATGCTGATTGTGTGATTGTGGCTGTCGCTCACAAGGAGTTTAAGGCCCTCAGCCTTGAAGATATTAAGAAGCTGTACAAGGAAAGCTCCGACGATGAAAAAGTATTGCTGGATGTTAAGGGACTTTACACAGTGCAGGATCTGAATAATTCTGGCATGCGTTACTGGAGACTGTAATTCTATTAAATAGCAGCCATGTGTTTAACCACATGGCTGTGCTGCTCGTATATGCTACCTCTCCGTGGTGAGCAGCAGGCAACGAGATTTCCTCTCGGCTAAAGCATATATTCGTTAATTTATTCTTTGGATGAGGAAAAACTATAATGGGGAAGTATTTTGGAACTGATGGCTTCCGTGGTGAAGCTGGAATCACTTTGACCGCTGACCACGCCTACAAGGTTGGTCGTTTTCTGGGCTGGTACTACAACGCCCTGCGTGAGCGCAACGGCAACAACGAGCCTGCCCGCATC
>ERZ1108170.1729-NODE-1729-length-12903-cov-2.790707_pt1 | contig 12903 bp, 9 predicted proteins | sample MGYA00403705_ERZ1108170 | MGnify/ENA primary metagenome ERZ1108170 (study PRJEB35170, sample SAMEA104062422) | human gut metagenome | biome: human gut; feature: human-associated habitat; material: faeces | place: Denmark | collected 2012-06-15 ...
TAAGTACAGGTTCCAGCCTGTCCGGACAGTTGGCTTCTTCTACTAATTATATCATTGATGGTATGAGTGCCAAGGGACCTACTTCGGGAGGTAGTACAACCAGCCGAAACGGTGTGCCATATGCCATTTCGATGGAGGCTATCCGTGAGTTCAAAGTCGTGACGAATGAATATGATGTGACTAACGGTCGTGCCGGAGGAGGTACTATTAGTACGGTGACCAAATCGGGAACCAACCAATTGACAGGTAGCGCTTTCACTTATCTGCGTTCCGACTGGTTGTCCAGCAAATATGATATCCGCGGCAACAAGCGCTCGAATGATTTCTCTACTTACCAGTTTGGAGCCTCATTGGGCGGTGCATTGGTGAAAGACCGTGCCCACTTCTTTATTTCTTGGGATCATCAGGCTGATTCACGTCCGTTGTATATTGCCGATATTCATAATGCTGCCGATGAAAAGCGTTATAATTTGACTACGGAGACCAGAGACCGCTTTCTGGAAATAGCCCGCAATAAATATGGAGTGTCGGACCATCCTCAGTTCGGGTCTTTTGATAAAAAACAGAATACCGATGCGGTATTTGCTCGTCTGGACTGGCAGATTAATGCTACAAACCTGTTATCGTTTACTGATAATTTTGTGAATGACAATAACAATATGGGCTTGAGCGACAATAGTGCTATCAATCTTTATGAAGTGTATGGTGATGTACATTCGTTGAACAACAGCGCTTTACTGACTTTACGTTCTGTACTGGGACCACGCAGTACCAACGAACTGAAGTTGCAACATCTTTATACATTGGAAAAATCCATGCCGGGCAGTGAACTGCCGGCTGATAATATTCCACGTGCCATTGTGCAACGTGTAGAATCGGAAATAGATGGAAACACGGCGACTACTACCATTCAGCTGGGTGGTCAGCGTTATAGCCCCGAGAATTTCTATAATCACGTACTTCAGTTGGTAGATAATTATTATTATAATACCAATAAGGTAAACTATACATATGGTTTTGATTTGATGTACACGAATCTGAATTCTCGTTACGGTAGTGAGGCCAACGGGCGTTTTTATTTTACCGGACTGGATAATTTCGAGGCATTGAAGCCTTCTCGTTATGTACGTGAAGTGTATTTGGATCCTGACCAAAACAATCAGCGTGTACGCCAAAATATATTGAATGCAGGTATCTATGCCCAGTTGCAGACTAAACTGTTCACAGGATTCGAGCTGATGGCAGGCTTACGTTTGGATAATGCCACTTATTTCAATAAAGGTAATTTCAGCCAACTGGTGTATGATGAATTGGGACTGCGTACAGACAATGGACTCTCTACTTTCCAGATTCAGCCTCGTGTCCAGATTACTTGGGACTTTAATGACAAGCACACGGATATTCTTCGTATTGGCGGGGGAATCTTTGCATCTGATATCAACAACTATGCCATGATTAATAATATGGTATTTGATGGTACGAAAGTGATGTCGGTTGATATCAAGAATACGGAAGAAGAACCGGATATAGTTCCCACTCCCGATTTTATAGGGTATCGGAAAGATCCTTCCACGGCTCCGGGTATTGATTTGCTGAATAATCCCAAATATGCGGACAAGGCTGTACCTACGATCAATATGAATAGCAAGGATGCCAAGGTTCCCGTGGTTTATAAGGCGAATATATCATACACTCACTTCTTCAGTGACCGTTTGAAAATGAGTGTCAGCGGATATATGACTTTGGGACGTAACAACTATATGTATATAGACCGGAACATGGTGGATGATCCTTATTTTCGTCTTTCTGCAGAAGGGAACCGGGGTATTTATGTACCTGCTTCTACTATAGGAAAAGATGGTACTCTTGATTGGATGGAAGGACGTAAAAGTACCAAAGTAGGGCGTGTGCTCGAATTGGTCAGCGAGGGAAAAGTAAATCAGTTCGCTTTCACCGTAGATGGAACATGGCGTTACTATAAAGACGGAGAACTTTCTTTCAGCTATACTTGGAACGATACAAAAGACAATACTTCCTATAATGGTAATGTGGCTAATTCCGCTACTCTTTCCCAAATGGTGGTTGACGATCCCCGTGATTTAAGCAAAATGACTTACTCCAACAATCAGTTCCGTCATAAACTGGTGGTTTATGGTTCGGCGCCTACTTTCTGGGGCATTACCGTAGGTGCTCGCTTTTCCGGCATCGGGGGAACACGTTATTCCATGATTGTGAATGGAAATGTGAACGGTGATTTTGTGGATAGTAATGATCTGGCCTATGTATATGATCCGAATAGCAGTGCTACTCCTGATTATATTCGTGAAGGTATTAATTCTATATTGAACAATCCGGATGCGGAAAAGAGTGTGAAAGATTATATTCGTAAGAGTTTTGGTAAAGTGGCCGAACGTAATGGAGGGGTCAATGGTTTCTATGGCACTTTAGATCTTCGTCTGGCCAAGAAATTCAAGACTTACAAAAAGCAGAATCTGGAAGTGTCTGTTGATATTTTCAATGTGGCCAATATGTTGAACAAAGATTGGGGAGCCGGTCATAATCTGGGAACACAGAAAATTTATAGTATCAAGGGATTTGACAAAGATGCCAAACAATATACTTATAATGTAAATGCCAACACAGGTGTATCCAGTCTGAACGGTACTCCTTTTCAGGTTCAGATAGGTTTGAGATATGGATTCTAATAGATAATGATTAAATAAGAAATAAAGATGAAACTAAGTAAACTAATGATGGCTTGTGCCATGTGTGCTGTTACTTTGACCGGGACTGCCCAGACCAAAGTGATTGCCCACCGCGGATATTGGAAATGTGAAGGTTCTGCCCAAAACTCTATTGCTTCTTTGACAAAGGCTGCAGAGGCAAAGGTGTATGGTTCGGAGTTCGACGTACAACTGACGAAGGACAAGGAAATCGTAGTCAATCATGACGATAGCATTCAGGGAATTTGCATTTTTGATACTCCTTTTGCTGAATTGAAAGATTTGAATTTGAGTAACGGCGAGAAGTTGTCCACTTTGGATGATTATCTGGTAGCGGGTAGGAAACTGACTGGTACTCAGCTGATATTGGAAATCAAGCCTCACAGAACCGAAGAAGCGGAAAATGAAGCGGTAAGAATCATTGTAGATAAAGTGAAAAAGATGCGAATGGAGAAACAGGTGGAATATATTTCATTCAGCATGAACATTTGCGAACAGTTGGTGAAACTGACTCCGGATTCGGAAATAGCTTATCTGAAAAGTGATGTGGCTCCTAAAGACCTGAAGGCGAAAGGAATTAATGGTATTGATTATTATATCAAGGTATTGGCTGAGAAACCGGAATGGATTGCTGAAGCACATCAGTTGGGTATGAAGGTGAATGTGTGGACAGTCAATGATATGGAGATGGTTCAGAAGATGATTGACCAGCAGGTGGATTATATAACTACTGATTATCCATTGGAAACTGAAAAGCTGATTCGGAAAAATGGAGGAGATTCTTAATAAAAATGTAATTCCTTTCAAATAGGGATGTAATAGGAACACAATACATTTGCACTGTAATTTAAAAAAGGATAATATGAAAGCTGGTTTATTAAAGAAAATCTCATTGGCTTTGGGATTGGTATTATGGGTGACAGGTTCTGTATGTGCATCGCCTGCTGACGAAGAAGGTGCTAACAAGGCTAATAACAATCTGGTAAAGGTTCTTGTTATAGGACTTCACGACAATGTGGAATCCAACTATTTTCCCGGCAGTATGATTACTGAGGAAACTGGAATACCGACTGATAGCATAGATTATACTTATAATCAGATTATAGCAAAGAATATTATTGCATCCAATAAGAATAAGAAATACCAGTTCGTTACTCCGGAAAAGGCGGCGGCCATCAGCAGTTTGTTGGATAAAATCAGACTGGAAGGTGAAGAAGAGGAGAGGTATGCGGATCTTAGTCAGGTGGATGATAATCGGTATGAACAGCTGATAAAGGATACTGATTCGGATTATGTATTATTTTTGAATCAGCATTATTTGAAATGGCAGGAAAAGCCTTTGCGTACTTTGTTTCATATCACCAGTTATTCTTTGTTTGATAAGAATCAGAAGGAAGTAACCCGAGGTAATAACTATTTTACCAGCATGAATTTGGAAAGTAAAGATAAGTTGAGTAAGGATAGTCGGAAAAGTTCTTCAAAGATAGTTTCCACTATTGTAAAAAGCTTGTCAAAGTGATGTCGTTATTCAGAAAATTATAAGAACAGGTGGGGCTGAAGTTCAAGACTTCAGTCCCCTTTTTCTATTTTCTTTTCAGATATTCGTACCCTATCCGGCAATACAGGCATTTTTTCTTATCGCAATATTCTTTCTTTAATTGTATCAAAGCTTGGCTGTCGGCGGCATTGGAGGCTTTCATTCCGCATTGTTCCCACATGCGGGTGATATAATTGTTCTCCGCTTTCAATTCTTCCAGAAAACTGCCGGCACGTGCACAAAGTACAGGATTTCCTTTATGCAGTCCGTAAGCATAGAGAAATGTCACTACCGTGTTGATAATGAGTAAATCCAGTGAGGTGTTACTTAGAGTCTTCGGACGGGAAGGGGAAGAACCGCCAAATGTATAATGAGTGAGCCAGTATTCTGAAGTTCCTCCTTTCAGAATATCTCTGACACCTTGTAGTGTCTCCGTTTCCATGATGCGAGAGAGTAGTCCGTAGGCACGATGATAAAGACATGCTAACTGTGCAATCCGTATATGCGGAAAATTAGTAGGACGTAGCCGGAGAAAACGCCATAGGGAAGCATCCATCGGGATAAGTCCGAATTTATGCTGTAGATAGGTGTACTCTTTTTTTAGCCGGAGATAGTATCCGTCTCCATCAGAATCTTCCAGAATGCCGGCTTGTCCAAAGAAGATGGCTTCTATCTGGAAAAGGTCGTTCCGATGTTTGTCTACCGCCCGGAAGGGAAGCTGATGAGCCCAGGTTTCGAAAGCGTCTCCGTTCAGCCCGAAACCGAAATTACGTGCCAGTGTGATAAAAAAAGCGTCTTCCCAATTGCCTTGACAACGTTTTAACCGTTCATTCAATAAGGTCGCTTTTTGCTCGAATCTTTCCATCTGTAAGGCGGACATCCATGAGTGGGCGGTGAAAGGGGAGAGCGAAGGAATGATGCGGTAACAAGGAGGGTAGCTGTCTGTTTCCAACAGTTCCTTGTAGTTGGTGCGGACCGCTTCCGGGCAGATGAGTTGTATTTGGGGGATTCTTTCTCCATTGCTCCTGCTGATTTCCATATCTATTTCGGAGGCTATATGCAGAATGACAGAGTTGTAACCGGCATCTGCATGATGTCCGTGTTTGAACCAGTCTGAAGATCTTTCATGTATCTCGATATTACCTATCCAAAGTACACCGTCCAGCTTGAGCTTGGCATTAAAAAAACCGGGACCGGCGTCGGTATTCGCCAGTCCCGTATCTATAACTTCCACTTGTTGGCCGGTTGTTGTTTTCAGTTCTTTGAGAGGAAATATTTTATGTTTCCATACATAGTGTAATAGTTGTTCCATGTTAATGAGGTGTAAATGTTTGGCAAATGTAATGGTTTACAACGAAAAACGCTATCTTTGTGGCTGAAATAACATTCGTAATTATGAAAATAGCATTAATAGGATATGGAAAGATGGGCAAGGAGATTGAAAAGGTTGCAGTTGCCCGCGGACATGAGATTGTGAGTATTATAGATGTTGATAATCAAGATGATTTTAATTCGGAAGCATTTAAATCAGCAGATGTGGCTATTGAGTTTACTAACCCGATGGTGGCATATGACAACTATATGAAAACTTTTGCTGCCGGTGTCAAATTGGTATCGGGCAGTACCGGATGGATGGACAAACATGGTGATGAGGTGAAAGAATTATGCACGAAAGGTGGAAAGACCTTGTTCTGGTCGTCTAACTTCAGTCTGGGGGTCGCTATTTTCTCTGCTGTAAATAAATACTTGGCAAAAATAATGAATAACTTTCCCGCTTACGAGGTTTCTATGACCGAAACTCATCATATTCATAAACTGGATGCGCCCAGCGGAACAGCCATCACGCTGGCCGAAGGGATTCTGGAAAATATGAACCGCAAGAGTAAATGGGTGAAAGGGACCATGGTGGCACCGGATGGAACCGTGTCGGGAACATCGGAATGTGCCGAGAATGAGTTTCCTGTAAATTCCATCCGTGAAGGGGAGGTGTTTGGTATTCATACTATCCGCTATGACTCTGAGGCGGATAGCATCTCAATTACCCATGATGCCAAGAATCGGAAGGGGTTTGCCTTGGGAGCTGTTTTGGCGGCGGAATATACATCCAGGCATGAAGGATTATTAGGAATGAGTGATTTATTTCAGTTTTAAGATATGATAAAAGCAACACGTACACAGTGGATTAAGTTTGCCGTTGTTCTGGCGCTTTACCTGATATTTCTTGTTTGGTTGAGAAGCTGGCTGGGATTGGTGGTTGTACCGTTTATCTTCGATGCGTATATCACAAAGAAGATTCCATGGACTTGGTGGAGAAAGTCCAAGAACCGTCATGTAGTGACCGTCATGGGATGGGTGGATGCTATTGTATTCGCACTGGTGGCGGTATACTTTGTCAACCTCTATTTCTTCCAGAACTATGTGATTCCTTCTTCCTCGCTGGAAAAATCATTGCTGACGGGTGATTATCTGTTTGTGAGCAAAATGAGTTATGGGCCCCGTGTGCCCCAGACTCCGCTGCACATGCCGTTGGCGCAACACACATTGCCGTTTTTTAATTGTAAATCATACCTTGAGCATCCACAATGGGATTATAAACGGGTGAAAGGTTTGGGGGACGTACAGTTGAATGATATCGTTGTCTTTAACTTTCCGGCCGGAGATACAGTTGCCACTGGTGTGCCTAATGATGATGTTTATCGTCTGAGTTATGGAGCAGGCAAGGAGCTGGCAAAACCGGTGGATTTGGCTTCCATGACTCCGGAGCAGCAACGGGTGGTCTATGATTATTATTATCAGTTGGGACGGGAGTATCTGAAAGAGAATCCACAGAATTTCGGTGAGATAATAAGCCGTCCGGTAGACCGCCGTGAGAACTATGTGAAGCGATGTGTGGGTTTGCCCGGACAAACGTTGGAGATAAAGGATCGTATTATTTATTTGGATGGTAAAGCTAATAAAGAGCCTGATAATGTGCAGTATCGTTATCTGGTGAAAACCAAGCGTCCTATTCCCGATGACCTGGCTCATGAACTGGGTATCAGCAAGGAGGATATGATGATGTATTATACGGATGCTTCTGTTTATAATATGCCTCTGACAGAAAAAGCGAAAGCAGGTTTGTTGGCGCGTAAGGATATTGTTGTCAGCATTGAGAATACACCGGCTGATGATGCGGGAGGCTTATACCCGCTGAATATGTATAAGAACTGGACTACGGATAACTACGGACCTGTATGGATTCCCAAAAAGGGAGAGACGGTGAAACTCACGCTAGAGAATCTTCCTGTTTATGAGCGCCCTATTCATGCTTACGAGGGTAATGAACTGGCAGTGAAAGATGGAAAGATTTATATTAACGGCAAGGAAACCGATGAGTATACTTTCAAGATGGATTATTACTGGATGATGGGAGATAACCGTCATAATTCGGCTGACTCCCGTTTTTGGGGATTTGTTCCCGAAGATCATGTGGTGGGAAAACCCATCTTTATCTGGTTGTCATTGGATAATGACCGTGGCTGGCTAGATGGAAAAATACGTTGGAACCGATTGTTTACCTTTGTAGATAATATTAAATAAGTTGCGCATACCCTGTATTCCTGTATGGATAAAAGCAATGCTTACTGCTGTCATTCTGGTACTGTTGGTAAAGACATTTGCTTTCACCTCCTGCACCATTCCCTCTACCGGTATGGAGAATAGCCTTTATCAAGGGGAAAGGGTTCTGGTGAATAAGTGGAGTTATGGGTTTCGTGTGCCTTTTTCTATCTGGCGGTGGCTGGGAAAAACTGCCGGGAAAGGGGATATTGTGTTGTTCAACAATCCTAATCCACGGTCTCCTCAGACGTCGGTGGGCAATCGGGAAGTGTTTATAAGCCGTGTGGTAGGAGTACCCGGAGATACGTTGATGTTGAATGATGAACTGTGGGTGACTGACGAACAAGTGTTGAGCCCGGATAGTAAATCTTTGTATGTCTATTCTCATACGGAAGAAGAAACGATGCAGGCTGCCATGCAGCAAGTGAACATTCAGGGAAACAGGTTGGTGGGGTATGCCGAGGGGAAGTATATACGTACCTTCAGTCATTATGAATATTACCTGTTAAAACAAAAACTGGCGGGAAAAGTGGATTTGATTCCTCTCTATCATAAAGATATAAGCAAGAGCCATCCCTTTGTGATCCCGGAAAAAGGGAAACCTGTCAAGGTATATCCTTGGAATGTGACCTTGTTGTGTAATACTATTGTTCGCCATGAAGGAAGAGTGGCTTCTGTCAGGGGAGATACCCTGTATGTAGGGGAAAAACCTGTAGAAGCCTATACATTTAATAAAAATTATTACTGGATGGCATCCAATAATCCGGTGAATTTGTGTGATTCACGTTTATTTGGTTTGGTGCCCGATGACCATTTGATCGGTAAAGCTTGGCGCATTTGGTTTTCATCCAGAAAAGGGCGCATTTTTCAACGAGTGCAATAATGGAGAATACGATATATTTAAGTTCGGCCTATCTGGCCCCGGTGGAATATTATACAAAACTGTTTGCCTGTGAGAAGGCCTATGTGGAACAGTATGACAATTATGTGAAACAGACTTATCGCAACCGTTGTGTCATTGCGGCAGCCGATGGTCCGCTGGCGCTGACTATCCCTACAGAAAAAAGCGGTACACCTAAATGCCTGATGAAGGATGTCCGCATTTCGGATCATGGCAATTGGCGTCATATACATTGGAATGCTTTGGTGGCTGCATATAGAAATAGTCCTTTCTTTGAGTACTATGCTGATGATTTCCACGTCTTTTATGAAAAGAAATATGCCTTCTTGTGGGATTATAATCAGGAAATTTGTTCTTTAGTATGCGATTTGATCGATATTCATCCCCGTATGGAAGGAACAACGGAATATTGCATGGAATTTGTTCCGGGCGAGGTTGATTTTCGTGAGATTATTCATCCGAAGCGTGACTGGCGTGAAGCGGATGCTGACTTTTGCCCTAAACCTTACTATCAAGTTTTTGATGCCAAATACGGTTTTCTGCCGAATTTGAGTATCGCCGATCTTTTGTTTAATATGGGGCCGGAGAGCCTGATTGTTTTGCGAGATAGTGTTAAAGGTATAAACCATAAAGAATAATATCATGAATAATTTGTTTAGTGTAAAAGACCAGGTGGTGGTAATCACCGGTGGAACAGGGGTTTTGGGAAAGGCTATTGCCGCCCATTTGGCAGAAGAAGGTGCCAAGGTTGTTATATTAGGCCGTAAGGCAGAAGTAGGAAATGCCATTGTAAACGAAATCAAGGCCAAAGGCGGGGAAGCCATGTTTCTTGTAACCAATGTGTTGGATGAGGCTATATTGGAGCAGAATCTGAAGGATATTCTCGCAGCATATGGTCGTGTAGATGCATTGCTGAATGCAGCAGGAGGTAATATGCCGGGTGCTACGATTGCTCCTACAGGAAATTTCTTTGATTTGAAGGTCGATGAGTTTCAAAAAGTGCTTAATCTGAATCTTACCGGAACAGTTCTGCCTACACAGGTATTTTTGAAGCCGATGGTGGAGCAGAAGAAAGGGGCTATTGTGAATTTCTCTTCTATGGCGGCATTCCGTCCGATGACTCGTGTATGTGGTTATGCGGCTGCAAAAGCGGGAATCTCTAATTTCACTGCGTTCATGGCCAATGAAGTGGCTACGAAATTTGGTGAAGGCATCCGCGTGAATGCCATTGCTCCGGGATTCTTCCTGACCGAACAGAACCGTACTTTGTTGACAAACGAAGATGGTACATATACTCAGCGTGGTAATGATGTGATTCGCCAGACTCCGTTCAAACGTTTCGGTAAAGCAGGGGAACTGTGTGGAACCATCCAGTATCTCATCAGCGATGCCAGCAGTTTTGTAACCGGTACAGTAGCCGTAGTAGATGGTGGTTTCAATGCATTTGCCATGTAACAAGTCTTTAGTTTTTAATTCTCAATTTTTTTATTTGATATGATTTTATGTGAGCAAACATGGCGCTGGTACGGACCGAATGATCCCGTATCATTGTGGGATATCAAACAAGCCGGAGCAACCGGTATTGTCAATGCCTTACATCATATTCCCAACGGTGAAGTATGGACGGTAGAGGAAATAATGAAGCGCAAGAAATTGATTGAAGAAGCAGGATTAACTTGGAGTGTCGTAGAATCCGTGCCCGTACACGAACATATTAAGACACAGACAGGAGACTATCTGAGATATATCGAGAACTATAAACAGAGTTTGCGCAATCTGGCAGCATGTGGTATCTATATTGTGACTTATAACTTCATGCCTGTACTGGATTGGACCCGTACGGACCTGGCATATACGTTGCCCGATGGTTCCAAGGCATTGCGTTTTGAGCGGGCTGCTTTTGTAGCGTTCGATCTGTTTATCTTGAAACGTCCGGGAGCCGAAAAGGAATACTCGGCCGAAGAGATAGAAAAGGCAAAAGCGCGTCTGGCACAAATGGATGAGGAAGAAATTCATCGTCTGACACGAAATATGATTGCAGGATTGCCCGGTTCGGAGGAAAGTTTTACATTGGAGCAATTCCAAAAAGAACTGGACCGTTACAAGGATATTGATGCGGACAAGCTCCGCAATAATTTGATTTTCTTCTTGAAAGAAATTTGTCCGGTAGCCGATGAAATGGGAGTAAAGCTGGTTATTCATCCGGATGATCCGCCTATGTCTATTCTGGGCTTGCCGCGCATTATGAGTACGGAAGCGGATTTCAAGCTGTTGGTGGAAGCTGTACCTAATCCGTCAAACGGACTTTGTCTGTGCTGTGGTTCATTTGGCGTATCTGCACAGAATGATTTGCCGGGTATCATGGAACGTTGGGGAGACCGTATCAATTTTGTTCATTTGCGCAGTACCCAACGTGATGCTGAAGGGAACTTTTATGAGGCAAATCATCTAGAGGGTGATGTGGACATGTATCATGTAGTTAAGAACTTGTTGAAAGTGCAGCAACGTCGTGGAATATCTATTCCTATGCGTCCGGATCATGGTCATCAGATGATAGATGATTTGAACAAGAAAACAAATCCGGGTTATTCTTGTTTGGGACGTATGCGTGGCCTTGCCGAGCTTCGTGGCTTAGAAAAAGGAATAGCGATGAGTATGGAAACAAAATAATCTTTTTTTTAACATATAGAAAGAAGGCCTGAATGTCTTCCGGTGATGAGGTATATCCGGAAGTATTCAGGTCTTCTTTTTGTCTAAGAGGTAGATAATGAGGACTATTCTAGACAAATATAGAGGTGCAGGCAAGGGGAGGAGGTTTATATTTGCAACAGATTTAATCTAATTAACCCTTAAATTCTTTTATTATGAATAAAAAAACAAAACTGCTTTCAATCCTTGGATTGGTGACAGCTATCCTGTTTTTGTTCTCATCGGAGGTGTTGGCCCAATCCTTATCTATCAGTGGTAAGGTAATTGACAAAAACAGTCAGGAGCCTGTAATTGGGGCCAGTGTTTTAATTGAAGGAACCTCAAACGGTACGATAACCGATTTGGATGGTAAGTTCAGCTTAGAGGCCGCCCCCGGCTCTATCATAGAGATCTCCTACATTGGTTATATGACCCAAGAGATTCCCGTAACCGCCCAAACATCCGACTTACAGATCACCTTGAAAGAGGACTCACAGAGTTTGGACGAGGTAGTGGTAGTAGGTTATGGTGTCCAGAAAAAGAAGCTGGTTACAGGTGCTACATCACAGGTTTCTTCAGACGATATCATGGGATTGAGTTCAAATGGTATACTTGGTGCCATGCAGAGCAAAGTTCCGGGCGCAAATATCACATCCACTTCAGGAATGCCTGGAAGTGGTCAGAAAGTGGTCTTGCGTGGTCTTGGTACTGTCGGTAATTCAGAACCTCTTTATGTCATTGATGGAATTGCAGGTGCCAATATAGCTATGCTGAATCCTTCAGACATTGAGTCAATCGACATCCTTAAAGATGCTGCTTCAGCGGCAATTTATGGTTCGCGTGCTGCTAATGGCGTAATTCTTATTACCACCAAAAGAGCAAATAAGCTATGATGGATATTATGCTATTCAGAATGTGGCTAAGAGTGTTGAAATGTTGGGTGCGAAGGATTTCATGATGATGCAGGACGAGCGCTTGTGTAATGCATCAAACGGTCAGCAGAAAGGTTATGACTGGCAGACTATGTTGCCTGGATACCTATATGATTCTATAATGTCAGGTGAATGGGATGGTACAGACTGGCTTGGAGAGGCAGAAAACAAGAATGCTCCTATGCAGAATCATGCCATAAGTCTTGTGGGCGGTACTGACATTTCCAGATTTTCTGCTGGATATTCTTATACCACTCAGGAAGGTATTTTCGGAAAGCCTGTTACCCCTAATTATACCAAGCACAATGCCCGTATGACTTCCGAGAATGTACTGCTTAAGAATGAAAAGCATGATATTATTACTTTCAACACAAGTATGATTTATTCTTATGTTGAAAATTCGGGTATCTCTACCGGTAATAGATTCAGCAATGATATCCAAAATCTTATGACAGCTCCTCCTATCATGCCTTTGTATAATAAGGATGGCGGATACTATAATGCAGAGGATAAATTGGAAGAAGG
>ERZ1108170.1730-NODE-1730-length-12899-cov-4.363127_pt1 | contig 12899 bp, 7 predicted proteins | sample MGYA00403705_ERZ1108170 | MGnify/ENA primary metagenome ERZ1108170 (study PRJEB35170, sample SAMEA104062422) | human gut metagenome | biome: human gut; feature: human-associated habitat; material: faeces | place: Denmark | collected 2012-06-15 ...
GATAAAGTTTTAATATATTAACAACATTTTAGTACCTGAAAGAATTAAGTGATTGTAAAACCGCAACAGCTCCTGTCTTGCATAAGCCGTGATTTTAGTACCTGAAAGAATTAAGTGATTGTAAAACTTGAAATCGGAATAAAACCTCCGAAGTCCATTTTAGTACCTGAAAGAATTAAGTGATTGTAAAACAAAAGAAAAAAGACAGAAAGAAAAAGAAAGATTTTAGTACCTGAAAGAATTAAGTGATTGTAAAACACGTGGAACATTTTAAGAAAGGAGATTAAATTTTAGTACCTGAAAGAATTAAGTGATTGTAAAACATATTGCACTTTTAACATCATACGGATGCGATTTTAGTACCTGAAAGAATTAAGTGATTGTAAAACATGGCGGTAGTTTCAGCTACTAATAACATATTTTAGTACCTGAAAGAATTAAGTGATTGTAAAACTTTATACTTAACATTACCGTTGTCTACAAGATTTTAGTACCTGAAAGAATTAAGTGATTGTAAAACTGACAATGGTAGAGTATTCAAGGCAGAATATTTTAGTACCTGAAAGAATTAAGTGATTGTAAAACTTAGAAATCTCTCATAATGAGAAGAAAGGATTTTAGTACCTGAAAGAATTAAGTGATTGTAAAACTTTGGATGATAGCACCATATTGTCGACAAATTTTAGTACCTGAAAGAATTAAGTGATTGTAAAACTGCCATAGTTTGATTTTACCTAGTTGTATATTTTAGTACCTGAAAGAATTAAGTGATTGTAAAACCTTTCTGATGTCTTAGGTTCTCAAGTTGTATTTTAGTACCTGAAAGAATTAAGTGATTATAAAACTGAACCAGCCTAATCCTCCTCCCTCTCATATCTTAGTACCTGAAAGAATTAAGTGATTGTAAAACAACCGTATGGAATCGCGTACGGTTACTACTATTTTAGTACCTTGAAAGAATTATTAAAAAGAATAATTCTAATTAATTAGCAGTAAAAGGAAGATAAATACTACGAATATATTTGATACTAGTAGGAATAAATGAATAAGATACCAAACGATTTAGGGAAAAATACAGTAAAGAGTTTTGATGAATGTCCATTTTCGTTATCTATCCCAGACATAGCTTTTGATGATGGATATTTTACAATTAAGTCAAATGTTAAATATCGTAAGGAATATGATGGGGTAGTTTTTGCCTTATTTCTAATCGAATATGTAGATAGAATAGGTATTAAAATGCATCATAAAATTGAAAATTCAGTATTTGATATAAATAACGGGCATTTAATGCATATAGACGTTGGTGTTGATTTTGGACAAGAACTATCATTGAGAAATGCGACAATTAAATTGCAATTTTTATCAATTAATGGATTGATATATGAAGTTGTATATAGAACTGATATGAACAAGAAGGTTTTGTTTCAGGGGGTTTCTTATGCAAAACAGAATGTGACTGAGATGGAGGCTTTTAATAATTTATACAGTCAATTCAAAATACATTTAGTTAAAAAATCAAATATTTAATTACTACGAATAAAATTGATTCCGAAGAAAAAGAATATATTCCTGAACCGGAAATAGCTGATTATTATAAGGCGTTATGTCGTGAAAAATATTATTTGCAAAAAGAAGGCGGGCGGGAATACAAACTCTCAAATGGGAGACGTATGAATATAAGCTCGCGTGGACTGGTTACATATGGTTTTGATATGGAATCGGAATTATTTTTATCTGATGATGCTCCATTGACATTTAAAACAGATGGTAAGTCAGCTACCGGAAGTGTATTAGTTTGTGAAGGATTTGGCATTCTTATAATAATAGATAGAGATTTTGGAGAGATTGTTTCGACAGCTATTATTACTGTTGAGCCATGGAAATTATTAGAGGCTCAGATTGAAAAATTACAATCGTTAACTCCTGCGGATAAAGTAGCATGGAAATTTATTAAAGAAGGACCGCATTTGTACAATGATGGTTCAATAGACAAAATAGATAAGGGACATGAAATTGCAATAGATAAAATTGCAAAAGAAGATATTACTGTTATATGGGGACCGCCGGGAACCGGAAAGTCCTATACTATGGCTGAATTAGCAATAGACTATATCAAACGAGGGAAAAGAATTTTGATGGTATCCCATAGTAATATTTCTGTAGATGGAGTAATAAACCAGACTGTAGAGTTATTATATAAATACAAACAGATAGAGCTTTTAAAAAATGGAAAGATATTGCGATATGGTTATGTAAGGGATACAAAATTATCTGATAACCATGATGTCGTAGCTTATAATTATGCTTTGGACAGAAATCAGAATTTGGCAGAAAAACTGGAGTCATTAACCCTTAGTAAAGATAAATTAATCAAACAGGGTATGAAATATTCAAAGGAAATGGATACAGTTGAAAAGAAATTGAAGAAATGCCGTACTTCAATTAGAGAAAAGGAAGCTTTTTATGCTTCAAGGGCAAATATGATTGCAACTACAGTATCTAAACTAGTTGTTGATCATATGTTTGAAAATGTAAAATATGATTTGGTAATGTTTGATGAGGTCAGTATGGCATATGTTACACAGCTTATATGTGTAGCTATGTATTCACGGGATAAGTTTGTATGTGTTGGAGATTTTAATCAGTTGGCTCCAATTGCACAGTCAGAGGCAGCGAACTTCCTAAAAAGGGATATTTTTAGTTATTTTGGGATTATAGATGATAAGGGTATATCATAACCTTCTTAAAAATCATGCAAGTGTAGAGAAGAAGCGTGATATATCAAAGAGGATTCCATTACCCGGAGATGTGATGAGTCTTGTTGATTTAAGTGGAACATATTGTGCTGCTTATAAAAATTCGGACAACTCACGTTTTAATATTTTAAGCGCTATTGTGTCTTTTGGATTGGCTATAACTTCAATGGACAAAGAGAATAAGGATGCAATTGGAGTAATTACCCCATATGCAGCTCAAGCGGCAGGCAGTTTTACTGCGTTTGTTGATATGGTGGTAAAGCCAATACTGTTGAGGTAAGAGTTTTGGAAACCCCTACCTCCTGCTTGCAATAAATCCTGCCAGCCACATAACAGCCGATGCAATAATAAATATAAGAACAAATGTATTAACCTGTTCTTTCCATCTCAATGAAAGAATAATTGCGTCGCCTATGACGGCTATGATAATTGGCAGAAGCATAAAAAGATTAACTGCATCATTATTGAATACCCTGTATGCCATATATGCAAAAGCAGCGACAAGCACAAGTGATACGACTGCCTCTATTATATGGAATAATCCGGCGTATTCAATATGTGATTTATATACAACCGGAATAGCCATAGAAAAAAATATGAGATACACAAGTGAAAGCCATAGTAATATGCTGTCATTTGCCATTGCATTATTTTTAGCTGTTCTGATGACAAGTGCGGCTATAAGAAATCCGTATGAGGCAAATTGTATTCCGGGGATTGTATATTCGGTATGCACCATTCCTGAGACCAGAATCACGCCGATTGTAATACATATCATCTTTGCATTAACCTGCGTTCCGTCTGACAGAAGAGCCTTAAGGAAATCCCTGTTGATTGTAAATAATAAAATAACGGATGCTGCAAGCGACAGAATACAGATGCCGTTTACATACCGGCTGAACCCATCTCCCCACATGGAAAGATTTTTATCCGCAAATGAACGTATGAGACTCTGGATTCTTTCACCAAAAAGAATCAGAAAATAACCCATGATAAGCCAGTTAATTAACATCTTTTGTCCTCCTTTAAAATTATAATTTATAGTAAATTATATCATATATGAATATCGATTTGCCATATAAAAATATATAATATGAGTCCTTTTTTTGGGACAGATAATATGAGATAATTATTACGGGATTGGAAAATACAACCCTCAGGCTTCTGTCCCGCATTATTTTTTAACAAATTGGAGGTAGCATTATGAAGAAAAAGTTTAGAGTAAGTAGTCTTATCAAAGGTATTGCAGTCGTATATTGTCTGGTTGGATTTGTATTGTTTGTAGTTTGCATAGCAATCAGTGTGAGCCACGATATTTCACTGTATAGAAATTTTGAATCAGCAATATCTATTTACAACTACGGAACATTGAAAACTGCAGGTATAATATGTCAGATGATTGCTATTCTTTTTAGAACAGCACTGATTTACGGATTTGGTATTATTGTAAATATGGCAGAAGAGTACCTTGACAGCCGAAAACATACGGATTAGATCACTGTGTGAATCTACGACAATTTAGCCAGTGCCACATATAGCTGGGATATTTTATACCATGTGGCATAATCGACGGTGCCGGTAACGGGCATGTTGAAGGTCTCCTGGAATTTGCTGACGGAAGATGCTGTGTCCTTACCGTAGATTCCGTCAACAGCAAGAGGAGGTATGTTGCTGTAGGTACGGCGGATGAGGGAAAGCTGTTCCTGAATGGTGGTGACAGGAGGACCGTATGAACCGATTTCAAGGGTGTATCCGGGATATGAGACTGGGATGCCCTCGATTATTTCGGCAGTGTTTATATATATGTCGCTGCCGTAGTAATTACGAAGAATCTGGAGAGCGGTTTTGCCGTCATCCCCAAGAGACTTGGAACCCCACTGGCTGAGACCGCTGCAGGTAGTCCTTTTGCCGTCGCAGTATTGGGTGAGGATTGGCTGTTTGACATCGGGACGGGATACATAATTTGAGAAATATTCATCAACAACATTGGAGATGGTGTCGAAAATATTACGCTTATTAATCCACTTATGGTCAAAAGCGGTAGAAGATGTAATGGTAAAATAATAACCTTTATTGCGGTACCATTCGGTGTATACACGGTTCAGGGTAAAAGAAATAATAGCAATTACATTGGCTTTGATGGTTTCTCTGGGCCATGTAGGGTATATTTCACTGCTGGCAACATTTTTTATATAATCGGCAAATGGAACGTAGTAGTCCGTTGCTGTCGAGTCGGATGGGACACCGTCATGGACAACAATGGTTTCGGGTACCACAACACGGTCAAGAACAATTTCACCGGTGTTTTCAATGGGTTTTATCTCGGCCTCAGGAATTTTTGGAGGATAGTTGCCGATTAGTGTATTGGGACCAATGTTATAAATGCCGGGATTTTCCGTAAGAATAATATTTTGTATTGATAGTATTCCGGAAAAAATATTTGAACCGGTAATGGAAACCGGGGCAAAGCCCGGAGCAGAAGCTACAATATTATACATGGAGTAAGGTATGATAATGCCGGGAGCTTCGCTGATGCTCTGTGGTGGAGCCGGCAGTTCGATTTGTTCTGTCTGACCTATGGAATTGGTTTCTGCAACGTCAACAGGGTTTTCTTCATCCGTACCTTCGTAGATGCTGACGGTTGCATCAATGGGAATTCCTTCTTCATTCGTGATATTAACCTTTAAAAAGCCGGTTTCATCATTTTTATAAAGCATAATTTTAACCTTTCCGGATATTATAATTCATATTGCTGCGATGCAAAATTAATCGCAAATGACAGCGTCGATGCTTACATGATATTATATGATGAAAAAAATATTTGTTGAGTACAATTTGCATCTTGAAATCAGCCGGATTTTATGGTAAAATTTCTACAATTTGAAGAAAAAAGCGCTATCAGTATGTTTAGTTGTTTTTTTTTTGCCTAAATAAATAATACATGTGAAAGGTTTGAAGGTGTGAAGATGAAAGCATTTTTGATTCTAAGTGACGGAAATGTCTTTGAAGGTACAAGCATTGGAGCTGAGAGAGAAGTAATCAGTGAAATTGTTTTTAATACCTCAATGACAGGATATTTAGAGGTTCTTACAGATCCATCATATGCCGGACAGGCAGTAGTTATGACATATCCATTAATTGGCAATTATGGTATTTGCTATGCTGATGAGGAATCAGGCAGACCATGGCCTGACGGTTTTATTGTCCGAGAACTTTCACGTGTTCCAAGTAACTTCCGTAGTGAAGATTCTATACAAAATTTTCTTAAAGAAAATAACATTCCGGGTATTGCAGGTATTGATACCCGTGCTCTTACCAAGATTCTCAGGGAAAAGGGTACTATGAACGGAATGATTACCACCAATGAGAATTATAATCTTGATGAGATTCTCCCTAAATTAAAAGAATATACCACAGGCAAGGTTGTTGAAAAAGTAACCTGTGAAGAGAAATATGTACTTCCCGGTGATGGATTTAAGGTTGCACTTATGGATTTCGGTGCCAAGAGAAATATTGCAAGATCCCTTAATAAGAGAGGCTGTGAGGTAACTGTTTATCCTGCTTTAACCACAGCAGAAGAAATCCTTGCAGCTAATCCTGACGGAATAATGCTTTCTAACGGTCCGGGAGACCCTAAGGAATGTGTTTCCATTATTAAGGAAATCAAGAAATTATATGATTCAGATGTTCCTATTTTTGCAATTTGTCTCGGACATCAGCTTATGGCACTTGCCACAGGCGCTGATACACATAAGATGAAATACGGACACAGAGGAGCTAATCATCCGGTTAAGGATCTTCAGACCGGTAAGGTATATATCTCATCACAGAACCATGGATATGTTGTTGATATGGATACACTTGATGATAAGATTGCAAGACCTGCATTTATCAATGTTAATGACAAGACCAATGAAGGTCTTGAATATGTAGGCAAGAACATCTTTACAGTCCAGTTCCATCCGGAAGCCTGTGCAGGCCCTAAGGATTCGGATTATCTTTTTGACAGATTCATGAATATGATGAAGAAAGGCAGGGATTAATTATGCCAAAGAATAAAGACATAAAAAAAGTATTAGTAATCGGTTCAGGTCCTATTGTAATCGGTCAGGCTGCCGAATTTGACTATGCGGGAACACAGGCATGTCGTTCTCTTAAAGAAGAAGGCATGGAGGTTGTTCTTGTGAACTCTAACCCTGCCACAATCATGACTGATAAAAATATTGCTGATGAAGTCTACATTGAGCCATTGACAGTTAAGTCACTTGAGCAGATTATTCTCAAGGAGAAACCGGACAGTATTCTTCCTACACTCGGTGGACAGGCAGGTCTTAACCTTGCAATGGAAATTGCTGAGACAGGTTTCCTTGAAGAACATAATGTTAAATTAATCGGTACAACTGCTGAGACAATCAGGAAGGCAGAAGACAGACTTGAATTTAAGACGACAATGGAAAAAATCGGAGAGCCTTGTGCACCTTCTCTTGTTGTTGAGAACGTTGAAGACGGTATTGCTTTTGCCAACCAGATTGGTTACCCTGTAGTTCTCCGCCCGGCATATACACTCGGTGGAAGCGGCGGCGGTATTGCTAAGAACGAAGAAGAACTTATCGACATTCTTTCCAATGGTTTAAGATTAAGCCGTGTAGGCCAGGTACTTGTTGAAAGATGTATCGCAGGATGGAAGGAAATCGAATACGAAGTAATGCGTGATGCCAACGGAACCTGTATTACAGTATGTAATATGGAAAATATTGACCCTGTCGGAGTACACACAGGTGACAGTATTGTAGTTGCACCTTCACAGACACTGTCTGATAAGGAATACCAGATGCTTCGTTCATCAGCTCTTAATATTATTGACGAACTTAAAATAACAGGCGGATGTAATGTACAGTTTGCACTTCATCCAACAAGTTTTGAATATTGCGTTATCGAAGTTAATCCTCGTGTAAGCCGTTCATCAGCCCTTGCTTCCAAAGCAACAGGTTATCCTATTGCCAAGGTTGCGGCTAAGATAGCACTCGGCTATAACCTTGATGAGATACCTAATGCAATTACACATAAGACATTTGCAAGTTTTGAGCCTGCTCTTGACTATTGCGTAGTTAAGATTCCAAGACTTCCTTTTGATAAATTTATTACTGCTTCAAGAAAGCTTACGACACAGATGAAGGCAACCGGTGAGGTTATGAGTATCTGCACTAACTTTGAAGGCGCACTTATGAAGGCTATCCGTTCACTTGAACAGCACGTTGATTCGCTTATGAACGATGATTACTCATCATATTCTGATGATGACATTATAGAACTTCTTCACAACATTGATGATAAGCGTATGTATGTTGTTGCAGAGGCTTTAAGAAGAGGCATTTCTTACGATACAATCCATGATATTACCATGATTGATAAGTGGTTTATCGATAAATTCCACATTATCGTTGAAATGGAAAACCGCCTCAAGACAGAAGAACTTACCAAAGAACTTCTTGCTGAAGCAAAGAGAATTGAATTCCCTGACGTTGTTATCGGAAGACTTACAGGCAGGACAGAAAAAGAAATTAAGGCTTTAAGGGATGAATATGGTATTCATGCGGCATTCAAGATGGTTGATACCTGTGCTGCCGAATTTGAGGCTTCAACACCTTACTACTATTCATGCTACAGCTCAGAAAACGAAGTTATTGAGACTAAGCCTGAGAAAAAAGTCCTCGTACTCGGTTCAGGTCCTATAAGAATCGGACAGGGTATCGAATTTGACTATTGTTCGGTTCACAGTACATGGGCATTCAAGGCTGAAGGATATGAGACAATCATTATCAATAATAACCCTGAAACAGTAAGTACCGACTTTGATATAGCTGACAAACTTTATTTTGAACCATTGACACCTGAGGATGTTGAAAGCATTGTTGAACTTGAGCATCCGGACGGAGCTGTTGTACAGTTCGGTGGACAGACAGCCATTAAGCTCACAAAAGCATTAATGGAAATGGGCGTTCCAATCCTTGGCACAAGCGCAGAAGATGTTGATGCGGCAGAAGACAGAGAGCTTTTTGATGAGATTCTTGAACAGACAGGAATTCCAAGAGCAGCAGGAAAGACAGTCTTCACTACAGAAGAAGCTCTTGAGGCAGCTAATGAATTAGGTTATCCTGTTCTTGTAAGACCTTCCTATGTCCTTGGCGGACAGGGTATGCAGATTGCCATAAGCGACAAAGATATTGTTGAATTTATGGAAATCATTAACAGACAGGTTCAGGAACATCCAATCCTTGTTGATAAATACCTTATGGGTAAGGAAATTGAAGTTGATGCCGTTTGTGACGGAGAAGATATTTTAATCCCCGGTATTATGGAGCATATTGAAAGAGCCGGTATCCATTCAGGAGACAGTATTTCAGTATATCCTGCCCAGAGTATTTCACAGAAAATTGTGGATATGCTTGAAGATTATACAATTAAGCTTGCAAGAGCTTTACATGTAAAAGGTCTTATTAATATCCAGTTTATCGTATACAATGACCAGGTATATGTAATAGAGGTTAATCCACGTTCTTCAAGAACTGTTCCATATATAAGCAAAGTTACAGGTATTCCTATTGTAAAACTTGCTACTCAGGTTATTATCGGTAATACAATCAAAGGTCTTGGCTATACACCCGGACTTCAGAAGAAAGCAGACTACATTGCTATCAAGATGCCTGTATTCTCATTTGAAAAGATTCGCGGCGCTGATATCAGCCTTGGACCGGAAATGAAATCGACAGGTGAATGTCTTGGTATAGCAAAAGATTTTAACGAAGCATTATACAAAGCCTTTGTAGGTGCAGGCGTTAATCTTCCAAAACATAAACAGATGATTATGACAGTTAATGACCATGAGCAGAAAGATGCTCTTTCGGTTGCAAAACGTTTTGCAGCTCTTGGATATACAATTTATGCGACAAGAGGTACAGCACGTTATTTCAATGAAAACGGCGTTGAGGCAATTAAGATCAATAAGGTTGAACAGGAATCACCAACACTTCTTGACCTTATTCTTGACCACAAGATTGACCTTGTTATCGATATACCTGAGAACGGTATTGAAAAGAGCCACGATGGTTTCATTATCAGAAGACATGCAATCGAGACCGGTGTAAACGTTCTTACATCACTTGATACAGCCAATGCATTGCTTACAAGTCTTGAATGTCAGGCAACACAGTCAATGACACCGATTGATATAGCAACAATTTAATTGTTATGGAATAATTAAGAATTTCTAATGACAGCTATGAGTTTATCTGGGATTACCGGAATCCTCTCATAGCTGTTTTAACGTTAAAATTTCTTTACAACCGTAAATATGAAAAGTATAATGGAACATAACCAACGGAGGAATAATTTTTATGAAAAAAATATTAGACCAGATTACAGAAATAGTCGGAAATGCTTTTAAACAATGCGGCTATGATGATAAATACGGAAAGACAGGAATATCCAACAGACCTGATTTATGTGAATATCAGTGCAACGGAGCAATGGCAGCAGCAAAGGAATATAAGAAAGCACCATTTATGATTGGTGACGAAGTGGTTGCAATTTTACAGGACAACAGTGCCTTTGAGAAGGTTGAATGTATCAAACCGGGCTTTATCAATATGGTTATGAGCGCAGATTTTATAGGTGGTTATGTTCGTGCCATGGCTTTGGAAGATAAGTTTGGATGCGACTGTGAACCTAAGGATGAGACGGTATTTGTTGATTACGGTGGAGCCAATGTAGCCAAACCTCTTCATATCGGACATCTTCGTTCGGCAGTAATCGGCGAAAGTGTAAAAAGAATCTGCAAATTTGCAGGTTATAAGACAATAGGTGATGTTCATCTTGGCGACTGGGGTCTCCAGATGGGACTTATTATTACAGAACTCAAAGAACGTAAACCGGATTTACCATATTTTGATGATAATTTCACAGGTGAATATCCGACGGAAGCACCTTTTACAATATCAGAACTTGAGGAAATTTATCCATGTGCCAGCGGCAAATCAAAAGAAGATGCCGAATATAAGAAATCGGCTCAGAATGCCACATATCTTTTACAGAACGGTCACAGAGGATACACAGCCCTCTGGAAACACATTATCAATGTGTCGGTTGCTGATTTGAAAAAAAATTATGACAACCTTAATGTCCATTTCGATTTATGGAAGGGTGAAAGTGATGCCCAGCCATATATTGCTGATATGGTTAAGGATATGGTAGACAGGGGGATAGCCCATGAAAGCCAGGGTGCCATTGTTGTAGACATAGCTGAGGAAAATGACAGCAGGGAGCTTCCTCCATGTATCATCCAGAAATCGGACGGAGCAGCCAATTACGAGACCTCCGACCTTGCGACACTTATCGAGAGGGAAAAATTATATGCACCTAAGTCATACATTTACCTTGCAGATAAGAGACAGGAACTGCATTTTACACAGGTATTCCGTGTGGCAAAGAAAGCAGGTATTGTAAATCCACAGACAGAAATGACATTTTTAGGTTTCGGAACAATGAACGGAAAAGACGGAAAGCCGTTTAAGACACGTTCAGGCGGCGTGATGCGTCTGGAACATCTGATTGCCGATATCAATGAAGCAGTCTATAAAAAGATGATGGAAAACCGTACAATGGATGAAGAAGAAGCAAGAGCAACGGCAAAGATTGTTGGACTTGCAGCCTTAAAGTACGGGGATTTATCCAATCAGGCATCCAAAGACTATGTATTTGATATTGAACGTTTTGCATCATTTGAAGGAAATACAGGTCCATATATTTTATATACAATTGTAAGAATTAAATCTATTTTAAACAAATATACCGATAGCGGAAAGACACTGGAAAATCTCAGCATTAATCCGGCGGACTCCGCAACGGAAAAGGCATTGATGCTTTCTCTGGCAAAGTTTTCGGAAATTATGGCGGCAGTCTATACAGAAAAAGCGCCGCATAAGCTGTGCCAGTTTATTTATGAAGTATCTAACGCATTTAACGGATTCTATCACGATACCAAGATTCTTGCAGAAACAGACGAAGCAAAGCAGAAGGGCTATATTGCGTTAATTTGTCTGACAAAAGCCGTATTAGAGCAGTGTATAGAACTGCTGGCAATTGAATGCCCGGACAGAATGTAGGAATATATAAGAATATCAAAAGAAAAAGCTAAGATTTTGTGCGGCCGCAGATAAGAAAAGGACGATATGCTGTACAGGTCAGAAGCTTAGAGGGATAGGATTTATAGAAGGAGGAAACGGAAATCCGTATAAAGTTATGAAATTATTATCATTTGCTATTCCATGCTACAATTCGGCGGCATATATGGAAAAATGTATTCAGTCTGTTCTGGCAGGCGGTGAGGACGTAGAAGTTATCATTGTAGATGATGGTTCTACCAAAGATGAAACGGCAAAAATTGCAGATGAATATGCAGCAAAATATCCGACGATTGTTAAGGCGGTTCATCAGGAGAACGGTGGACATGGACAGGCAGTTAATACAGGACTGGCACATGCAACGGGTAAATATTTTAAAGTGGTTGACAGTGATGACTGGGTGGACTTAAAAAGCTACCGCAGAGTACTGGCAACGCTCAAAAAATTTGACGAGGCAGAAGAACCGGATATGGTCATTGCAAATTACGTCTATGAAAAAGTGGGTGCAAAGCGTAAGAAAGTCATCCATTATGACAATGTATTTCCGGAAGAAACTCTTTTTACATGGAATGATATCGGACATTTTAAGATGGACCAGTACATTTTAATGCATACGGTTATTTATAAGACGGAATTGCTGAAAAAATGTGGATTGCAGCTGCCAAAACATACATTTTATGTGGATAACATTTTTGTATTTGAACCGCTGCCGTATGTTAAGAAAATGTATTATATCAATACGAATTTTTACCGCTATTTTATCGGCAGGGCAGATCAGTCCGTCAACGAAAAGGTCATGACCGGACGAATCGACCAGCAGATCAAGGTCAACCAGATCATGACAGACTACTTTGTGGAAAAGAAGAGCGAGATCATGGGCAATAAGCCCCTTGCAAAGTATATGCTAAGCTATCTGGACATCATTACGACGATCTCTTCCATCCTGCTGATCCGCATCAAC
>ERZ1108170.1740-NODE-1740-length-12856-cov-7.887431_pt1 | contig 12856 bp, 10 predicted proteins | sample MGYA00403705_ERZ1108170 | MGnify/ENA primary metagenome ERZ1108170 (study PRJEB35170, sample SAMEA104062422) | human gut metagenome | biome: human gut; feature: human-associated habitat; material: faeces | place: Denmark | collected 2012-06-15 ...
GCAGAGCACGGCATCCAGCAGGCCCTTGACCAGCGTGAAGGGCATGTTGAAGATGACGAGGCACTTGATGAGGCTGTCTGCCGAGGGCAGGATGGCCTGGTACATGCCGAGGATGGCTTCCAGCGGCATGTGGTAGAACTGCACATAGGCCGGATAGGTGATGAAGTAGTTGGACGGCACACTGAACACCGCCATGGCCGCTGCACCGATCAGCGCACCGAGAATGGCCGTTTTGCGGCTTTTGTGGTGCTTGTAAATGCAGCCCGCCGTAACCGAGAAGACCGCACCCAGCATGAAGTTGCACAGCTCGCCGACACACGCGGTGCTGGTGCCCTTGATGACGATGTGGAGCAGGTTCTTCATGAAGCTGATGACGGCACCGTACACCGGGCCCAGCGCAAATGCACCCAGCAGGGCGGGCAGGTCGGAGAAGTCCATCTTGACGAAGGACGGGATGAGCATCGGGATGGGGAACTCGATGAACATCAGGATGAAGGCCACCGCGCTGAGCATGGCGGCTACGGTCAAGTTGTGGGTCGTGTTTTTTTTCATGGTAATTTCCTCCCGTGGGGACACATGGCCCCGCTCAATTGAACTGGAAAGCCCTTTTCGCGCCGTACCGGAACCGGGAAGACAACCAAAAACGCGCCCTGCCGCAGCAAACACTGCAACAGGGCACGCAAACAATTCGATTTGTCTGCCGTTTCTTGCATCCGGACTATACCGTTGGCCCCGGAGTCTCACCGGGTCAGCACTCTTTGGGAGTGGTCGCGGGCTGTACCGCCAGTGGGGAATCGCACCCCGCCCTGAAACGAACTTTCTGGGCAGAGTATAACGCGCCGGGCTGCACTTGTCAACCCCCAATTTCGGTTGCCCTTTCCGCGCGCTTTATGGTATACTGAGGCGTAATATTTTATTTCCGAGGAGTTTTTGCCATGATCTTTTCCATCCGCGATCTCGCGTTCGAGATCGGTTCCCTCTATCTGGAAGGCTGGCTTGCCCTGGCGGCGCGCTGCGTCTGTGCGCTGCTGCTCTTTGCCGCCGGGGCGCTGGTCTCCCTGCTGCTGCGCAAGAAGCTCTTCCCCATCCTGCAGGCCCGCAGCTGGCATTTTGCCGCCACCCCCATCCTGCTGCGCAGTCTGGATCGCCCGCTGGAACGGATGGCCGTCTTCACCGGTCTCTACCTTGCGCTGACCAGCCTGCCGTGGGCCATCACCGGCCTGCCCAAATTCCTGCTCGTGGCCTACAAGGTCGTGATGAGCTTTCTGTTCTGCGAGGGTCTGTATCAGGCCTCGGATGTGGCTGACCTGCTGCTGGCCTCCTGCAGCCTGGAGATCCGCTCCAACAAGACCCTGCTCGCCCTGCTGAACACGACCTACAAGGTGCTGGTGGTCGTGCTCGGCGTTGCCACCATCGCGCAGGTCATCGGCTTCCCCATCGGCAGCATCGTCGCCGGTGCCGGCCTTGTCGGCCTGACCATTTCGCTGGCCGCACAGGAGAGCGCCAGCAACCTGTTCGGCGGTCTGGTCATCCTGCTCGACAAGCCCTTCTCGGTGGGCGACTGGATCACCGTGGGCGAGATCGAGGGCGAAGTCATTGACATCAACTTCCGCTCCACCCGCATCCGCGCCATGGACAAAACGGTCAGCATCGTCACCAACAGCAAGATTTGTTCCTCCACGGTGCAGAACGCTGCGATGCGCACCATGCGGCCCTATCGGTTCACGCTGGGCGTCACCTACAACACCACCCGCCCCCAGCTGGAAAAGCTGATGGCCGACCTCAAGACCATGCTGGACGAAAGCCCCTACACCCAGAAGGGCAGCAACATCGTCCGGCTGACCAGCTTTGGCGATTCCAGCATCAACATTCTGGTTTCCGCCTATCTTCAGACGAACGCCTATGCCGTCTTCCTCGAAGAGCAGAACGACCTGAACCTGAACATCATGGACATCATGCAGGCCGACGGCGTGGACTTCGCCTTCCCCTCCACCAGCGTCTACATCGAAAAGTCCGGCTCCTGAACTACCCCCTTCCGCTCCCTCTCACGAGGGAGTTTTTTGTTTGTTGGCAGATGGAGTTTTCGTGCATTGCACTCACAAGGCCACATCCAGCGCCATCATCAGCGCAAAGCCCAGCACCACGCTGATGACCCCGGCAGGCTCATCAGCCTCCACGGCTTCAGGGATCATCTCCTGCGCCGTCACGCAGACCATGCACCCGGCGGCAGCGCTCATCAGCCAGGGCAGAGCAGCCTGCACCCAGCCCGCCAGAGCCAGCGCCAGCAGCGCCCCCAGCGGCTCCACCAGCCCGGAGGCCAGCCCTGCCCCGAACGCCCGCTTCCGGCTCTCCCCGTTTTGCAATAGCGGCAGGCTGACCGCCGCGCCCTCCGGAATGTTCTGCAGCCCGATGCCCAGCGCCAGAGCCAGCGCGCCGCTCATGGCGTCCGCCTCCCCGGACAGCGCCAGCGCAGCCGCCAGACCCACCACCATGCCTTCCGGCAGGTTGTGCAGAGTCACGGCCAGCACCATCCGGCCGCAGTGCCCGGCCCCGGCACCTGTCAGCAGCGTCCCCGCCGCCTGTTCCAGCCGCAGCAGGCCCACTGCTCCGATGACCAGCCCCGCCGTGGGCGGGAGCCACGCAGGCAGCGGCCCTTCCTCCGCCCGCTGGATGGCCGGCAGCAGCAGGCTCCACACACTGGCCGCCAGCATGATGCCCGCCGCCATGCCGCAGAGCATCCGCCGCGTCTTCGGCTCCTGCGTCGGCCGCATCAGAAAGACACCGGCCGCCCCCACCGTCGTGCAGCAGGCTGGCAGCAGCAGGACCGCCGCCAACAGAAAAAAGATCCCGTTCAAAACGCATTCCCCCTTCCCGCCGTTCTATGCAGGAAAGAAGAATGTGGTGAACGGGATCGTCCCTGTTTCAGAAGGGATCGTCGTCTTCTGCGTCGGCATCGCCGCACGCTCCGTCATCGTCCGAGGCGAACGCGCTGTCCGTATCTTCGCCGCCGAAATTGCGGTCGAACGCGGTCATATACTGTGCATAGCCCTCATCCCCTGTGCCAAAGTAACCAAAATCAAAGTCTTTCATCGCGGTGTCCTCCTGCTGTCGTGTCTGTCCCGAACAGGCATTTCCTGTTCTGTTTCCCATTATACACTTTTGCCGTCCCATAAACCGGATATTCAAACTATGATTCTGCACCATTGGCGCAGCGGCTTTTGCGTGTCCTTCTTTTGCCTGGTTTTGCAGATTTTGTGAAAATGACAGTCTGCTAAAAAAGCCTTGACTTTTGGGCAATATTTCTAACAAATGTGTGGATTTTCCTTTGTGAATGCAATCTTTGCCGAAAAGCCCTTGATTTTTTTGACAAACGGACTAGAATATCATTTTGCAGAACGATCCCGCCTGTGAGGGGTCGGCTGTGAATTTTTTAGATCGTAAGGAGATTTTGGAATATGAAACTCAAGAATGTTGCTGTTGTCGTTGCTGCTCTGGTTCTGGCTGTTGGTATGACTGCCTGCGGCGGCTCTTCTTCCACTGCCGCTTCTTCTACCGCAGAGTCTGCGGCTTCTTCCGTTGCTTCGGTCTCTGCTTCCTCTGAGGCAGCTTCCAGCGAAGCCGCATCCTCTGAAGCTGCATCTTCTGAGGCAGCTTCTTCTGAGGCAGCTTCCAGCGAGGCTGCTTCTTCTGTGGCCGCTTCTTCCACTGCCGCCTAAGTTCTGATCTTATCCCGTTGCAAATAGCGGAATGCCGCCCTGCAGGCTCTCACCTGTGGAGCGGCATTCTGTTTTTTTATTGACACTTCTCCCGAATGGGTCAGACGCCCCAGAACAGGATGCCCAGCCCTGCCGCCAGAACGATCATTCCGATCGGCGAGGGGGCTTTTTTTATTACCTTTTTGTAGGCGAAGTGCACCGCCCACAAAAGGGCAAACACCGCCGCCGACCGAGCCGAAACGGAGACCCCGCCGCCCACGGTCGTGAAGCCCGCCAGCGTGGAGAGCGCCATGGTCAGGGCCGTGGCCAGGATCATCGCCACAACGCAGGGCCGCACCCCGGAGAGGAACGCTTCCACCCCCGCATACTTCATCAGGTTTTGCAGCACCGCTGCGATGAGCAGAATGATGACGAACGAAGGCAGCACCACGCCCAGCGTGGCGAAAAACGCACCCAGCAGCCCTCCTTGCGAGGAGCCGATGAAGGTCGCCATGTTGACGGCCAGCGGGCCGGGGGTGGACTCCGACACGGCGATGAAGCTCAAAAACTCGCTCTCGGTCAGCCAGCCATGCGAAAGCACAGTCTCCCGCACCAGCGAGATCATCCCGTAGCCGCCGCCAAAGGAGAGCGCCCCGATCATGAGAAAGTTCAGGAACAGCTGCACATAGATCATCTTCCCACACCCGCTTTCTTCACAAGATAGAGCAGCACCCCCGCTGCCCCGCTGAGCAGGATGTAGTAGATGGACGAAAACGACACCGCCGCCACCGAACAGCCCACCATGGCCGCGATGACTGCCGCCAGGATGCAGACGTTGAACGCATTCCGTTCCAGCTGGCGCAGCATCTTCAGCCCCGCCGAGAGGATGAGGTAGATGACGCAGACCTGGATGCCCCGGAACGCATGGGCCACCACCGTCAGGCTCAGAAAGCGGTCAAAAAACAGCGAGATGCAGTAGATGACCACAAAGGACGGGATGCAGACGGCCACCGTGGAAGCTGCCGCTCCGGCGGTGCCGTCGATCTTATAGCCGATGTAGGTGGCGCTGTTCACCGCCACGGGGCCGGGCGTTGACTCGGCGATGGCGACCATATCCAGAAATTCCTCTCTGGACACCCACTGTTTTTCCTCGACGAATTCGTGCTCCAGCAGGGCGACCATGGCATAGCCGCCGCCAAAGGTGAACGCGCCGATCTTCAGGAATGTCCAGAACAGGGTCGAAACTTTTTTCATTCCGGTTCCCTCCCAAAAACGAATCGTTTGTTTGTTCCATGTCTCCTTACTATATCGCCCTGCCGCCCGCCTGTCAAGAATCGCCCCGCCCGCAGAGATTGGATCTTCGTGCAGAAAGCGGCGCAGCTCTTCTCTTTCTCCGCGCGGCATGGTATACTGAACACAGACACCTGATGTTACAGAAAAGAGGTCTTATTTTGTGAAAACCGCATTGACCATTGCAGGCAGTGATTCCAGTGGCGGTGCCGGCATCCAGGCCGACATCAAGACCATGGCGGCCAACGGCGTCTTTGCCATGAGTGCCATCACGGCCCTGACCGCACAGAACACCACCGGTGTGACCGGCATCTTTGAAACGACGCCGGAGTTTCTGGCCGCTCAGCTGGACGCCGTGTTCACCGACATCTACCCCGACGCCGTGAAGATCGGCATGGTCTCCTCGGCACCGCTCATCCGCACCATCGCCGAGCGGCTGCGCTTCTATGAGGCAAAACACATCGTGGTGGACCCGGTGATGGTGGCCACCTCCGGCTCCCGGCTGCTGCGGGACGACGCCATGCAGGCCCTCACGGAGCAGCTGCTCCCGCTGGCAGAGGTCGTCACGCCCAACATCCCGGAGGCCGAGATCCTTTCCGGCCTGCCCATCACCGACGCCGCCGGGATGGAAGCCGCCGCCCGGAAGATCAGCGAGCAGTACGGCTGTTCCGTCCTCTGCAAGGGCGGGCACAAGGTCAACGATGCCGACGACCTGCTCTGGCGGAACGGCAGCTGGAAGTGGTTCCGTGGGGAGCGCATCCACAACCCCAACACCCATGGCACCGGCTGCACCCTGTCCAGCGCCATCGCCTCCAATCTGGCCAAAGGCTATGACCTGGACTCCTCAGTCGAGCGGGCCAAGGAATACATTTCCGGCTGTCTGTCCGCCATGCTGGACCTCGGCCGCGGTTCCGGCCCCATGAACCACATGCACAAACTCTTCCTCGATTAAACGGCACGAAGCCCCCGTCTCTGCACCGCAGGGATGGGGGCTTCGGTCTGCGTTATTTTGCCCAGGTGACCGCCTCGCTGCCGGTATAGTCGAACCGGCCGTCGTTCTTTTCTTCCAGCGCCTTGATCATGTGATAGGTGTATTCGTTGTAAGGCGTCGGGATGCCCAGCTCTGCGCCCATCCGCATCAGGGCACCGGAGAACATGTCGATCTCGGTGTGGCGTCCGGCGTCCAGATCCTGCAATGTGGAGTAACGGGCCGTGGGCGGCACGGCACTGCCCCGCCCGGCGGCGGCATCGGCGATGCGCAGGTCGATGCCTTTGGCCGCTGCAATGGCTTCCAGCTCCCGGCGCAGACCGTCGCTGATGGCCTGCATGTGTACGCTGTCCCGGTAGCAGCCCACGCCCGCGCCCAGGATGGCCTGTGGCAGGTTGTTGCAGACGTTCAGGCGGAACTTGGCCCACATCTCTTCCCGGATGTGCTCCGTGACCCGGTAGTGGATGCCGCTCCCCTCGAACAGTTCCACGATGGCCTGCACCCGCTCGCTCTGGAACGGTGCCTCCTGCTCGCCGAAGATGATGCCCAGCGTGGCGTCCGGGTCAAAGTGGAAGCCGTCGGCCTCCTTATGAGACGCCACCTTGATGAGCGAGCGGATGACATGCGCATCCCCCACCTCAGCAGCAATGCGCTCCTCGCTGTCCACGCCGTTCATCAGGCTCATGACCACCGTGTGCGCTCCCACGGCCTTCCGGATGCTGTCCATTGCGCCGGGCAGCGCACCGTATTTCAGGCAGACCACGAGAAAGTCCACCCCGTGGGCCTCCTCCGGTGCCCAGACCTCCGGGCGGTAGGTCCTGCCGTTGATGCCAATGCCGTTTGCCTTCAGCCGCGCGGCGCGTTCGCCCTCGGCCAGCACCCCCAGCCGGATGCCCGGCTTGCCCGCCAGACCCCAGATCACATACGAACCCACAGCACCGGCTCCCAGCACCGCCACAGTTTGCATCTTCATTCTTCGTTCCCCCTCGTTTTGTATTGCGCTTTCATTCTAGCACGAAGCCGCGCCTCTTTGCAAGATGCTGCCCTGCCGGATGTTCTTTTTGGGGCGGGCCTGCTCTGTTTTCCTTGCAAAGTGCCGTCCGCTCCTCTATAATAAAATCTCAAGCTGTCGATTTCAAAAAAGGAGAAGTACCATGGAACATTGGCACCGCAGCGGGCAGGCCCTGCTCAACGAAATTTCCACCACCCGACTCCCCGCCAGCCAGCTGGCCGTCTGGTCTATCGGCCAGTGCGGGTTCATTTTCAAGTACGAGGACACCGTCGTCTGCATCGATCCGGTGCTCAGCGACCTGACCGGCCCCAGCGGCTCCCGCCGCTGCTACCCGGCCCCCTTTGCACCGGAGGCACTGCGGGCAGACCTCGTGCTCTGCACCCACGGCCACGCCGACCACATGGCAAAAGATACCCTGCGCGGGCTGGCCCGGCATCCCGCCGCCCGGTTCGTTCTGCCCGCCGGGTGCTCTGCCCTCGCCGCCGAATACGGCATCCCGGCAGACCGCATCACAACGGTGCAGGAAGGTTCCATCCTGCCGCTGGGCGGGGTCACCGTCCGGGCCTTTTCCGCCGCCCACCCGGAGCACATTCTGGATGCGGGCGACCCCGGCATGGCGCTGGGGTATCAGCTTACCTTCGGCGGCTTTACGGTCGTGCACCTGGGCGACACCTACCTGACGCCCCATCTGTACGAAACGCTGCAGGCGCTCCCCCGCCCCGACCTGCTGCTGGCTCCCATCAATGGGCAGGACTTCTTCCGCACCCAGCGCAACTGCATCGGCAACCTGGAAGCCGAGGAGGCCGCTCAGCTGGCCGTCCGGCTGGGCGCGGCCTGCACCATCCCCACCCATTACGACATGGTGCAGGGCAACACCGTGGACCCGCTGCGGTTCGCTGCGGCCCTGCGTCAGCTGGACCCCGCCGCCTGTTTCGCCCTGCCTGCGCTGGGCGAGCGGCTGCTCTTCCAAGCCGATGCAGGCCGAAAGGACAGCAGCGTTTTCTCCTGCCCGCCGCCGTCCTCGTCCATCCAGCGGTAGTCTGTGCTGCGGCTGAGAAGGCTTCGATAGCGCACACCGTCCGGTCTGGCCATCGACGCCAGCAGCCAGTCCACCTCCAGCGGCTGGGCAAACCGCACCGTGCCGCTTAGGGTCACAAACGACTGCCCCTCGATGGTGAACCGCACTGCACAGCCGGTCTGTGTGCGCAGGACTTCCAGCGACACCGTGTCGGTCCGGAGCGTTTGGGTCGTATTCGCGGCCAGCCGGGCTGCCCGGACGGTCTGCTCTGCACGGAGAGTGCAAGGCTCCTGCGGGTCCATCCGCAGGTCGATGAGCGCTTCCACCGTCCGGATGCTCCGGCGTTCCAGCGCCGTCTCCACGGCCTTCCGGGTGGTCTGCCCACCCCGGTAGAGCACGACGGCCCGGTCGTTCTGCGAGAGGACGACCGCCGGAGCCATTTTACTGCCCACCAGTTCCACGCGGACCACGTCCCGGCTGAAGGCGTTTCCGGCCCCGATGGCCAGCGCCGCTGTGAGCAGCACAGCGGGCACCGCCGCCCGCAGCCGGATGTTCCAGTGCCAGGCCAGCCCCAGCAGTGCGGCCAGCAGCAGGCAGACGAGCGCCGCGTAGGCCGTATCAAAATAGATCAGCGCACCCGGCCAGCCGGACACCCACAGGGCCCAGTGGTCGAGCAGGTCCACCAGAACTTCTGCCCCGAACGCCGTGGCCCGGTGCAGCGGCTCCAGCGCCGGGGCCAGACCGGTGAGTGCTGCCGCCAGCCCCAGCAAGAGGATCGGTTCGACCAGCCAGAGCACGGCCACGCTGGAGACCAGCGCATACAGGCTGGTGCTCAGGCCCCGCAGCACCAGCACCGGAAAGGTCGCCATGCAGGCACAGCCAGAGACGCAGAGCGTCTCCCACACCGCTGCCCCCTGCTGCCGCAGACAGTTTGCAAGGACTCCGCCGCGTTTGCCGGCGGTTTTTTTGTTGCGGCGGCGTTTTTCTTCCCGCCGCTCTGCACTGCGGCGGGCCAGTGCGGCACCCGCCAGCGTCCCCAGCACCGCCGCATAGGAAAGCTCAAACCCGATGTCGCAGACCGCGTAGCTGTTGCCTGCGGTCATCAGCACACCCGCCACGCCGAGGGAGGTCAGCGCATCCGCCGGGCCGTAGACCCAGACGCCCAGCGCGCTGATCCACACGGCTGCCCCGGCCCGGAGGACGGACGGCGTAAAGCCGGTCACTCCCACCAGCAGCACCGCCATCCCGGCCCGAAGCAGAGCATTCCGGCGGCAGCTGGCGTAGCTGCGCAGTTTTCTGCGTTTCAGTCGGAACCGGGCCAGCACACTTCCGCAGAGGATGGAGACGTGCATTCCGCTGACGACCAGCACATGGGAAAGCCCGGCCCCGCGGTACGCATTCCGGAGGCGGGTGGAGAGATGGGTGCGGTCGCCCGTGACCATTGCAGCCAGAACGCCCGCCGGGGCCTCCGCCATGCCGCACCGCAGCGCAGCGCTCAACCGGCTTTGCAGGCGGGCCGTCCGGGCGCGGAACGAGCGGCTTTCTCCCAGACGTTCCAGCTTGGTACCCCTGGCAAGTTCTGCATTCAATGCAATGCCGTCGGCATAGGCGGAACGCTGTTCTCCTTCCGGCAGTGCTTCCAGCGCAAAGGTCCCGCGCACCCGCTCCCCGGCGCTGCATCTCGGCAGGGCGGTGCATTCCACGCGGAAGTCCGCTGCTTCGCCGTCCACCGTTTCCACACGGAGAACAGCATCCACGACGCCCGGATAAAAGGAGGTGCGGACCTGTTCCACCTCGGCGGTCAGCGTGACAGAGATGCCGTCATAGGCGGCCTGCAGAGCGTTCAGCCGGGCGTGGGTGCGCAGCACCGCCCCAAGGCCCAGCATAGCCCCTGCCAGCAGCAGAATGCCGCCCAGTTTCAGGGGCTTTCGGCCCAGCACAGCGGCAAGGAGCCCGCAAACAAAAATTGCCGCAAGCAGCGGCAAAAGCCATGCTTGCGGCAAAAAGGCGCACACCAACTCCACCCCCAGCGCACCGGCGCAAAAGAGGCAGAGCGGGCGTCTCATGATTTAGTGCAGGAAGAGGGGCAGCGGCTCCAGGAAGATGATATCCTTGCGCTCCGCCGCATCACCCTCGGCCAGAACAGCAGCCTGACCCACGATGGTGCATTTGGTCTGCTCGGCCAGCGCATCCAGCGCCTTCAGCGAACCGCCGGTGGAGATGACATCGTCCACGACCAGCACCCGCTTGCCGTTCATCTTGTCCAGCTCCTTGCGGTCGATGACGAGCTTCTGCTTGCCCGCAGTGGTGATGGACTGGTCCTCGACGACGACCGGCTCCTTCATATAGAGCTTGATGCCCTTGCGTGCGCAGACGTAGGGCTTGCCGCTCTGGCGGCTCATCTCGTGGGCCAGCGGGATGCCCTTGGCCTCGGCGGTGAGCAGGATGTCGAACTCCGGGCACTTCTTCAGCAGCTCGGCGGCAGCGGCCACGGTCAGCTCAGTATCGCCCAGCATGATGAAAGCAGCGATGTCCATGTGGTCATTGACTTTGCAGATGGTCAGTTCACGGGTCAGGCCCGCGACGTTCAGCGTATAGGTTTCAGCCATAACAATTCCCCTTCTCTTTGTAGTTCCGTTTGGTTTTGGCTCAGACGGGCAGTTTTTCGCCGCCCAGCACATGGAAGTGCAGGTGCTTCACGGTCTGACCGGCATCCTCGCCGACATTGGAGATGACGCGGTAGCCGTTGTCGAGGCCCTGCTCCCTGGCGAGCTTTGCGATGACGGCAAAGATGTGGCCCAGCAGGGCACCATCTTCTTCGGTCAGCGCAGCGGCGGAAACGATGTGCTTTTTGGGCACGACCAGGAAATGCACCTTTGCCTGCGGGTTGATGTCGTAAAAAGCAACGACCTGATCGTCCTCGTACAGCTTTTTTGAGGGGATCTTGCCCTCAGCGATCATGCAAAACAGACAATCTTCCATGGGAATTGCTCCTTTCGGATCTTTTTTATTCCTCTGCGCAGCACCCCTTTTCAGGGGCGCTGACGGAGAGGTTATTTTTTCATGTTCAGCCCAGCTGCTTCTCAACGATGCCCTTGACGGCTGCCAGAGCTTCGTCGATCTTGTTCTCGTCCTTCAGACCGGCCATTGCAAAGTCGGGCTTGCCGCCGCCCTTGCCGCCGGCGATGGCGCTGATCTCCTTGACCAGAACGCCCGCCTTCAGGCCCTTTTCCTGTGCCATCTTGTTGACGGTGACGGCCATGGTGATCTTATCCTCGGCTTTGCCGACCAGAACGGCCACCACAGGGTTGACGGCCTTGTCGCGGACGGAATCGCACATGCCGCGCAGGGTGTCGCCGGAGGTGCCGGTGAAGTAAGCGGAAGCGATCTTCACGCCGCCCACTTCCTCTGCGTCGTCGAATAGGCTGGTGACCTTGGAGGCAGCGATCTTCGCCTTCATATCGTCCAGCTCCTTGCTCATGGCCTTGTTCTCGGCCATGACAGCCTCGGCGCGGGCAGGCAGACCGGCCACATTGTTGGCCTTGAGGGCAGCCGCCACGGTGTGCAGCATCGTTTCCTGCTTGTTGGCGCGCAGCAGCAGGTTCTTGCCGGTCACGGCCTCGATGCGGCGGATACCGGCAGCCACAGAGGACTCGCTGACGATTTTGAAGCAGCCGATCTGAGCGGTGTTCCGGACATGGGTGCCGCCGCAGAACTCGGTGGACCAGCCCTCGATATCGACGACACGCACGACCTTGCCGTACTTCTCGCCGAACAGAGCCATTGCGCCCAGCTTCTTTGCCTCGTCGATAGGCATCTCCTTCACGGTGACATCCATGGCGTCAAAGATGCGGTCGTTGACGATCTTCTCCACGCGGGCCAGCTCGTCTGCGGTGACTGCGCTGAAGTGGGTGAAGTCGAAGTGGGTGATCTCGCCGTCCTGATAAGAACCAGCCTGGTGCACGTGGTCGCCCAGCACTTCGCGCAGAGCAGCCTGCAGCAGGTGGGTAGCCGTGTGGTTGCGGCAGACAGCCATGCGGTATTCCTTGTCGACCTTGGCGGTCAGATGGTCGCCGACCTTGACGATGCCGCTCTCCAGCACACAGGTGTGGACGTAGTAGCCCTTGGGGGTCTTCTTGACGTCCAGCACACGCAGGGAGCAGTCTGCACTGGTCAGCACACCGTGGTCGGCCACCTGGCCGCCCATCTCGGCGTAGAACGGGGTCTTGTCCAGCACGACCAGAACGTCTTCCTTGGCCTGCTCATCGGTGGCGATGGCATCGGTCAGGGTCTCCTCGTCGCTCAGGGCGACCACGACGCCGGTGTCATTCAGGGTCTCGTAGCCGGTGAAGACAGTCGGCTCCGTGTTCAGGCTGCCGAACAGGTCCTCGCTCCAACCGGAGATGTTCTTCTTCAGACGCTCGGCGCGGGCGCGCTCCTTCTGCTTCTTCATCTCCGTGTGGAAGCCTTCCTCGTCGATGTCGATGCCCTGCTCCGCTGCGATCTCCTTGGTCAGGTCGAGGGGGAAGCCGAAGGTATCGTTCAGCTTGAAGACGTCCAGACCCTTCAGCAGATGCTCGTGGGCCTTTTCCAGGCCGTCGATCATGTTGTTCAGGATGGTCATGCCAGCGTCGATGGTGCGGGCAAAGTTTGCCTCCTCGGTGCCGATGACCTTCTTGATATAGGCGTCGTGCTCACGCAGCTCGGGGTAAGCGGACTCGCTGGACTGGATGACCGTCTCCACCAGCTCCACCAGGAAGGGGCGGGAGATGCCCAGCATCCGGCCATGGCGGGCAGCGCGGCGGAGCAGACGGCGCAGCACGTAGCCGCGGCCCTCGTTGGAGGGCAGGATG
>ERZ1108170.1742-NODE-1742-length-12846-cov-5.810648_pt1 | contig 12846 bp, 7 predicted proteins | sample MGYA00403705_ERZ1108170 | MGnify/ENA primary metagenome ERZ1108170 (study PRJEB35170, sample SAMEA104062422) | human gut metagenome | biome: human gut; feature: human-associated habitat; material: faeces | place: Denmark | collected 2012-06-15 ...
GGGGTGCACTTGTCTCCGCTCGGCTTTGCCGCTTGCCAGAGCAAGAAGTGCACCATCCTTGTTAATAGCACCATTTTGTTTATTGGTGCAGCTGAGACAGCTGCACCCCCTGAAGCTGTCTTCGTGAAAATCCGTGCGTTCTGTGGGATGCTCTTTCCAGCAAGAAGGTTTCTGTGTGTTCTGTGCATTCTGTGGGAATATTGATGTTCTCCCACAGATCTCACTGATTGACACAGATGTTGGTTGCGCATGTTCTCCCACGGAATCCACAGAAGTCACAGAAGTTAGGTTGCGTTAGTGGTTGCGTGGGTATGGCAGGATGCCATACCCTCCTAATCCGTGAAAATCCGTGCAATCTGTGGGAGACCCTCCTCTTCAAGAAGTTTCCGTGCATTCTGTGGAAATATTGATGTTCTCCCATATGTATCCCCTTCTACAGCGTTACGACGAACGTGGTGTGGTATCCTGCTTGTGCGTGGTCGGCGAGAGTGAGGTTGCCGCCCTGCGCCATCATCATCTGTCGCGATAGCGATAGCCCGATGCCCGACCCCGTGCGCTTCGTGGTGAAGAACGGCACGAACACCTCGCGTGCCACCTCCGCCGCTATCGGCGTGCCGTCGTTGCTGATGCGCAGCTGCGTGCACTGGTCGGTGCGGCGTGCGCAGATGTCTATGTTTTGCGCGCCAGCCTCCGCCGCATTCTTCACGATGTTGGTAAGCACCTGGTGCATCATGCTTGCGTCGGCACGCAGCGTCTGTACGTTGGCGAGGTCTACGTGCCATGTGAGGTTGGGGTAGAGCGTTTGCAGATTGGTAACGAGTCGTTGCAGGTCAATCTCCTCGAGGTTCACCGTCTGCAGCTGCGTCATCTTGCGGTAGCTCTCCACGAACGCCGACAGACTGCGACTCGTGTCGTATATCGCCTGGATGCCCTCTTCGAGCGGCGTTCCCTTCACCATCTTGCTGCCTATGTACGCCTGCGTGATGCTCTGTATCGGTGTCACGGCGTTCATTATCTCGTGCGTCAACACGCGTGTCAGCCGCTGCCACGACTCCACCTCGCTGCGCGCCATCAGTTGGTTTATCTCTCCGCCCATATCGTTGAGCATCTTCTGCAGTTCGCGCTCGCCGGGCATGATGCTGTCCGTAGGCAGGCGGAACATGAAGTCGCGGTTGCGCAGTGCCTCGCGCATGAGGTGCACACGAGTGGAGAGGCGACGCTGGTGGCGCCACTCAAGTACGAAGAGCACTACGAGGAGTGCGGTGAGAAGGGCAATTATATATGGTGCCATGTTGTGATGTTGAGATGTTGTGATGGTGAGGTGTTGTGGTGGTGAGGTGTTGTGGTGGTGAGGTGTTGTGATGTTGAGATGTTGAGGTGTTGTGATGTTGAGATTTCTCACTATTGTCACCACCTCACCATCTCACCATTACAACATCAACTCTCAACCTCACCTCAACTTCCTATACAGCGTCTGTCTTGTTATTCCTAACAGTTCCGCTGCCTTACTCATATTGCCGTGGCACTGTTCTACCACGCGATGCACATGCTTCTGTTCGAGCTTGTCGAGCGTCACCACTTCGCGACTCTTCTCCACCGCGTCGCGCAACGTGCGCACCAGTTCGTCGTTGTCCCACGGCTTCGTCACGAAGTCGGCAGCCCCGTTCTTCAGTCCCTTTACTGCCAACTGCACGTCGGCATACGCCGTCATCAGTACCACCGGCGTGTCGGGATGCAGCTTCTTCAGCGTGCGCAGCCAGAACAGTCCGTCCTGCCCCGTGTTCACGCCTAATGAGAAGTTCATGTCGAGCAGCACCACGTCCACATGCTCCTCGCTCATAGTGGCTACGAGCCGGTCTGTACTGCTGAGTGTCACGATGCGCGTGAACACCCCTGCAAGACAAATCTTCAAAGCGGTGAGTATCGCCGGGTTGTCGTCGACGATGAGTATCGTGTTGTAATAGTTGCTCATATTAAGCACTTTATGTTTCTAATGCAAAAGTACAAAAAAAAGTGCAAGCCACTGACACATGTGTATCATTTTCATACACTCTGCTGTATGATTATCATACAACCGCCGTTTTTCCGCACCAAACACTTCCCGTTGCCTGCTTAATGGCGTAATTTTGTCGTGGAAATAAAGCAAACAGATAGAATGAGACCACTATTCGTAACCCTATTCGCCCTGCTCGCCGCTATGTCGGCTCAGGCAGCCGAACCGTGGAGCGTGGAGCGTTGCATGGAGTACGCTGCCGAGCACAGTCACACGGTGCGCCTGCAGCAGTACGACCTCGACGCAAGTCGCACCGAACGCACACGCGCCATCGGCGCCTTCCTGCCCGACGTGTATGGATCGGTAGGCGCACAGATGAACTTCGGACGCGCCATCGACCCCGAGACCAACACCTACACCGATGTCAACACCTTCTATAACGGCTACGGTTTGCAGGCGTCGCTCGTCGTCTTCGACGGCTTGCAGCGCTACAACGAACTGCGCATGGCTCGCGCCAATGTGGCTATGGGGCGCTCGGCGTTGCAGGCAGAGAAAGATGCGGTGCGACTGAAGGTGTACAAGGCGTGCATGGATCTGCTCTACTGCGAGGGTGCCGTGGAGCACACCAGCCGCAAACGCGACGAGAGTCGTGCGCTGCTCCACCAGACCGAGGTGATGGCTGAGGTGGGGCAGAAGAGCGAAGCCGATGTGGCGCAGATGCGTGCCACACTGGCTGCCGACGACTACGAGCTGACGCATATGCAGAGTCAGACCACGAAGGCACTGCTCGCACTGAAGCAGCAGATGAACTTCCCCATTGCCGACACGCTCGTTGTGGAAAAGCCTGCGGTAGATGCCTCGCTTCTGCCTACCGACAATGCCTATAATATATATAATGTAGCACTCACAACCAATCCGCGCATAGCGCAGGCTGTGGGCAACGTGGCTGCAGCACGTTACGCCCTGCGCGCTGCTCGTGGTGCATTCCTACCAAAGCTCTCTCTTTCCGGCGGTGTCTCCACCTCGTTCTATCGTAATATGGACGTGGGTGGACACGCACCGTTCGGTCAGCAGTTCAAGAATAATGCCGGCGAATACGTGACTCTCTCGCTGAGCATCCCTATCTTCAACCGACTCGGCTCTGTCTCCTCCGTTCGTTCGCGCCGCATTGCTCTTGACCGGGCACGCGAATCGCTCAACTACGAACGCTCCGAACTGCAGCGCATCATTGCTGAAGCCGTCGCCGACGTTGAGAACAGCACCAAGGAGGTGCAGAAGATGCAGGATCAGGTTGAGGCTGACAGCTTAGCTGCCTACCTCACCACACGCAAGTTCGAGGAAGGCATGGCATCGTCTATCGACGTGCGCACGGCGGCTGTCACGCTTCTGCAGTCGAGGGTCAGACTGCTGCAGAGCCAGCTCACAATGATGTACAACCGCCAAGTACTGGCATACTATGAAAAGTAAAAAGGTAAAAAAGTAAAAAGGTAAAAGGCTTTGGCTTAGAAAGGCTTAAAGAGGCTTAGTTCGGCTTAAACGCCGCCTTAAAAAGGCTTAAGCGCCGCCTTAAAAAACAAACCATTATGGACCGACAAATAGAAAAGAAATCATTCCTCCGCCGCTACGCATGGTATATCGCTGTGGCTGCCGCACTCGCTGCGCTCCTCGTGTGGATAGTGCTCGGCACAACCGCCAATACGATGACCATAGATGCCTCTGACATCACCATCAGCGACGTCACTCGCGGCAAGTTCGACGACTATGTGCGTCTCAACGGACAGGTGCTGCCTATCCAGGTGGTGCAGATCTCGCCCGAGGAGGGCGGCATAGTGCGCGAGAAGGTAGTGGAGGAGGGCACACGTGTCAGAAAGGGCGACGTGATACTCCGACTCAGCAACAGCAATCTCGACCTTCAGATTCTGAATGCTGAGGCTGAGCTCGCCGAGAAGCAGAACCTGCTGCGCAACACGCAGGTGGCGATGCAGCAGGACCGACTGAACAACCGCACCGAGCAGGCTACGCTCGACACCGACTGCGACCGCAAGCGCCGCGCCTACGAACAGAACGCACGCCTCTACAAGGAACGCCTCATCAGTAAGGAGGTGTATCTGCAGAGTCGTGAGGACTATAAGCTCGCACGCCGCAAGCAGAGTCTTATCTCGCAGCGACTGAAGCAGGACAGCATCTACCGTCACGTGCAGATGGCGCAGATGGAGGACAACCTCGACAACATGCGCAAGAACGTACTCTTAGTGCGCGACCGCAAGAACAAGCTCGAGGTGCGCTCGGCTATCGACGGCGAACTCGGACTGCTCGATGTTGAGTTGGGACAGAACATCGCTGCCGGACAGAACATCGGACAGATAAACGACCTCTCCGACTTCAAGGTGCAGGCACAGATTGACGAGCACTACATCGACCGCGTGCGTCCCGGCCTCTCGGCTTCGTTCAGTCGCGACGGCAAGACCTACCTCCTGCGTGTGCGCAAGGTATATCCCGAAGTGCGCAACGGAACGTTCCGCACCGACTTTGTCTTCGTCGGCGAACGCCCGGCGCAGATGCGCAGCGGACAGACCTTCTACGTGGAGCTGGCTCTCGGCAAGTCGCAGCAGGCAACGCTCATACCGCGCGGCACGTTCTTCCAGACCACCGGCGGCAACTGGATATTCGTGCTCGACAAGTCGGGACGCAAGGCTTACCGCCGCAACATCAGCATCGCCCGCCAGAACCCGCAATACTACGAGGTGACCGACGGACTGGAGCCTGGCGAGCGCGTCATCACCAGCGGATACGAAGCGTTCAAGGATAATGAGGTATTAGTAATTAAATAGCAAAAATTATGATAAAGACTCAAAACCTTACCAAGATCTTCCGCACGGAAGAAGTGGAGACAGTAGCCCTCAACGGCGTTAGTATAAATGTAGAAGACGGCGAGTTCGTCGCCATAATGGGACCGAGCGGCTGTGGCAAGTCGACGCTGCTGAACATCCTCGGACTCCTCGATAATCCCGACTCGGGCGATTATCTGCTCGACGGCGAACCCGTAGCAAACCTCAAGGAGAAGGACCGCACACGCTACCGTCGCGGACGCATCGGCTTCGTGTTCCAAAGCTTCAACCTCATTGACGAGCTTACCGTTGAGGAGAATGTCGACCTGCAGCTGCGCTATATGGGCGTACCGTCGAAGGAGCGCCGCGAGCGTGTTACGGAGATACTGCGCAAGGTGGGCTTGAGCCATCGCGCAAAGCACTATCCGCAGCAGCTCTCGGGCGGTCAGCAGCAGCGTGTGGCGATAGCTCGTGCCGTGGTGGGCAAGCCGAAGCTGATTCTCGCCGACGAGCCTACGGGTAATCTCGACTCGAAGAGCGGTCTGGCTGTCATGGAACTGCTTTCGCAGCTCAATGCCGAGGGCACCACAATCGTAATGGTGACCCACTCGCAGCACGACGCGCAGATGGCAAGCCGCATCATCAACCTCTTCGACGGTCAGGTTGTGGAGGGCAGCGAGAGAATTCTTTAACTAAAACGAAACGATAATGAAGACATTCCTATATATGTTCCGCCGCTACCGCATAGCCACGCTGCTCAACCTCTTCGGCTTGAGTGTGGCTGTAGCGACGTTCTACCTGTTCATGACACAGGTGATATACAACCGCACGTACAACCACAACCTCAACGACTACGAGCACACGTACCGCCTCGAAATCTACGGCAATCTGTTCGGCGACAACTGGGGTTGCAGTATATGCCGTCCGTTCGTCACTATGCTTAGGGATATTCCGCAGGTTAAGAGTGCTGTCTATTACAGTCCGTATGTCAATCAGACCGATGTTAAGGTGAACAACCGCACCATAACCGTGCCAATTGTGTACATGAGCAAGCCTGGCATTGAGTTCTTTACCGGCAAACTCATCTCCGGCTCAAGCAAGTCATGGGGCACCGGAGCTACTGCCATCGTTAACCGCAGCAATGCCGAGAAGATGTTCGGTACGGCGAATGCTGTGGGCAAGACGTTCGAAGCTATAAACAACAATGATGGCGGAACGATACCCGTCACCGTGGTGGGCGTGAGCGAGGATATGCCCGACAACTGCACTGTGTCCAACGGCTTGTATATCTGCGATAACGAGAGCGGAATGACCGACTGGAGCGAGTGGAGCTACTGCATCTTTCTGCGACTTGCCGATGATACAAACCCTAAAAAGGTGGAGCGTGCCATAAAGCTCGCATTTATGAAAGCCAACGACATAAGCGAGAAGGATTTTGACAAGGAGGTGAAAATGAATTTCCGCATCACTCCCGTGGACGATATCTACTTCTCTGGCATCGGACTGCAGGACAAGGGCAACCGCAGCCTTGTCGACGTGCTCACCGTGGCTTCTGTCTTCGTGCTGTTTATCGCCCTGCTCAATCTGCTCAACTTCTCGCTCTCCGAGGTGCCGATGCGTATGCGCGGCATCAACACACGCCGTGTGATGGGAGCCTCTGTAGGCGGTCTGCGCCTTAAGATGATAATGGAGAGCGTGCTTTTCGCCTTTGTCGGATTGGTTATCGGCGTTCTGCTTGTCGTGGCGTTCCAGCGCAGCGAGGCGTGCATGAAGCTCGTTTCGGGCGACATCAGTTTCTCGGCACACTGGCTTCTTGTCGCCGTCATGGCTGCGTCGGCACTCGTTGTGGGAGCGTTGGCAGCTGTTGTGCCGGCGTTCTACAGCACGTCGTTCGCTCCGGCTCTGGTGCTGAAAGGCTCGTTCGGACTCTCGCCGCGCGGCAGACAGCTGCGCCTGGCGATAATGGCGGTGCAGTTCTGCGTGGCTTTCGTGCTAGCTATATATATAGGTGTCATGTCGAGCCAGTCGAGCTATATCTTCAACTGCGACTATGGCTTCAACAAGAACGAGGTGTTCTACACATGGCTCTCTGATGAGGCAAAGGCGAAGCGCGAGACGATACGCACCGAACTGAAGAAGTTGCCGTTCGTAGAGAATGTCGGCTTTGCACAAAAGGCTATCGGTTCTGGTGATCAGTATATGGGTTGGGGACGTGGAAGTGGCGAGCATCAGATGTCGCTCCAGGTGCTGCCCTGCGACTATGAGTATCCGCAAACTATGGGACTGAAGATTCTGGAGGGTCGCAACTTCAACGAGGCTGACATGAAGACGGGTGCCTACGTGCTCAACAAGGCTGCCATGCAGCAGTACAAATGGCTCGCCGTGGGCGACTCCATAGGCAGACAGAACGAATGGGGACCTACGTCAAACTATCTCATCGTGGGCGTCTGCAACAACTTCAAGCTGAAGTCGATGCGCAACGACAACAGTCGTGTGGCTGTGGCGTTTATCATCTTCGGACCGGACATGGAGCAGTGGGGCGACCGCTGCAACCAGGTGTTCGTGCGCGTCGCAAAGGGTCAGGACAAGGTGGAGGCAAAGCGTCGCATAACCGACGTGCTCAACCGTCTCGACGCGTCGCAGAAGTACGAGATGAACTTCCTCGACAACGACCTTCAGCAGACCTACGTCGACGAGTTCCGCTTCATATCGCAGGTGAAGTTCTTCGCCATCATCTGCATCATCATCACCGTTATCGGTGTGTTCTCGCTGACTATGTTCGAGACCGAGTATCGCCGCAAGGAGATAGGCATTCGCAAGGTGATGGGTTCGTCGGTAGGTTCCATCGTGCGCCTCTTCGCCATGCGCTACACCGTGCCGCTCGTGGTGTCGTTCGTCGTTGCAGCTCCCGTGGGCTGGTGGCTCAGTATGCAGTGGCTGCAGAGCTTCGCCGAGCACACGCCGCTCCACTGGTGGCTCTTCCCGCTCAGCTTCGTCGGTGTCTCTGCCGTTGTCATTGCAACGGTCGTGGCGCAGTCGTGGCGTGTAGCGACGCAGAACCCAGTGGAGAGTATCAAGACCGAGTGATTTGAATAGGAGGGTATGGCAGGGATGCCATACCCACGCCGCCCTCTGAAGTCCTCCCACAGATTTCACCGAATTCACAGAAACGACTGGTGAGGAATATTCTCCCACAGATTTCACAGATGCTCACAGATGCTTAGACTGCGTAAGGTTCTGTGGCTTCTGTGGGAAGATAGTTTGGTGGCTGCGTGGGTATGGCAGGGATGCCATACCCTCCTAATCTGTGCACATATGTGACATCTGTGGGAGAATATACGCAGCCAGAAAATTCTGTGAAATCTGTGAATTCCGTGGGATAATTAATGTTGGTGCACGAGTGCTTGGTTGGTGCTGCGGAGACCGCTGCAACCCCTAAGAGGGCAGCGTGGGTATGGCAGGGATGCCATACCCTCCTAATCTGTGAGCATCCGTGCAATCCGTGGGAGGCTCTTCTCTGCCAGAAACTTCTGTGGGAAGATAGTTGGGTGGCTGCGTGGGTATGGCATCCTGCCATACCCTCCTAATCCGCTATCCGTGGGAGTTTTCGTAGGAGGGAATGTGCGTTTTGTGTGAGTTAATAGTGTAAAAACTTAAAAAAATTGTGAAAATTTTTGCTGCTATACATATTTTTATTAAATTTGCACCGAAGAGGGAGTGCGTAGTGCCGGAGTGCGGCGCGTCACTCATACACGCCAACACAAGCAGCAGCGATCCCCCGGCAACTGAAAACCGAAAGAAACCGATTTTAAAACCGATTTATTCAAACAGAATTTTTTTAATTAACTTAATTCAATAACAATTTATTAACAAACAAAAGAAAGGATTTAGTATGAAAAAAATCTTATCTCTTCTTGTATTGTTAGTGACGACGCTTTCTGCGTTTGCATTAGACTTTACGGATTATCGTAAGGTAACGTTGGGTAGTAATACTCCAACAGAGTCTAATAGCGAGAAGTTAAGCGTCACTGACAATGGTGACGGCACGTATAACGTGACGTTTTATGATATCATCAATAAAGATGGTTCATATACGGATAAGTATGGAACGTTCACTTTTTCAAACGTTTCAGGTTCACAGACCGGTAGTATTACAACTGTAACTGGTACAAATTTGGCAGGAACAGTTACTGGTGGTGACTATGGATTAAGTGGATTCACTGATGGTAAACTGTTGGTGAAATTCAAAGATGGTAAGGCTTATGCTACAATGACTGCAAAGTGCAAAGTTTTTTATAGCACTTACACCTTTGATGTTGTGTTCGGTACTGACGAAGGCTTCGACGGCGGTTCTACCGGCGGTGGCGAGGACAAGCCTGCAGCTTTCGAGAAGGTTAACTTCGTAGGCGATGGCACTAACTTCAACTGGAGCATCCCTGTAAATTGGGAAACACAGAAGATCGTTATGTCTATCAGCACAGCTACTTGTACAACTGGCTGCGAGCACATCATCGGCCTCGGTACAGACGGCACATCTTGGGCTGGCAACCTCCACATGTATCGCACTTCTAATGACCAGCAGCTCCAGTGCTACTTCGGTGCAGGTGCAATCAACACTGGTAAGTTTGCTGAGGGCAACCCTATCAAGGTAGAAATCTCTAAGGCTAATGGCTTGGTTGTAGACGGTACAACACGAATTACAGCAGCACAGCTTACTGATCTCTTCGCAATGTCAACAGTAGTTATGGGTACTGGCGAGGGTTCTAACATTCTCTCACACGCTACATACAACTACGTTAAGGTAGTTGATAAGGATTGGACAGAGGTTCCTCCAGTAACAGTTAAGGACACTAAGAAGTTCGAGAACGTTGCATACACCACTTCAATGGGTGGTAGCGGAACTGCAACTGTAACATTCACTGAGATGTCTGACGGTACATTCCCGATGACATTCGTTTCTGACGATTTAAATGTTAAGGCTGAAAACCTCACAAAGGGTACAGACGAGAAGGGTCGCACTACTTACACTGGTACAGCAAAACGCACAGATGTTGATGTAACATTCACTGTTAAGGCAGTTGTTTACGGCGAGACTACAGCACAGAAGCTCTACATGACAATGGATAACGGCTCAAGCTTAGTTGTTACTGTTGGTGAGGATCCCGACTACGTAGCTCCTGTAACATACAAGAACACTCTGAAGGTAGTTCGTGGCACAGACACCAAGGCATACGAAAACGCTGAGGTATCTGTACTCGCTAAGGGCGAGAACAAGTACGCAGTTACTATCCCTTCATTCACTGATATGGACGCAACGGAAGGTACAATCGGTAAGCTCACATTCGAGGCTACTGGTGTAGAGGAAAATGGCACACTCAAGCTTACTGCTACTTCTGCTACAACAACTCAGGAAGGTGGCACTGGTTGGGATGCAGCTGCTTTCACAGCTTCTATGGATGCTACTGTAACTGGCGAGACTCTCGCAGGTACATTCACAGTAGTATATCCTAATGATGCAACTAACTATACATATACCTTGTACTATGGTGTTGAGCCTCCAACAACTCCTGAGGCTCCTAAGGATGTAACCGTTGTTGAGAAGTATCAGGCTGACGGCGCAGGCTTCTCTCACACAATCAATGTTGATTGGGACAAGCAGAAGATTGTTGCTTCTATCGACTTCTCTAACGGTGGCGACGACAAGGATATCCTTGCTATGACTACTGGCGACAGCTTCACAGCATTCCAGACAAGCACATACCGCACAATGCACTGGTACTGCAATCAGACTGATAAGCAGGTATCCGGTTTCTTCGCAAAGAGCGGTGCTGGTAACAATAACACTGGTCGCATAGACGTTACTGACTGCCTCGCTAAGTTCGAAATCTCTAAGGCTGAGGGTCTGAAGGTTAATGGTGTCGTTAAGATGACTCCTACAGCTCTTGAAGAGCTCCTTACAGGCGATCGTATCATCATCGGTAGCGGTGAGTCTCCAAAGTTCAGCAAGGCTTACTACAACTACATCAAGGTTGTTTCTCTCGATTGGAAAGAGACAACAGAGCCAGAGGTAACTGTTAAGGACGAGAAGACCTTCAACGAGGCTCTCTATATGCAGGATCAAAAAGTTGCTGACGCTACGGTTGTAGTTAAGGAGATGTCTGACGAGACAATCAATATGTCTCTCAAGTTCGGTGAAAACGAGTACACATCTACTGAGCTTACAAAGGGTACAGACACTAAGGGTCGCACTACTTACACTGGTAAGGTAGCTAACGGTACTCAGACATACGATGTAGCAGGTGTTGTTTACGAAAAGGACAACGTAGCTCGTCTTTACATGACACTGAAAACAAGTATTACTACTGTCGTTGTTGGTGAGAACCCAGACGTTGTAACTCCTGAGGTAACTGAGGTTTCTAACAAGACATACACAAGCAACCTCCGCATCCTTGATGGCGAAACGACAGTTGTTGAAGAGGCTGAAGCTAATGTGAACATCATCAAGTACTCTGACGAGTCTTATAAGGTTACTCTTAAGAACGTGAATATGCTCAACAAGACTCAGGACCTCGTATTCGTAGGTAAGGCACTCATTGAAGAGGCTCCTACTGAGGCAACAGAGCCGCTCACAATCATTGCTAAGTCGGATGCTGCTACAACAGAATTCTTCGGTGAGGAGATGAGCGCAACATTCGAGATCACAGAGGTTTCTGCTGAAGAGATCAAGATGGGCTTTGTTCTCAATAATACAAGCTTAGAATATCAGGGCGAGTTCAACTACACTGAGGAAGAAACACCTGAGGTTTACACAAGCAACCTCCACATCTACGACGCTGCTGCTCCTGCGACAGACCTCTTCCAGGCTGACCAGGCTAAGGTAGAGTTCTTGGCTACTGCTACAGGTGAGTTCAAGCTCACTCTTAAGGACGTAACACTCAACGAGAAGACCCAGGACCTCGTATTCACTGGTGCACTTCCTACACCACAACCTGGTGGTCAGGATCCGCTCGCAGAAGAGGGTGAAACAACTCCTGCTGAGCCAGCAATGGTTCTCAACGCAACTGCTGACGAGGCAACAACAGATTTCTTTGGTGGCGGTGCTACTTATGCAACAGCTGTGTTCAATGTCTCTTACGATAAGAATGACAACTTCATGATGACATTCACTATCGCAGCAGCAGCAGGCAAGAACTACGCAGGTGAGTTCAACTACGTGAAGAAGACTCCTGAGACTCCAGATCCAGAGCTCTTCTGCAAGGAGAACTACGTAGCTGACGGCGAAGGCTTCGAGTGGGAAATCAATGTTGATTGGGATACTCAGAAGATCGTTATGTCTATCGACCCGTCTACATGTACAGGTTCTTGCGAGGATGTAATCGGTCTCGGTGCTGTTCCAACAGCATGGGATAACACTCTCCACTTGTATCGCACAAGCGCAGACCAGATGCTTCAGGGATACTTCAATGTACCTGGTGGCAGCAACAACAATACTGACAAGTTCGCTGAGACAGCTCCGTTCTTGGTAGAGGTTTCAAAGGCTCAGGGCTTTGTTGTTAACAACGAGGTTAAGATTGCAGCAAGCGAAATGAGTTATCTCTTCACTCTCTCGACCGTTAAGATGGGTACTGGCGAGGGCAAGAACGACAAGTCGCGTGCTACATACAACTACGTTAAGGTTGTTGATAAGGATTGGACAGCACCTAAGGATCCTGACACAGGAATCAACGCAACAACAGTTGCTGAGGGTGAGGTTGAGTTCTTCACAGTTAACGGCGTTAAGCTTAACAAGCTCCAGAAGGGTCTGAACATCGTTCGCACTGCTGACGGCAAGGTTAAGAAGGTACTCGTTAAGTAATCATAGGAGGGTATGGCATCCTTGCCATACCTACGCATCCACATAACTAACGTAAGAGGGCATGGCATTCCGCCATGCCCTCTTTGTGTTTTCCCCCCAGGGGGTGCGTATTCTCCCCACAGAGCACACTTAGGAGGGTATGGCATCCCTGCCATACCCACGCCACCCAC